>Ga0208251_1000220_pt1 | contig 17696 bp, 33 predicted proteins | sample CryBogCBE15Jun09_FD_184560 | JGI IMG/M metagenome (GOLD analysis project Ga0208251, IMG submission 184560) | Freshwater microbial communities from Crystal Bog, Wisconsin, USA - CBE15Jun09 (SPAdes) (version 2) | ecosystem: Environmental > Aquatic > Freshwater > Lake | place: Crystal Bog...
TGAATTCAAAGGGGTTTGAGTGCCTACGTTTCCGCAGGTCACAGGGTATTTACGACTTGACTTCGAAGGAAAGCGGCGTAGATCAGGCGTGGGGGCGGAAATTACCCGGCCAACCACCGAATTTCACCCGGTTGTGGGTCCGGAAGCGGGACCATGCGTAGGCGGGCCTGATCGCGTAACACCTTCCGGCGTTCTTGCTCGTACAGGCCGCCCCAAATACCGTGGCGAATCTTGTTTTGAAGGGCGTAATTGCGGCAGGGAATAAGAATTGGGCACGTTGCACAAATTGCTTTTGCAGCGGCGGCTTTGCTGCTGTGTCCCGGTAGTGGAAAAAATAAGTTGGTCATGTTCGAACATGCTGGGGACGTTTCCAACAACAGCTTGTCGAAATCCATGGCCGCTACTTTGTTTTCCGCTTTTTGTTGGCGGTCCGTAAGGCGATGGCAATAGCTTGTTTGCGGGGCTTTCCGGTTTTTAGTTCGGTCTTAATGTTCGCGGAAATTACTTTCTGCGACTTACCTTTCTTCAGCGGCATTCTGTTTCCTCGGTTCTACGTAATCAGGAATTGTAACCCGCAATGGTTCGCGGGGGTCACGTCCAACTATCAACCAACTAAACCGATCCAAACCATTCAACGCACCGCGAATTTCGGCCTTGGGGCGGCCCATAATCTCGGCTAATCGGTCGACGACCTCGCGGTCGCGGGTGTACGACACCGCTACCCACGTTGCTTGCCGGGAAGCTTGCGGCGTTACCCACGCTGGCCCCTGAAACGATCCAACAAACGACAGCCCACGGTCTCGGGCGGCAATTAACATTTCGTCGACCTGCTGTCGAAGGTTGAAATGGCGGGGGTCCGTCAAAATTGCTAATTCGTCTGCGTACACGGTCCAACCACCCATTTCGTACGCGTCGTCAATGCTGTTTCGCATGGTTTCTATCAGCTGTGACTTTTCGGCCTTTGTGCGGGCACTCGACCCAATAACGAAGCGACTTGGTACACCTTCACCGTCATTGACCGACACGGTTTTCGCCATGACCTTCTTTCCGGGCCAACGTGCTAAGCGTTCAAATCCATAACTTTCGACGGTGCTGTCACCACCTTTAGCGTCAAGTACCAACACGTAGCGTCTGGTCGCTTGCAAAATTTGACCGACAAAGTTTGACTTACCCGCACCGGTCGGGGCGATTACCGCTACGTGCTGTCCCGGTTCCCACGCGTCTTTAAACCAAGGTATAAATTCGGTTTCAAAGTCAAGCGGCAGAATCTCACTGTGGTTGGCTGGCATTTACAAATTCGTTTTCTGGCGTGGGGTACTCAGGTACATAACCAAAGAATAGTTGGTTGATGACTTCCTCGACCGGGTCTACGCCGTCTGGCAGATCGGGAAACATTTCCTTCACAGCTGCGTTCACCTTGTCTTCGCGTAGTTGGGCCTTTTTCATGGCGGGAAGCATGGTGGGCAAACTTGAACGAATTGACGACTTCAGCAACGGCAGCAACATTTCCGCTTGCTGGGGGTTTCGTTCCATTTGCAGGATCAACACTGGCGGGCCACCCAACGCGACCAGAATGTCTAGTCGACCTCGGGCACGAACGGCAGGCTGCAACAACTTGCGGTCGATAATTGTACCGGCCACTACTTCGTCTAACATTTCTCCCGCAGCAGTTCCCTGCCACTGTAAATAACGTCCTAGCGGGGCGTGGCCGAATCGCTGGGCAATGGAACCAATACCTGACCACACATCACCCAAGGTGTCAGCGGTCGAAACTCGCTTTTGCGCCCCTTTAGGCCGCTTTTCGTTCGTCACCGGTGCAGCAGGTTTCGTCTTGGCAGCTTTGCGGCCCAACAACTTGTCAACCAATGAAGGCTTTTCGGTGTCGACTACAGCTGTGGGCGTTTCGTCAAACTCAAACCCACCCGGGCGGCGTTCAGCGGTCGGCGGCAAAATCGTAACTTGGTCACTTTCGATTTGCTCGTCAGAATTTCGCTTTTCTTCTTCCGTCAGTTCGGGAAATACAAATTCCGTCAAAGAACCGTCACGTGCGGCGGCGTTGACTTCCGGCTTCTTCCAACAAGCCTGACACAGTCCTAGGCCGTGGTGCTTGACGTTGTCACGGCCGCAACTGCGGCACCCTCGGGGGTATTTCTTGTTTTCCCACATGGCTTACTTCTTTGCGGTAAATCGAAATAACACGTACACCGCAGCAGCACCGATCACAAGACCGGCACCAGCAGATAACAGCTGCGTCTTACGCAATGTCGACTGGCAACCTTCGCACGGCTGGCTCATTTTCCCCACAACCTTTCTGATAATGTCTTCTTTCCGGGCAACGATGGTTTTGATTCGTCAGCGTCGGTTGGTTCCTCGACCGCTGGCGGTGGCTTCGGTGCAGATTTCTTGGTCGCTGGTCGTGCGGCCTTCTTGGCCGACAACTTCGACATTGCTTCCGCGACCTTCTTTTCCAACATTGCTTCAATGTCGCGTGGTGACATGTTCCCCACCACCTCGTCTAATTCCTCGGTGGTCTCGGTGTCGGGCAACGAATCGCCGGTCAGTCGCTCGACCAACGCACCTAACTTTTCGTCCAACAACGATTCAAGCTGCGAATGCGTCACGAACTCGTCGTTGGTTTCTTCTTCTACTTCTTCGTTTTGGGTTTCTGCCATAGTGTCATTGTATCGCAATTCTTCTTCGGGTACAATGACCGTATGACCGATAACGACAACACCAGTGGGGACAATGCCTACAAATGGGTAATACGATCGCTTTATACGGTCGCTATTGGCCTGAATGTTTGGTACATGGTCGAACATTACCGGGGTACCCCTGAAGGGGTCCTTATGCAAGATCGGGCCGCTAAGTTGGTGAATACGTTACGTCACCCAATTACGGAAGCAAAGAAATTGCGTCGCATGGAACAAGAAACCATTGTCGAAGCGTGGGTCGTCGTCGACGAAGCAAAAAGGGAAGCGGGCGAAACCGATGAAAAGTAATGAAGCAGACCGGATTATTCGAAACTATGAACAAGCGGCCAAGATGGGTGATGATTCTGGTTACGTTGACTGTTCGTACGCTGGCCTACCTCGTTGGCGACTAACGAAGCGGTGGGTGGAATTTGAATGTGGTTGCACCAGCGAACGTCGAATCAAACTGAACGGCATGCAACCGTGGGACCCGGTCATTTTTGTTGGTCTCCCAGAACAAGCGGTGTATTTCAGGTGTTGTGATAAACACCGCGTTATGATGGACTTTAGAATCGGAATGTCTGGTATCTACAAGGACTTTCCCGACTGGCTAGACAACCGCCGAAAGGTTTTAATGGGTACAGCATGACCGAACTTGACGTGAATTTGAAGCTGGGTGAAGCACTGAACGTCTTTGCGGGCGTTGGTGTTCAACTCGACCAAACGGTCAAACAAGCGAACCGTACCAACGAACGACTGTGGAACAAGCTGCAGTTTGGTACACCTGTCACCGCTCGCCGTGCGAAGGCTGCAGTGTATCCTTCCAGCGGCAACTTGGTTATTGACATTGCGAAACCCGAACTTGGCGAATACTGGGACATTGAAAGCGTCACGATCGGCGGCACTGATTTCAACATCACAGCTGCGGGCACCGCAGGTCTGTACGTGTTTGGCACCTCGAACGGTCAGTCTCCCGGACTGACAAACGGTGTCGATTACGCCGCTTCGCTTCCCAATGCCGGTTTCTACGGCTTCCGCGACATTGTCTTGAATGACAATGACCGACTAATCGTGGTTATCTTCGGCGGCACTCCCGGCCAAACGTACTGTGTCAACATGGTTGCCACGGTCTACAACGTTGCAGCGGCCTTGGGCGATACGTTTAACGCAGGGGCTTAACATGGCCGGTTTTAAGGGTGCCAGTGGCAACGCTGTAGAGATTCAGGGCGTACCGGTTTCCTCGACCGCCCCTACGTCAAATCAGGTACTCGAATACAACGCTACGACTGGTCAGTGGACACCGACAACCGGTAGCGGTAGTAGTGGCATTACGGCACTGACCGGCGACGTTACCGCTTCGGGTAGTGGATCAGTTGCCGCCACGTTGGTAGGTACCTCGAACGTTGAATCCATCATTTCTGCCAACACCACGGTTGCCGGGGCATTGCAAACGTCTGGTGGCACTATGACCGGACAGCTTGCGTCGACCGCTTCGTACTCGTCATCATCAAATAAAGGTGCCATTGCTGTTGGTGGTTCCCTGAATTACAGCGACACCAACTTGCCAGTTACCGTGGTGTCGAACGTCAATTCCTACGCCGACATTGTCATTCAGAACTTGTCGACCGGCACCGGGGCGTATGCGGCTTACGCAATTTCGGCCGATGGCAGCACCGCCACCGCTAGTACGTATTACACCGAATTTGGTGTCACGTCTTCGACGTACTCCAGTGGTGCAGGTTCACTGAATCAGCCCAATACCACGTTCTTAACAAGCAATTCAATGGATTTGGCGATTGGTACGACTACCGCGAATGCCATTCACTTTGTCACGAACAACACGTCAACTGACGCAATGACCATTTCTTCGTCAGGGTCAGTCACTATTTCCGGAGCATTAACGGCCAACGGTACGTCGATTCCTGCCAGTTCAACGTTGCTTACTACCGCGTCAACGATTAACGCTACGCAGCTGCAAAGCGTTGCAGTCAGCTCAACGGCACCTTCGACCGGTCAGGTACTTGAATACAACGGAACATCGTGGATTCCGACCACGTTGTCTTCGTCAAGCGTTCCGAACCCATGGAACGGTGCAGTACCCGCTTCGTACTGGTTCACCAACGCATTTGCGCAGACCTACGACATTGTTACTAATTACAACATGACAACGTTTGCAGGAGCCGGTCAGACCTCGACACCAACCAAAGGTCAGGTTTATTTCATTGCAATTTATTTACAAGCCGGTCAAGTAGTCAACAACGTTAATTTTCACGTTGTCACCGCCGGATCGTCAGCAACGTTGTACGCGGGCCTTTACTCGGGTGGCGGCACACAGCTGGGGGTTACGTCAAGTTTGACAGCGAACGCAACGGGTAACTACACCAAAGCCTTGACCAGTGCTTACACCGTTACGACAAGCGGCATGTATTGGATCGGATTACTTGTCACCGCCGGATCGACCACGGCACCTGCTTTAGCTGGTGCATTTAACAACACCCAAAGCGGATTTGCTATTACTCCCGCAACAAGTGTGACCATTTCGTCGGTGGTGTCAAATGGTGCCACAGGTCAGTCGACCTTGCCAAGTAGCGTTTCTTCCGTTACCGCAAATGCAAGTGGTTTTTACCCTTGGTTGGTGTTGTCATAATTTCTTCAAGTTACACTTGACTTGAACACACGCCGACCCTACAATGGTGGACCCGGCACAAGTCGGGACTAACCAAAGGAAGAAACACAATGGCTACATCAGTTGAAATTATCGACGGTGAATTGTCAACCGCAACGGTCTTGGACCTGTTCGCTTCGGGTGACATTAGTAACAAAAAGTTCAGCATCAAGCCCGCCGACCCGGTCGAAACGGCCCGCCGCATTGCGGAACGTGAGATCACCGCAACCAGCTTTGAAGAACTGTTGGGTGGTGGGTCAAACGAAGTAATTCACGCCCGCAACTACTTGAACAAGGCGTTCCAGTTGAACGGTGTTGAATGGCAGCCCTCGGACATTGACGGTGAAGGTTTGCCATTCTACGCAGTCATGCACATTGTCACCACCGAAGGTGAAGTGGCCGTTATGACGTGCGGTGCTACCACTGTTTGCCGCCGTTTGGCTGTCATTGCGCACCACGGCTGGTTTGGTAAGTGGGTCAAGATCGTAAAGGAATCCAAGACCGCCAACGGTTACGAACCTCTTACGCTCGTCGAAGCACCGGCACCGTTCTAAGTCATGCCAAGGAACCCAAAATTCGTGGCGTTCCAAAAGCTGGTCGACGCTAAGACAACCAACGACCGCGCCAAAAAGGCTGCCAAGAAGGCGCAAGAAGCCTTGTATAACGCAATGGTCAAGGCAGTTGAAGCCGGGAACACCCGGGCCGAAGTGGCCGCTGTATGCGGTATCACCTCGGCCCGGGTGGCCCAAGTCCCGGGTATGCCAGCGGGACCGAACACCCACATTGCCAACCGCGCCGAAGACAACGAAGTCGTTGAATAACCATGGCACGAAAAGGTTGGGCCAACCTCAGCGACGCACAACGCAAACGCTACATAGGTGCAGCTCGAACCGGTAAGTTGACCGGCACACCCTTCGAAGGGACCAAACGCCAAACTGAAGCCTACGCACGTAGGTACTACAACAGCGGTGGGTCTCTCGAAGGGGGCCGTGGTCGACATGCCGCGCCCGGTGCCGCCCCTCGCACCGCCTACGTTGCCGAAGTCACTGGCCGGGGCAATAACCGCACCGCCGAACAGCTGCGCGTCTGGCGTAACGGTCCGACCGTCCCGAAGTGGATTCCCACAAATCAAGTGGTCATGTCTGACGACACCGCCGCCGCACTAAGTCAAATCGGCATTCACCCGCGCAATTGGAAAAGCGTTGACATTCGACGCAGTCCTGATGGCCAGAATTTCATTATGACCGTGAAGTCGAAGCGGGGGGCCACAAGAATTGTGAATCTACCAGACCGGGACAATGTCGCACAAGTGGCCGCACTCATGCGCAACCGCGAAGGTCAGGGACGCGACCGCACCGAAATTACCGACCTTTACCAAGAATGGGAACAGAAGACCGGCCGCCCATGGTCCATTGACGTTAACATTCAAGACACCGACCCGGCTTCCCAGCCTCGTGTCAACCGATCACTACCAGCACCTACCGCCACCAAGGCACTACCAAGAAGGAAGGCTTCCTAATGGATTTTGAAACCTCGCAGCGACTAATTACAGCTCGAACAAACTACCTTGACAAAGCAATCGCAGAATTACAAACGGTGGCGAATCTCATTGACAACAGCGACCCAGAAAAGCACGATTTCTTGGTCAAGATTTCCATGTTGGCTGGTGAAGCGGCCCAACAAGCGTTCAGCGATTACCGCAGCATTGCCGCCACCATTCACCCGCAGAACCCTGCACTAAGCGACATTGTCGCCAATGAAAATTGAACCGCTTACCAAAGCAACATTCAAGGACTACGCCCTACTAACACCGGGGCACCGTTCGCTATTCGTTGAAACGGTCCATGGAAAGTCGCAGTTCAACAACTCCCGGGACGTAACCAACGCCCTGCGGAAGTTACGTACGTTCACGTGCTACGTCACCCACGGCCTTGAATTTATGAAGAACTGTACGGACGCTTCCGAATGGCTAATGACCACGTGGCGTGGTAAGGGTGTCAAGATGACGCACCTACCTACCGGGACGACCATAACCAGCCTACGCAGCACCCTTGGTGACAGTCAGGACCCCTTTACGGACCTTGACGCGACAATTCGGTGGTTACGGTCCTACGGTGTCGCACCGGCTTCCGTTTCGTCAATGGCGTGGCAGTTGCTTCGTGCTTCCCTTACGGACATGGTGCCGGTTTCCTTCGATCCTGAGTTATCTCGACGTGCGTTCTTTGGTGGCCGCCAAGAGATTCAAAAGCCCGGCATTTCCAACGACGCAAAACTGTACGACTTATCCGCCGCGTATCCTTCCGCCATGGCGGCCCGCCCAGTGGCCCTTAGTCTGCGCAAAGTAGGCAATGACACACAGCTCGACCCCACGGTGTCTGGAATGGCCGAAGTTCGCGTACACGTACCCAGTGACCTTGAATACCCACCGTTACCAGTCCGACTAAGTCCCCACGCTATTCAATTTCAGACCGGCACCATTGAAGGTGTCTACACGTGGGTTGAACTTGACGCAGCTCGAAAACTCGGTTGTGACGTGGAAATACTGAACAACTACGCACCGGGTCGAAGTGTGGATCTGTTCACCAATTGGTGGGACATGGCCCAGACTGGCCGCGATTTACCCGGGGCAGCTTCAAAACTTGCCAAGGCTATTGCGAATTCAACGTGGGGCCAATTCGCTATGCAGGGAGATGACCGCGCCGAAGTTATGTGGGCCGACACTCGCGGCAACGAACCTTTTATAACCGAACTACCCAAGAGACCCATGCCGCACGTTTATACGCTTGGACTGGCCGCAGAAATTACCGGTCGCGTTCGTGCGCAAACACTGATGGAAGGCATTTACGGCACCGGTGGCAAACCACTACACGTGGACACTGACGGTGTCATTCTTCCCTTCACAGCTCGACCACCCAAGAACGTGGGACCACGTTTCGGTCAATGGAAGTTGAAGGAATCTATGCAAGTGACGCAGATTCTTGCGCCGCAGTTCTACCGCTTCCGCCGGGACGACGAATGGTATTTTGAAGATGATGGCCGCCGGGTCGAAGGTCCGTGGCACTACGTCGCTTCGGGAATGTCGCACGAATTGGCCAAAAAGACCTTCGAACGCAAACCAATTGAATCGACCATTGGGTATCTGTCGATCACTGACGTATGCCTACCGCCCGCCGATAGTTCGGACGTGGATTACATCAACCGTTTATTACTCGAAGCAAAAGAATTGGGGGTGGCATGATGGGCCGCAAAAAGCGAAACTGGTGCAAGTAATGCCGCATTTTTCTGACGCAGCACACTACGAAACCTGCGCGTGGAAGTTCTGTAACACCTACGCACTACGTTCGGAAATGCAGAAATTCAAAGGCAAACGTGGGTGGTATTGCTCGACCTGTACCGGTAATCCCCTGTTGCTAAAAATCTTTACAAGTAAAACTTGACTTTACTTTGTAAGGCTGTAGTATGGAACTCGTGGCAAACGCCATGAATTGAAGATGAAATGGGGATTTCATGGAAACAGCAGTTCAAGAAGTAAATACCAGCGTTGCTATTCGCACTAACGTTCGGTTCATTAAGGAATACAATTTCTTGCCGCCGTCAACGTGCGACGTATGGATCGAACGCGATGATCAGTCCGGAACATGGACTTTGATGTACGAAGCAACTTTTACCAGCGGAAACAAGGAACCACGCGAATTCGCTCGAACCAGTGACATTGCCTACGAAAGTGATGGATTCCGCATGGGTTTCGCCAAAATGATGAAAAGCATGCAGCAGCTTCGCGAAATCATGCTCGACAACGGATACACCGAAGTATGAGTTTCTTTACCCGGGCAGTCTGCCAATTTGACAGCTGCACCTTCAAGACCGAATGGGTCAGTGCAACCGATTCACAAAACCTTCGTTGGGTAATCCGTAACAGCGAAGACCACACGAAGTTCAACATCAACCACGTAGTAATCGACGAGATACAGGAACAAAAATAATGCGAGACATTTACATCATTATCAGTTATCTATTCTTTGCAATGTCAGGGTACGAATTCTGCCGCTGGCGCATTGCCGAAGAAGTGAAACAACAGCTCGAAGCACAAAAGAAGAAGGACAAGCAGCACCGGGACGTTTATTCGGTGTGGAAGACACCGTCAAGCGATGACCCACGTTGGGAAGGCCGCTAATGACCGCCCAACCAAAGACACCGCAGGACTACCTTGAAAACCTTTTTCGTCGAATCCAAGATGAGTACCTAGCCGCGGTCAAGACTGAACGCGAAAACCAAGGGGCCGCGTATTTTTGGGGATTCAAGGAAGGTCTTGCATTGGCCCAAAACATTGCTTTTGCCCACATTCAACAGCTGCACCAAACACAACAAAAGGAAGTTCAACCATGATGATCAGAACTGATTTCAACCTCGGGGACAAAGTGACCGCCGCTTCCGGGTACGAATTTGAAGTCCAACGAATCGAAATTCACGTCAACGACAACGGAATCACGATTTATTACCAAGACGGACAAGGTGGCGAATACAAGCCCGGCGAAATAAAGTTGTCCTGCCGCCACATTCGCAGCATGTCGAACGGTCAATACCTGACCCACACCAGCTTCGCCTATTGCCCACTATGCGGGGAAAAGTTATGAGTTTCGTCGAATTCTGCTGGATTGTGATTCTGACCGAATTGGCATTGTTGTTGTTCGCACTCATGGTCGGCCGCAAGTAACGATAAAGTAGTGGCGTGGTTTCTTCCTTGCGGTAACTCCCCGCATACCCCATGCCACCAGAATTGCCCCGGTGCCAGTGATGACGGCCCGGGGCTTTTCTGTGTTTGAATACTTGCAACCCACACATGCGTCACGTATGCTTCGGTTATCCGGCTTTATTGGACTGAACGAAAGGACCGCTAATGGTTTCAAAAAAGGGTTTCGACCTAATCGTCATTACGGCACTTTTGCTTCACCCTGCGGTCGGCCTTGTCAAGATGGCAGGTCGACGCTGGACCAATGAAACCACCGGTGTCAGCAACACCCTTGGACAAGCCCTACAGATCGGACTTTAGAAATGTCAATGAATTACAGCGCACAGGAAGCGGGCCGCCCGCAGCCACAGACCACCATTGAACCAGCTGCCGCCGGTTCACCTTTCATTCGCTACAGCCAGCCCGGCACCGGCCCACAATACGTGGTTTCTGGTTCGGCCCTTGGTTCGACGATTACGCAGCCCCTCGTTGCTCGTCCCGGTTACGCTCGTTCGCTTCGCGTTACGCAGTCCCTTTACTATCAGGGAACCGTTACGACACAGGCCCTTTCAGCAGACGGCATGCCCGCTGTCAACTCACTGATTCAGGTTCGCGACAGCTTTGGCACCCCATTGTTCACGGTCGACGGTTTCACCATGGCAGTTATTATCCCCATGGTTACGCAGTCGTTCGGTGCCCTCGCCGGAAACAACTACTACCAGAATTTGCCCTCGTACTCGGCGTGGCAGACCTCGACTGAGACCGCAGGTACGTTGGCCGGTCAGTTCTCGTACAACATTCCTTTTGAATTTGCACAGGGAATCGGTTGCATTTCGATGGCCAACGCTTCGTTGTTGCCCACCTTGCAGTTCAACCTGAACACCGCTACCGGCTTGCTCGGTTCCAGCTTCGCTGGTACGGCCCCCACGGTTAACACCTCGGTAGACCTGAACTACTGGTGGTTGCCTGAAGGATCGCCCGACATTACGCCCCCGGGCCTTGGCACCACGCGTCAGTTCCAGCAGGTTTCGTTGAACCCAACGGTTGCTTCGAACACCAGCGCACGTTTGCAGGCACCCCGCACCGGTGGATACCTCGACAGCCTGACCTTCATTGCTCGCGACAGCAACGGCAACCGTCAGGACAGCGTATTCCCCACCGGGAACAACGGCAACAACCGCCTGCAGCTGTACGTCGACGGTGTACCACTCAACGACAGCACTTGGAATGAGTTGCAGGACGACTTTGCGATCGCCAACAACACCAACGGTGTTACGGTCCCAACGTCAGCCAACACCGCTGGTTCTGGTTACGGTATTTCAAACGGCCGCCCTGTTGGTGTTCTGTCGTACAACCGCAAGACCTCGCTGTCGCAGGTGTCGCTTGGTAAGTTGGACAGCGGCGAACAGCTGTTGTCGACCAACCCTTCGACCCTTATTGAACTCAACGCTTCCCCATGGGGTACGTTCAGCAACGGTCCTGCGACCATTCAGGCAGTCTTTGGACAGATCGTACCTACCGGTTCGATTATCCAAGGTCTTCCCGAACTGTAGTCACAAGCGGTATAGGGGAAACCCAATACCAAGAAAGGTTGCACAATGCCGGGTCTAAACCTGTCAGCAAACAACTACAGCGGTGTCTACCAGACCGCAGCACCTTCCTACGGTTCAGCAAGTTCGTACGCCTCGGGAGCCAGCCCCGCCGCATTCAACGTGGTTGGCACTCAGGCCGTACCGAACAGCATGTCGACGCTTCACCCCTCGAAGCCAGCAGGACTTGCGTTCTACATGGGTGTTGCCGCGATCGGTGCCCTTGTCTTTATTCGTTACTCACTCCCTAACTAGAAAAGAAAGGATAGGTATAACATGACCCGTAGCCCAATTTTTTGGTTCGTCGGTGGCGTAGTTGCAGTGTACGCTTACCACAAGTTCGTGAAGCCGCTTCCAGCTTCCAACAAGTAAGGAAATAACATGCTCGTAGTAGGTCTTGGTGTTGTCTTTGTAGGCTACTCCTTGACCTACTACGGCATTTCGCAAATGAAGGGTGGGAACTGGGGCCTGCTCGATTTGGTGGTCCCCTCGAAATGGACACCCCAAACGGCCCTAATCCCTCGGGACGGTCAGTAATGGCAAATCCAATTCTTTACCCGGCACTTGCCGAAGCTGCGTTAATCAGTTACCGCGACATTAAGAACGGCACCAACGTTCTGAACCCGGTACCGCATTTTCCGCTACCTTCACAATTCGCTTCCGTACTGTTGATCTATGGCGGCCTAAGTCTCATTCCGGGACGCGGTCAGCGTGTAGCGTCATTGGTGGGTTGGGGCTTCGTGGTGGCAACGGCACTGAACCTATGGACCCCCGCAGGAAAAGTACGTAAGGTCAGCGAAACAATAAACCCAACTAAAGGATCAACCAATGTCTAGATTTTTCTCCCTCGCAGCACTTGTGGTCGGCGGCATTATTGTTGCCGACATTCTGACCCACCCTGCGGGAACCGCCGCAGCGACGAAGGGTATTGCCGGTGTCACGAACCCCGCCATTCAAGGACTGTTGGGTAAGTAATGCGATACCAAATCCGTACTTTGCAGGTACCTACCCGGTACGGTACCGCCGCATTCACCCCGGTTCCAGCTGCACAAGCGACCGCCGAATTCAATGGCCAGAACATTGTTCACGGTGCCCCCGGCAACGTTGACGTTGCTTCGCCTCGACCTGCGGCAATGACCGACGCTTCGTGGGGTGGAAAGTGGCAGCCATCATCAGCCGCCCCAAACATTTTCCGTCCCAGCGTGTACGTGGCCGTAGTCAATAACACCATGCGGTCCCCAACGTCTGCCCTACGCCGCCTTATGCCTTCGCCAGTGAAGACCAGCCCGGCGGGAACGACTGTTGTACCGCTGTGGGGTAAGCCCCGCATTGGTGGCAACACCGTAACGCCGTCAATCCGTTCATTTACGCAATGGAAGACGTACGGACAGGGTGGTCGCTAATGCCAGCCCTCGCCCCCAAGAAGCCCGCTGCACCCGGTAATGGTGGACTAGGTGTTGTTCCCGCATCAACGCCCGCCTACGGCAAATCAGGCACCAATGGCACCATTTCAGAACAGCAAATCGAAACGTTGGCGGCAGTTCCCGCAGCTGTAGCCCGGGACTATACGCCCAAGACCACCACGAAGCAAGCGACCCCTGACACTCGCGTTCGCACGTTGTCTGGTCGCTCGACCGCTTCCAACTACGCCAGCGACATTCAAAGCGGTAAGACCGCCGCAGACGTGGCAAAGCAAATGGCACCTGCCATGGGTGAAAAGCGACCCACGACTGATGAAGTCAAGGCCGCCGAAAAGAAGGTCACGAAGGCTACTCCCGCCCAGAAAAAAGACACGTCAACCGAAACTGTTGTCGTGAACGAAGATTCCTACACCTACGCCACGCCGACTGACGGTTCGACCGGTTCGACCGGGTCGACTGGTTCGACCAGCTCGACCAGCGGTGGCCTGTTGTCATCATTGACCAGCGGCGGCAGTAAAGGTATCCTGTTACTAGGTGCCCTCGCCGGTGGCGCACTGTGGTACTACACAAGGGGCCGCAAGAAATGATCAACCGATTTAAGGCCAACATGGCGAAGGACAACCCCGCAGTAGGTTGCAGCCAATTTACGCCTACGCAGCAGTTCTTTATTGAAACCAACGCTCGGGGCCGGTGGGCCAGCGAACCTACGCCTGAAGTTCACTCGGCGTACCAAGTATCGGTGAACGGTGATGGCACCGTCGACTTGATCCGACTGGCCGCAGGTCTTAACGGCTGGACCCATTGTGGCGGCACTGGTGCCCCTGATTTTAGGGCTGGTCGTTTCTAATGATAATTCACACCCGACCTATTGGTCACAGTGTTAACAAGGGACGTAAGGCCGCAGGTTCACTGAACCGAACCCCAATGCACTCAAACGTTCCTACCTACTTTTCCCCACCACAAGCGGTCTACCTTTACATGCCATCAACCTACGAACGATTTACCACGCAGACCGGACCTATTCCCGGGTACATGGCCGACCCACGCTTCGGTCGTAAGGTCATCAAGAACACCTTGAATACTCAGACAGTTACGGACTAGTCATGGCCGAATCATCAGCGCAGAAATGGGATACGTTAATCCTGTTGGTAGGCACCGCTTCAGGTGTCTTTGCCGGTTTCTGCCCTAGTTGGTTCACGGTCGCGTCAGATTTCTTCAACGACAATGGGGCGCGAGAAGGAAACATTAAGCGAATTCGCCAAGGTGAAGCTGCCGCGTCAGCAATTGTCTTGGCAATGGGATACGCAGTCGCACGTTCGACCAGCAACCGCGCAGCACTGTGGGCCGCAGCTGGTATTTGTGGTGTCTTTGTAGCCGGGTACGAATGGCAAATTGCCAACCCCGCTCGCAGCGACGGACAAGACAAGACTGGTATTTGGACGCGACCAGAAAAGGGTTAGGCCATGACTACGGCCCAACTCGCAGGGAAAAGCGACTACCCATTGTGGGAACGCTACTTACTTATTGCCCTTGGTGCCCCGCAGAACCACGCCCAGCTTGAAGCACTGAATTTGTGGGCGCAAAAAGAAGGGTTGCCCGGTGACGCTAATAATTGGTTGGCCCTTACCGATCCAAACAATGAGTTTGGACAAGCTGCTGGAGACCCCCGGGGCGCCGTGGCCGATGGGGTATGGAACTACGATAAAAACGGAAATCCCCTCGTCGTTACGTTTCCCACGCAAGCTGCTGGTATCGCCGCTACCGTAAAGTTCTTGAACGCCGGGTACACCGACATTATCGACGAACTACGGAACCCCAAAGCGACCGTTGAAAGCATTGGTGCCGTAGTTGCTTCGCACTCAAACGCATGGGGCGGCGACGGAAATTACATTGCTTCCGGTGGTAACGGCACGATCTACAACGACACCGGCACCGGTACCCAAGGACCCGCTGACGTGTATAAGAACGGCCCTACCGGCAAACTATCGTTCAAGCAATGCAACCCCAACGACAGCTTGTTAGGCGAAAACGGTGTAAAGGTACTCGGATTTACCGTGGTGCCCGGTATTCATTTGTTCAACGCCTGCCAATTGAAGGCCGTGGTGTCAGGACTTATAACCGGTCTTGGTGTCGCCATTATGGGTCTTGGTGTGACATTGGTAGTGCTGAACTCGAACACGGTGGAAGGTGTCGTTAGTGACGTTCGAAACACCACCAAAAAGGCCGCCAAACTGTTTCCCGGTCCCGAACCTGCATCAAACCGCACCGCTCGGGCCAACTTACTGAAGACGCAAGCTCGCACCACCGCCAACCGTACGCCCACCGGCATTATCAACGTGCCAACGCCCCAACCAAAGCCCCAGCCACGGTCTAGCAGCGTTCTAGGCCCCAATGGTAAGCCCCTGACGGTGAACCCATGAGTTTGACCAGCCACGGTGGGTCGATACAGCCCATCAACTTATCGAACTCGCAGACCGCTTCGACCACTGGCACCGCGACGTTCACATTTCAGCAGGTAGCCCAGTCGAACGTTTGGACCTTTACCGTCAACGTTCCCGGTGCCCCAGACACCGCCAATTTCACTTTGGTTTCGGGTGCCACTACGTTTGGCACGTTCAAGGGTGCAAATTCGTGGGGACCCATTCAGTTCACTGGTGGCGATCAACTCCAACTAACCGCGACCGGACTTGTTCCCGGTACGCAATACACCGCCAGCGTTCAAGGTGTCAACAACACGGTTTATGAACCGTCGATTGTGTACCCGTGGCCCTACGCCGACAGCGTGACCACGTCGACCGAACAAATTTACCTTGGCACCGGTTCGATTCCAGCTACGACCGGACTAAGCGTTACAGTTCCGGTGCAGCCGACTTACCGCAGCTTGTACGTTGTGTTGCAGGGAACCAACACCCACCCCGCCAGCGCAATAACGGTATCAGCAATTGGCAACACGTCAGCCTTTGTCTACAACGTGGTACCAGTTCCCTACAGTTCTGCGACCTATGAATCGGTGTACCGCATTCCGTTACTGACTTTGAACGACACCGCGGTACAACTTCAGTTCAACACCGCGTCAAGTGTTGCAATTACATTTTGGTACGGTGCCGACCTCGCGAACGTCGACGCAGCCGTGTACCCCGAAGGGGAATTCAACGTCACGATCAACGACGCAGATAACGCCGGTTCCCCGCTTGATGCCGTTATTTACGGTGGTGCCACCGTCACCGGTATTACCACTACCGCCACCGGCAACGCGAACCTGTTGTCGGCACCGCCCACCGGATTTTCGTACCGGGTGCAGTCGGTAGCGTTCTACTATTCGGGAACCGCTTCGACCACGCCGGTTATTGGCCGATTTCTGATTGGTGGTTCTGCCACACAACTATTGGCAACCGTGACGTACCCTTATCAAAACACCGTGTATTTAGGTGGATTATTGGTAAATACCACCGTGGTAGTCAATTCAAGCACCACCACAAATAGCCAATGGACCATAACGTATGACTTGGTCACTACTCCCACGATAGGCTAAAAGTATGGAAACAATGTTCGATTCAGTGGTGGTCAGTCACATACCCAAAAACGCTGCGTACGCGGCCGGGTACGTGAACGGTATTTGGCCGACCTTTGACATGTTGCGCAAGCAGTGCCCCGACGCCGTATTAGTTTCCATCACCATCAACGATTCGGACGTGGCAGACGTTATTGACGTTGAAAAGGGAGACGTACAGCCCGCACAAAGTCTGCCGTGGGTGCTGAAGATGCGTTCACTCGGACGTACCCCAATTGTTTATTGTTCGCGTTCCAACATGCCCGCAGTCCAGCAAGTATTTGCCGAAGCAAACGAACCCGAACCATTTTTTTGGATCGCAGACTACACCGGTGCCCCGCACTTGGTACCCGGTAGCGTTGCGACACAATGGGCCGATGGCACGTCGACCTACCCGGGACTAGCGGAAGGTTGCGACACATCAGTCGTTAGTCCCAATTTCCCTATCAAGCACAAGAACGTGGCAACCGAATTGGTCGACAAGTTCCATGTGCTACCCAAAGCACCAACTACCCGAAAGGTTGTTCCCATGAAGTTCACTACCGAAGCCCTTGGTTCAATTCTGCGTCAGCTCGCGGCGTACGCCGGTATTGCCACCCAAATTGCCAACCAAGGCCACCTACCCACCGCCCTGCGTACCGCAATCGTCGCCGCTTCAGGAATCCTGTTGTCGGTCGAACACTACGCCGCCAAGCCCTAAGTAACTCCCGTGTCACAGTGGTTGCAGCTGCTTATTGGGGCCGTACTCGTCCCGGGGGCGGGCTTCGGTATAAAGATTCTCTATGGTGTCGGACGCGTCATGGGGAAACTCGACCAAAAGCTGGACAACCACGACGAACGTATCGGCCGACTTGAAGATACGGTCTTTCCCACTAACCGCCCCCACGCCTGATCTACGCAGCTTTCCTTCGAAGTCAAGTAGTAAATACCCTGTGACCTGCGGAAACGTAGGCACTCAAACCCCTTTGAAGTCAAGGCACCCTTACGCCCAAACAACCCAAAACCCTTACGCCCCTTGGTGTTTGGGCTGTATGCAGGGGTGATTTATGGTA
>Ga0208251_1000223_pt1 | contig 17528 bp, 15 predicted proteins | sample CryBogCBE15Jun09_FD_184560 | JGI IMG/M metagenome (GOLD analysis project Ga0208251, IMG submission 184560) | Freshwater microbial communities from Crystal Bog, Wisconsin, USA - CBE15Jun09 (SPAdes) (version 2) | ecosystem: Environmental > Aquatic > Freshwater > Lake | place: Crystal Bog...
TAACAAAACGACTGAGGTCGGTGGGATCGCGTACCTTGACCATAGCTGGGAGCTTCTATAGTGTCGCGGTATTCAAAAGACAAAAAAAGCCTAATCATTAAATGCAGTGGATTGATAGGAGCCTGCAAAGGCTATCAGCCGATTGAAGTTAAATCTAGCCTAAAATATAATTTACAAAGGCGTAATTACACAAAATGAAGAGAGCTTTACTATATGTGCATTTTAATAAATATGACGAGCTTGCGGAGCATGTAGTATACCAGCTGCGACAGCTGAAGCCACTTTTTAACAAAGTAATTTTTATAACCAACAGCTCTATCTCAAAAGTTGACTCGAAACGCCTCGAAGGGCTTTATGATGATTTTTTGCAGCGTAAAAACAAAGGTTTTGATTTTGCAGCTTGGCGGGATGGAATGAAGCAGCTTGGCTGGCTGGAGCTTGGTGAATTCGATAACGTCACGCTCATGAATGACACATGCTTCGGTCCAGTCTATCCATTGGGGCCAATATACGAAAGAATGGAAAAAAATGGTGCTGATTTCTGGGCAATTACAAACCATGCTGCCACAAAACACGGGATGCCTGGAACCAATGGTCCCGTGCCCCGTCATAACCAAAGTTATCTAGGAGTATTTACTAGTAATGTTGTTAAGTCACAGATATTTCAAGATTTTTGGAATGAAGTGCAGGATTTCAAAGACGTCACCAAGGTAATACAAAAATATGAAACACAACTTACTGGAATTTTGGAAAAAACATCATTTGCAAACGGAGTTCTTTTCGATGCTGCAAAAAATTTTAGTCAAAACAACTTAAAAGTAAAGGAGAATCATAGCGAGTTGCACCCAGATATATTGCTTACTAAGGGAGTGCCGTTTATAAAGATCAAAGCCTTCACACACAACAACGACAATTTATATGCAAATAACTTGTTATCGCTCACAAATCAACTTACAAAATATGATACAAAGCTCATCGAAGATTATTTTGAACAAATGTTTGTGCCAAATGTATCTATTGCTGTCGGGGATAAAATCATAAACCATATTAATGATACACATATTCCGGAAAGGGTAGCAGTGCATATTCACGCATTTTATCCAGATGTTTTAGAAAAATATTTACTTCGTTTAAGTCGCTGGGATTTTAAATATGACCTGTTCCTAACAGTTGACAGTGAGAATAAAAAAAATGAAATAGTTAAGTTAATGCAGAAATATAAAACTACTGCAAAAAAGATTGTGGTCACAGGCGATAAGGGGCGCGATGTGATTCCATGGTTGAGACTCACACAGGATTTAAAGAACTACGACATTGTGGGCCATTTCCATACAAAAAAAACAGCAACTGTAAACAGTTATATAGGCGAGAAGTGGCTAGATGAACTTTTGTCTCAACTATTTGATGCACCGATTGCTCGTAACATACTGTCAAACTTTGCATCAAATAAGAAACTTGGTGTCGTTGTTCCCGATATGCCAAATATTTTCGCCTATTTGGGTGGTACAGTATTTTTCAACGAAAGGAAAATCAAACCAATTGTCAATGATTTGTGGATTAAAATGGATATGAGCAAAGAGCTGGACTTGCAAGATCATGAAACATTCGTCATGCCTTATGGAACGATGTTTTGGTATCGCCCCGAAGCCTTACGCAAACTAGGTACTCTGCAACTAACCGATTCAATAATTCCGTCAGAGCCCCTACAGCATGACTTTACAGTATTACACGCATTGGAGCGCCTCATTGTATATGTAGCATGGGGTGCCGGATATCAGTATAGGATTGCTCCTAGTCACGAATACACTTCACGTTTTTTTGATAATTCTGCCTATAATCTTACATTCGCAGGTCATTTTAGTTCACATGGACTGAACCCTTTAATAGCTTGGATCAAACAGAGAATAATGTATGTATATCATAAATCCCCTGCGCTCATACGAATTTTTGTCAAAAGAGTTTATAGGAAATTACGATGAACAAGCTAAAACACTGGTTTAATAAAACAGAAAACGTATTTTTAGTAATTGCCGGATTATTTGGGCTCATTTCAATCGTTATGAACCCAATCTTGGTGGTACCAGACGAATCAACACACTTAGCTTTCAGCTACAGCATGTTTTCCTGCAATGCACATGTGCCTAACTTCGTGCATACCGCCGAAGATCATATTATTGTAGCAAATGATATTAAGCAGCATAAATACTTACAAGACTTCACAAATAGGCTTAACTTGGACGGAAACTGCTTCGCAATAAACATTAATGACAAGAAATCCGATGTAGTATTTGGAGATAAGCAGCTGGTAGATGGCAGTGTCGTTAGGCACTTTGCTAATTTTCCGGCCGCCATTGGAATTTTAATCGGCAGAGCATTATGGCCAACTATTGGAGGCATGGTTCTTCTGGGCAGGATCACAAATTTTGCAATGTTCATGACTGCAGTATATTTCATAATAAAAAGAGTGAAGTTCGGCAAATTAGTATTTTTGTTTTTAGCAATTACTCCGATGATGATCCATCAAATGGCATCGCTATCTTACGACGTATTTAATTTAGTAACTATTTTTGCCTTCGTGGCCTTTTGTATTAATTTAGCAGTCCAAAAAAGTAAACCTTCTAAAAAACAGTACACATATGTTGCCGGCTTGGCTCTGATGCTCCTTTTTTCCAAGCCCAACAATCTATTGATGATGCCGCTTTTACTTGGAATAATAGCAGGGAAATATCAGCATCCTCACCTTCAAAAAATTACAAATTTTGTTAACTCAATAAAAAAGCGCTGGGGTATTGCCAAATATCGCATATTGGCAAGTAGTACTATACTCGTTTTAGCTGTATTTATAATTGCTGTGCTTCGAGAGGCAATCAATGTCCACAGGCTAAAAGATACAATCCTAAGCACATTGTTATATCCAAATATTAACGGTCAGATAGATCCTATAGCGACAACAGGAGTAGTTGGTAATTTTGGCTGGCTTGCGTATCGGTTTCCAGAGTGGATTGTTATCCTCTGGTTTATAGTTTTAACAATTATTTTACTTGCAGATAAAGTGCCAAAAATAAGCAAAAGAATTTCCGGCTTGGCGTTTGCTGTATTCTTGCTTGTATGTGCAAGTGTGTTCGGTGCCCTTGGTTATGCGCAGTATATTCATGGCAGTAATGTGTTACTAGGTATTCAAGGACGATATTTTACGCCCCTACTATCGTTGCTTATTTTAGTGTTTGCCGGCATACAAAACGACATTAGGTTGGATGTGGACTTTAAAAAACTTAAGACTTTGACTGTGTTGTTTTCCCTCAGTTTACTGTTGATCTATTTATATCAAACTAAAACGTACTACTATAACTAACAATGGCATTCTCTTTTAAAGCTCATTTACCAAAGACCACACACGGTCTTTTTCTTTTAATAGCAATACCCGTGTTGATTACGATTATAATCGCTAATCCACCCATGCAAGGTTCAGATGAAAATTCACACTTAATTCGTGCGTATCAATTGAGCCACGGAAAACTTTATCCTGAGCGACATAACAGAGACAAGCTTCCCCTAGAATTTGAGCAATTTATTGAGAAAAACTTTCCTGGTTCTGAGCATCGTTATCCATTTGGCAGAGGCGGTATGGCTATAGTCACTAAAGAATCTAAAGAAGTCCCGAAGATATGGACGGACGTTAATACTATGGGGTACCCCCCTATCGTATATTTACCTTCAGCGATAGGATTTAAGCTAGCCAGCTTATTTTATGTGCCGATAGGGTTTTCGGTATGGATTGCTAAACTTTTTCAGGCAAGTATGTATGTTGGATTTATCTATATTGCTTTACGCTTTGCTAAAGCTGCAAGCTTCAGATGGATAATATTTGTTGTAGCTCTTCTCCCCACGTCGCTATACACTGCTGCGACTATTAATGGTGACGCATACACTAACAGCGTAACTTTACTATTTTTATCAATAGTTTTTTCGTTTATGCTGAACAAAAAAGGAATTAAAATAGACCGAAGGCACCTTATTCTGTTTCTTATTTCAACGATTTTAATTAGTTTTACAAAGACAGTCTATCTAATATTTTTGCCATTAATATTTTTTGTGCCAGGAGCCATCTTTCTGTCTCAACAAAAAAAAGCCCTATTTTTTAAAATATTATTGCTTTTTGTTTGCCTACTAATAGGCCTATGTATTTATAAAATAGGGTTAACTGCCAGTTATAATCCATTCTCAACGATTCCGGCATATTCGAATGCCTCCCCCTCTAAACAAGTGCAATATATGAAAAAAAGACCAATATATACAATTACTACCTTCGCCGAAGATTCCATCAACAACTTCGGAAATCGTGTATCAAGCATGGCCAATGGTTTCGGGGAATTGATTGCTCTCAAAAGTCAGATTGATACTAGTTTTTTTGCTACTTTTTTTGCAGTCTTAGCTATAATCGCTGCATCTTCAAGCTCTGAAAAAATGAAGATTAAAAGTAAAATATTAGTTGTGGGAGCAATTTTATCTTTGTTATATTGCGGCATCATATTAGCTATATGGCTAGGCAATACGGTTGGCACCACATCCATACAGGGTGTTCAAGGACGTTATTTTATTCCAATTATTTTTCCTCTTGCAGTTTTGCTTCCCAAAATTAAATACTTTAAGCCGAATCTGGAGAAACTGATTTTGGTACTGATTTTGTTGACTATATCATTCTATATGGTTGAGTATTTGGATAAAATTATCACTTCTTGTGTCTATGTAGCTCAACACCATCCACTGGGATTAATGTAGCCATGAAACGAGATTTTATCTGGAATACATTGGGTTCCCTTGTCGGAGGATTTACTTTTTTTATTTTGACGGTCTTCATTACGCACTTAAACGGTATTTATGCGTCTGGCTCATTTGGCTTTGCATTTAGTATTGTGGCAATATTTTCTACCATTGCATATTATGGCGGTCGCAACTATCAAGTAACTGACGTAAAAGGAGAATTCGAAACCGGAGATTATGTAAAGCTTCGCCTAGGAATGTCATTAATTGCAGCGCTAGCGCTTGTGATATTTATTGCTGCAAATAAATTTAATACCGCCATGACACTACTTATCATAGTATTAATGGGATATAGACTCTTGGATGCATTTTCCGATGTATTATACGGTGTACTACAAATCCATGATCGCTTGCACAAAGCAGGTAAATCGAATTTCATAAAGTCGCTGTTGTCAATTGCTGGATTCATAGCAGTAGACTACGAAACACACAGTATTCTGCTATCGAGTCTCGTATTTATAGTGGTATTTATAGCAGGAATTTTCCTTCTCGACATCAGGAACATACATAAAATAAATCACGTAAAAATAAAATTTTTTGGAAACTGGAACATAAAACAAATTGCATTAAAGTTACTGCCATTTGCCCTAGTAGTATTTATTCCTATTGTCACTATAAACTTAACTAAATACTTTATGCAGTTGTGGCACCCTGTTGACCAAGGTTACTTTAATATCCTTATCATGCCTCTATTTTTCTTGACTTTACTTGTTTACTTTGTGGTGGCTCCATTTTTGACTAGAATGGCACGAACACTCCAGGAGCGAAGATACGGGGTTTTCAAAAAGAATATCAAACAGATATCCCTGTTCATTGTAGGTCTCGGAACAGCACTTTTGCCCATAACCTACTTTTTGGGACCAACGGTGCTAAAGCTAGTTTTTGGTATAGACTTTAAACGGTTCGCTACACAGCTAACCCTCATAGTGATAAGTGGTATTTTGTATACACTTGCAATATTTTATACTGATATATTACTAATAATGCGCAAAGTAAAGACTGAGCTTGCTATTTTACTAGCAATACTAGTTGTTAATATTGCCCTCAGCATATTTTTTATAGCAAAGTATGCTATAAATGGAGCCATAACCGTATCAATAGTAACCAATGCGCTTTGGTTGCTTGCATTCTGGCTGGTCTACCACATAACCCTTAGAAAGAAAATGCGAAAATGAAATCGACCAAGCCTCAAAAACTACCAATAACACTTGTGATGTGTGTTTATAACGAAGAAAAAAATATCGAAAAAGCACTTAAGTCGACGGCCAACTACGTATCCGAGATTGTAGTGGTGCACGATGGCCCTTGCAGTGATAAAACCGGCGATATTGTAAAGAGGTATGGCGGTATATTCGTTGAGACCAAGAAAAACAAAGGAGCATCTGAGTTTATTCGTATACAGTCTTACGAGCTTGCTAGGCAAAAATATATTTTGCAACTCGACGCAGATGAATATTTGAGCTCGGATCTACAGAGTATTTTGAGTGAGGCCGTAACGACCGACGCAGATTTTATAACTGTCAACTGGGCGCGTTATCGACACGGTAAACGCATAAGAACTTTGGTGCGTCGGCCGTTTCTATTCAAAAAAGAAAAGGTGTATTTTATTGAATGCCCTCATGAGGCGGTGCGTCCAAAAGAAGGCGCTACCTTGAAGCACTACAATTTGGATTTATACAATGACGCTGACGACATATATAAAAACCAAAAAATGTTAGACAAGGCGCAGATAGTAAAACAAACCAAATGGTTGCCCGGCCATGCGGCAGCACTACTTAGGTACACTCAAATGGCAAGATACAATACCGATACTCACAGCTACAAAGGGACGCTGCTAAATAAGCTCATGGCTTCAAAGTACTACTGGTTTCATGGCTATGTCACAGTTCCCCTACTATTTGTGGTCAGTAATGTTCTGGCAGTTGTAAAATTTGGTACCAATCCGATTGTTTTATTCTCTGAACTTCCACTTTATTTGAGGTATTATAGAGATTTGACGCGCGAAATAAGTAGATTAAGAATAGAAGGGCAATAGAATAAACCTGTGGCAAAGAAAGACACAAAAAGTAAGGACTATGCAAAGAGACTTCAGACTCTTAGCGGGGCAAAGTGGAAGCAAATTCTAGATGTTCAGCTCCCGTATAGGTGGAATTTAAAACGCCTTGATTTGGGTAGAACACTTGATGTTGGCTGTGGTATCGGTCGAAATTTAGGTAATCTATCAAGTGATAGCGTCGGAGTTGATCATAACACTCATTCGGTCGAAATAGCAAAACAAGCAGGGTTCAATGCGGTAACTGTTCAAGAGTTCATGAAAAACAAAAAAAAATATGGTAAAGGTGGCTTTGACAGCATGTTGCTTGCCCATGTTTTAGAACACCTTACTACTCAAGATGGCATATCCATAATTAAAGAGTATTTGCCATATGTCAGTGACAAGGTTGTTGTGATTTGTCCTCAAGAAAAAGGCTTCAAAACCGATGAAACACACATTAATTACCTTAATCATAAAGATATTGAACAAATTCTTGAAAAATCTGGCCTGACCGTGACTAAGTCTTACTCATTCCCACTGCATAGATTACTTGGTAACAAAACGTTTACTTACAATGAAACCATTGTTGTCGGTGCAAAAACAGCTAAGATATGAGTTTATTAGCTCTTGAGGTGAGTCGAAACCTGCTAGCGCGGGCTGCTTTTTTCCAGCCCATAGAGGCAAAGATTTTATTAAAATGACCATAGACTCGTGCTTCTTCATTGAAACGCTTACCGCTAGATTTCTCAAGACTTGATACAGACTTTGCGAAACGACGATATTGAAATGAAAGTATATTGTCAAAGTAAAGTGAACCTTTATCTATGATAACGCTCAACTCAAGAAATACATCTTGGGTGACACCATAGTTTTGATTAAACCCATATGTTTGAATGGTGCTAGTTTTCCAAAGAATGGATGGGAAATAGAGCCAGTTTCCGTGGCAAAGTGAAGCCGCCAGTTTCTCACCCTTATATATTCCTGCTTTCTTGGGCTGTAATAGCCTCTTCACTCGGTCACCTACTGGTAAATACGTTGCTCCATGTTCATCGATAACTTCGACCTTTGGTTGATACATATCTGCATCCCCAATCATTTGCAGCGCTCGTTCAATGTAATGAGGTAGCATTTTGTCGTCGTAGCCTAGTAATATGCAGTGGGGTGCGCTTGCTTTATGAGTCAAGAAATTAAAGTTTTCTGTAACCCCAAGATTCACTCTATGGCGGATGTATGTGATGCGCTTGTCAGCTAAATTTTTAAAGTATAAAGCAGGCTCGTCTGATGGATAGCAGTCATCTGCCACAATAAGTCGCCAATCCTTCTCTGTTTGTGCAAGCACAGACTCTACGGCTTGTTTTAGTAGCTCTACATCACCCCAAAAGGGTATCAGAATATCAACTTTTGCCATTGCGAGAGGAAAGGCTTATTGAAATTTCTTGATGTAGATCGCGAATGGTGCGTTCATTTTGTTCGATCTTGCGTCGGAAGTTATTGATGATATACACAAGATATACGATAGCGGTGGTTTGTAGGATATCTAGTAAACTTAAGCCTTTTGAGTAAAGCAGGGGTTTGTCATTCACAAGATTGTAAACAGGGAATGACGCAAGCAGAAGCGTACTTATTAGGATCCATAGCATAAATTGCTGAACAAAACGCGGCTTACTAATGCGTTTCATCTTGTATTGAGTAAAGATGTTCAGTAGCGCCATCAGGACGGTTGGTGCGGTAAGTAGAAGGAGTAGGGCGTATCTCATTCAAACATCTCCACTATACGCCGCCGCACTAGCGACTTTACAATGTTAACCGCATTCCAGTTGCTTTGACCTTTAGACTTTGAGTAGTCAGTATATATAGCTTGAATCGGGTGCTCGGCTATGTTAAGATTGGCTTTTTTTGCTCGCCAAAGCATTTCGCTGCAGAAATCGTAACCGGTTGATTTCCATTCTAATATATCTATTGCTTTCTGACTAAAGATACGGAGACCGCTCTGCGAATCAGTAACATTAATACCAAAAAGTAAGTATGTTATAAGCGTCAAACCCCTGTTGCCCAGAATCTTCACCTTGCTCATACCTTTTTTGTTAATCAAGCGTGAGCCAATAAGCAAATCAGCGTCTATTCTTATAGCTTGCTCTAAGCAGGAAAGGGCATCGCTTGCCTTATGTTGGCCGTCGCCATCCAGGGTTATTACCCAATTTGCTTTATGTAGTTCTGCATATCGTAAACCAGTACTTGTAGCCCCACCAGCTCCTTGATTTATGAGGTGGTTGATAACAGTTGCCTTTTGAGCATTCTCAGCTGTTTTGTCTGTGGATTGATCATTGACGACAACTACCTCACAAAAATATTTTGTACCGCGAAACGTTTCTTTAATGTCGTCCACGACATTACCTATCACAAGTTCTTCGTTATAAGCCGGAACAACTACGCAAATCTTCATTTTTTAATTATACTATACTGCTACGCGACCTTCTCTTTGGCCGTAAGTAATAAAGTGCATATAGTAAGCGGGCAGGTTATTGCCAAAGGCTTTCTGTAGGTCTGGATATCTATTTTTATATATGAATACATTAAAGGTTGTGCTGGCCTGTCTACCTTCTTTCATACCAAATGTGACAAAATGTTGCAAAGCGGCATTATCGTCGGAGCCAAACGCATTTTTGATATCGCTGTAAGTTGATGTATAGGTACTAAAATTATATACAGCCGAGTAATCAACTCCGTTTAGTACGCTAGTGCCCACAAAAGCGTCTGTGTTAGCGATGCGGCCTTCGCGCTGTCCATTTACTAAATAGTGCATATAGTATGCATTAAGAGTATTGCCAAAAGCGGCACGCAAATCAGGGTATCTATCTCGGTAATAGTTTACATTGAAGTTGGGACTAGCCACGCGACCCTCATTCATCCCAGTATTAACAAAATGTAGAAGTGCGCCAGTATCATCATTCTTGCTGCCAAAAACTTTCTGAAGATCTGAGTATGACGACATATAGGTAGAATAATTATAGATACTCGCATAATTAACGCCATTATATGAGGTAACGGTGTTAAAGGTGGGCGTACCAGTGGCCACGCGACCCTCACGCTGCCCAAAGTTTATGTAATGTAGATAGTATGACACTAAGTTCGTTCCGTATACCCATCGTAAATCCTGATAGTTTTGACGATACGTTTGCACGTTGAAGTTTGCGCTAGCCTGCCGGCCTTCATTCATGCCGTATGCAATGAAATGATTAAAACCACAAGTCCGGTCATTGTTACAGGCTGTTGCAACATCCGTGTTGTTTGTGAAATAGAATGAAGAATCAAAGACAGCAGAATAGCTAATGCCGTTATAGGTATTGCTATAGATTGAATCTATGCCAAAAAAGTTTTGAAAAATTTGATCGAAGCTCTGCAAGAATGGCGTGTAGCTGTAGAGTGAAGCAGTAGCTCCGTTATATAGTGTCACCGTATTACCATCGTTAAGCGTTACCGTACCGCTATATGTAGTGGCCGTGCCTCCTTGTACCCTGGGGCGTGTTCCTGCGGTCATGAAGCCATAATAAATAACAGAATTATCACCGTCCCAGCTGAGATTTCCGTCCCCTTCGGATCTATATCTTGCGAATGAAAGTTGCCAGGCGCCATGGTTAACCTGGGCAGCAAAGCCAATATTTTTTGCTTGTGCAACGCATGTTTGATTAGCGCCGTTAGCTAAGTCAGGTGGTAAGCCGTTAGGATATGTCGCAGAGTTGATTACGTCACTGTATGTATAAGGATATGTCGCAGTTCCAGGGCAATTGTAGCCCATCGATGACCAAAATTTCCAATTAGCACAACCTTGGCTTCCATCTACGAGTTGCTCTTCTTTCTGAAGAGTCGTAAGTATTACTTGGGGGTTAACCTGCCATAATGTTGATGAATCTTTGATAATTTGAGCTGCAGACACAAAAGAGCCGTAAGAGAAATAGCTAAGCGGGTCCGGGGCGCTATAACTGCTTAGACAACTATTAGGAAATTGATTCAGAAATGACTGAATTTGAGCGGTCGTCATGCTATTTGTGTTATCGAAAACGTAATTATCTAATAAATTATTGTTATCCGCTTTTGCCGATCCTGTTGCGATTAAAAATAAATTAAAAAATGAAAAAGTAAAAATAATTAAGTAAAATAAACCTCTTAGCTTTATTCTACTCATTTTGTAACCTCTAGAAATTCTTTATGTGAAACTGCGGATTTTGAGTTTTGAGTCACGACGGCCTCTATTGTCCATTGCCCTGGAGTTAACCCAATGCTGGCTGCATTCCATTCAAAAATAACAATTCCTGTATCACCTGTATTTTGAGCAGTTAAATTTTTAACAACAGAAGCCTTAGTCATTCTTATGGTGCAGGTAGCATTTGTGATAGTTTGACATATTGATTCTAGACCAGGCCCGCTTGTAAGAGAAACAACCTGAACATTTAAAAGCTGGCCAGAAGGCGATTGAATAGGGGATGTTTGACTGTTATTAGATTGAGTTTGATTATTTGAATTTGCGGCAGAACTATACTGCTTACTAGTATTCGAATTTACTACTTGTTTTGATTTTGATGAAGTTATATCTGATGATCTAAAAATTTTAAAACTTAAATAAACTAAAATAATTAAAAATACTATTAATAATATAAGCTTTAAATAATATAAATTGTTTTTTTTTGTTTTTTTATTCTTCTTCATTATTTTGCGACTAGGTTAACAATTTAATTTTAACATAAAAAATAGACTTAGTTATTGAGTCGCTCCAGAAGATATTTCCCATAACCACTTTTTATTAAATTTTGCGCTAATTTAGCTAACTGCGAATTATCAATGAAACCCTCATTCCAGGCAATCTCTTCTATGCATCCAATTTTAAGTCCCTGGCGCTCTTCTATTACTTGGACAAACTGTGCAGCCTGATTCATACTCTCAAATGTTCCCGTATCAAGCCATGCAGTTCCCCTGTCCAAGAGACAAACCTTTAATTTATTTATGTTTAAATAGGCGTTATGGATTTCGGTTATTTCAATTTCACCTCTTTCACTGGGCTTAACGTCTTTGGCAATTTTAGAAACATCATTATCAAAAAAATATAATCCAGGAATAGCGAAGTTACTTTTTGGCTTTTTTGGCTTCTCCTCGATACTAATTACTTCATCTTTTGAATTAAACTCTACCACCCCGTATCTTTCAGGATCAGAAACTTGGTATCCGAAAACCACTCCTCCTTCTACGTCGGTGTACTGTTTTAATTTTTCCCCCATTTCTGTGCCATAAAAAATATTATCACCAAGTATCATAGCGACCTTATCTTTTCCTATAAAATCTTCACCTAAGATAAAGGCATCAGCTAGTCCTCGAGGTGTTTCTTGAGCAATATAAGTGAATTTACAGCCTATATGCTCGCCACTTCCTAGTAGCTGTTCGAAACGAGGAAGATCATGCGGTGTACTAATGATTAAAATATCTCTTATGCCAGCACTCATTAAAGTACTAAGCGGATAATAGATCATTGGTTTATCATAAATCGGCATCAACTGTTTACTGGTTGCAAGGGTAATAGGATAAAGTCTTGTTCCTGAACCCCCGGCTAAAATAATACCTTTCATTTTTTCTCCTTTAGTTTCTTAAAATATTCATCAAACACAATTTGCCAATCTCTTGGAGTAAGCCCGGTTTTAATAATTTTATCAAGTTTGAGTTGCCCATTTAGCGGCCTTGGCGCTATTCCTGATTTCCCTGAATAGTATTCTTGTGTTGAAACAGATTTTACATAACTTGGGGATAGATTCATTTTTTCGTACACGAGTTTTGCAATGTCCGACCATGCCATTATAGGGCCATCATTCGTAAAGTTATATATTCCGTACTCGCATTTATTATTTACTAAATAATAAATTGCATTCGCTAGATCATCTGCAAAAGTTAATCTTCCGAATTGATCATCAACGACGGTAGGTTTAATTTTTTTTAAAGCGAGTTCACGCATTGTTTTAATAAAATTTTTACCTTCACCAACGACCCAGCTTGTTCTCACTATATAATGTTTTGGCGCTAGTTGTACCGCTATGTCTCCAGCTGCTTTTGATTCACCGTAAACACTAAGCGGGGAAAAATTTTCTTCTTCATCGTGGTCTTTTGCTGTTCCATCAAACACATAGTCACTCGAAACATGAATTAGTGTGATGTTATTTTCACGAGCAGTTTTTGATAATAACATTACAGCACTTGCGTTTACTTCCCATGCAATTTTTCGACCCCTATTAGTCTCTGCTCCATCCACATCTGTATAGGCTGCTGCATTGATAATTAATTCGTAATTTCTCCAATCTATATTTTTGTAAGATTTAGGACTAGTGATGTCAAAAGTATCAATATCAAAAAAGTCAGCATTTTCATAATATTTTTTTAATGCATTGCCTAGCTGACCTTTTCCACCTGTGACAAAAACTTTTTTTTTCTTAATTAATGATGCATTTTTTAAGATAGGATTTTGTTTATCCTTATCGGAGACAATTGATTCTTCTTCAGGAATTGGCCATGGAATACCAATTTCCTTATCAAAAAGATTAACTGATGAGTATTCTCCGTCTGGCCTCCAGTGCTCATTCACTAGATAACTATACACAGTCTTATCTTCCAGCGTTTGATAGCTGTTGCCAACGCCGCGAGGAACGAATACGGCCGTGCTCTCGTTCAGCTCAAGGGAAACAACCTTACGTTCATTTCCTTCTCGCATATCAACCCATCCACCGAAAACTTTTCCACTTGCAACCGAAACTAATTTATCCCAAGGCTCAACGTGTATTCCGCGAGTAGTACCTTTTTTGTCATTAAATGAAATATTATTTTGAATAGGATTAAAATCAGGAAGACCTAAGTGGAGCATTTTATCTTTTTGCCAATTTTCTTTAAACCAACCCCTTGAGTCATATTGCACAGGAAGATGAATAATTAGAAGTCCGGTAATAGCTGTTTGTTCAATCGAAAAATCTTTATTTTTCAATTTTTTCATACCTTATTTCAGTAGTTTTTTTATCTTCTTCCCACCAGACTCGGTTATTTTCGTACCAACTAATTGTAGCTTCTAGCCCTTCTTCAAAATTGGTATATTTAGGTTTCCAGCCAAGTTCACTTCGAATTTTTTTTGCGTCTATTGCGTATCTCAAATCATGACCTTTTCTATCGCTTACTTGTTCGTAGAAATCATTTTCTCTCTTCATAAAACTAAGAATAAGAGCTAGAACTTCTTTATTACTTTTTTCTCCATCTGCACCAATCATATAAGTTTCGCCAATTTTACCCTTATCTAAAATCAAGTGGACAGCGCTGTTGTGGTCGTCGACATGAATCCAGTCACGAACATTTTCTCCTGATCCATACAACTTCGGCTTTTCATTATTTAAAATATTCGTAACTTGTCTTGGTATAAATTTTTCAACGTGTTGGTAGGGTCCATAGTTGTTGCTGCAGTTACTTATCGTTGCCTTTATGCCAAAACTTCTTACCCAGGCTCTTACAAGTAAATCGCTACTTGCTTTTGTAGATGAATAAGGACTTGATGGATTGTAGGGAGTCTTTTCAGAAAATTTATTAGAGTCATTAAGTTCTAAATCGCCATACACCTCATCTGTACTTATGTGGTGCAATCTTTTCTCATATTTTCTTACTGCCTCAAGAATCCTAAATGTTCCTATGATATTAGTATTAACAAACGGCCATGGATCTTTGAGAGAATTATCATTATGTGATTCAGCAGCAAAGTGTACGATAATATCGTTTTTAGCTACCAGTTTATCTATTATTTTTTCGTCAGTTATATCAGCTTTGACAAAAGTAATTGAATCCTTAATATCCTCTAAGGTCTTTGGGTTTCCAGCATAAGTCATATTATCTATGACTGTTATTTCGTACTCGGGTCTCTCTTTTAGGGTTAGACGAACAAAATTACTACCTATAAAACCCAAACCTCCAGTTACTAAAAGTTTACTCATATATATATTTTACCCTATTTGAAATTAAAGATATCATATACATATGATTGTCGTAATAATTGCCGGTGGGTTCGGGACTCGTCTGTGGCCACTTAGTACGAACAATTTTCCTAAACAGTTACTTAAACTGACCAATGAGCTGACCATGGTTCAGAATACTTTCAAAAGAGCAAAGTTGTTGTCCGAGGACATTTTAGTAATTCCAGAAGGAAGCCACATTGCTCATATAAAAAAACAACTCCCTGAGTTAAGTAGTGAGCAATTCATAGTTGAGCCAACGAGAAAGGGAACAGCCAATTGTGTTATTGAAGCACTTGCATATATTCAGAAAAAACACGGCTCCAGTGAACCTGTAGCATTCATACACGCTGATCATCACATAAGGGACGTTAAGGGCTTCGTGAAAACCTTCCGGTCTGCAGCTGAGATATCGGCCGCAATGAGTAAAATTGTATTAATTGGTATAGAGCCCACGAACCCTGCAACGGGTTTTGGATATATAGAAAAGGGTCAAGAAGAAGAGGGTTTTCGGGGCAGCTATTTGGTTGATAGTTTTAAGGAAAAACCCGATTTTACGACTGCAAAAAAATATCTTAAGGCAGGCAATTACCTCTGGAATTGCGGGTATTTTGTTGGATCTTTAGAAGTGTTCCTTAGAGAAATGAAAGAAAATGCGCCCCAGCTATATGATAATTACTTATCTCTAGTTAAGTTAAATGATTTTCATTCCGATGAATACAAAAGTTTTTATGCATCACTAAAACCAGAAGCTATCGATATAGCTTTAATTGAAAAAAGTAAAAACTTACTTGTTTTACCGGCGGCCTTTGACTGGATGGATGTAGGCAGTTTTAGGGACTTACATGAGGCAAATGAAAGCGACGAAAACGGAAATCACACTAAAGGAAATAATATATATAGTCTTGAAAACGAAAATGCATATATACGAAACGAAACTAATAATCCTTTAGTAGTTATTGGACTAGATAATGTAGTGGTCGTAAACACAGATGACGGCATTCTAGTAGCCAGAAAAGATATTAGCCATAAAGTTGGAGAAGTATCAAAAAAGATTCAAGAAAGTGAATAACTATTCAACGGTTACTGACTTAGCGAGATTTCTGGGTTTATCAATGTCACACCCTTTTTCAACGGCTACGTAGTATGAGAACAGTTGTACTACTATTGCTTCAAGTATTGGGGACAATTGGTCCGATACTTCAGGAATGACAATTAAGTCATCGGCAATAGTCTTAAAATGCTTTTGCTGTTTCTTGGTTGTGACAACGATGGTCTTGCCACCCCGAGCTTTAATCTCTTGAATGTTGCTTGCAGTTTTGTCAAAAAGAGTCGGACTACTTGCAAGTGCAAGTGTAGGGAAGTTTTCATCAATGAGTGCGAGCGGCCCGTGTTTAAGCTCTCCGCCCGCATATGCTTCTGCGTGAATGTAACTAATTTCTTTCAGCTTCAAAGATCCCTCTAAAGCGACGGGATACTCATAGCCACGACCAATAAACATGAAATCTCGGTGATGAGAATAGCGGATTGCTATTTCTTTGATAACGGGAGTAAGATCTAGGATCTTTTCTGCGGTTTTTGGTAAACTAGCGAGTTCAATCAAAAGATCTTTGTAAAGCTTGCTTCTATTTTTTCCAAGCGACAACGCTAGTAGTACCAGGATGGTTACCTGAGCCGTGAATGCCTTTGTGCTTGCTACTGAAATTTCTGGACCCGCATGACAATATACTCCTGCTCGAGTCATCCTCGAAATTGTGCTCCCCGGGTTATTAACTATTCCTAGAGTGAGAAGGCCGTGTTGCTCAACCTTTTTAAGCGCAGCAATCGTATCTGCAGTTTCACCGCTTTGAGATATTGCCAAGATTGCTGTATTGGAGCCATAGGGTTCTTTTCGATATTTAAATTCGCTAGCAAGTTGTACTTCTACGGGTATTTCAGCTAACTCTTCTATAAGGTATTCTCCGACAAGACCAGCTATATATGATGTTCCGCAAGACACGATTATTATTCGATCAATATTTCTGAGTTGATTAGCGACTAAGTCTAGGCCGCCTAATTTAATTTCATTGGTCTCAATTTTAATTCTTCCAAGTATTGCATTTTGAATAGTTTTTGGGGCTTCGTGAATTTCTTTAAGCATGAAATGCTCGAACGAACCCTTGGAGGCTCGCGCATCTTCGATTAATATGTCTTCTGGATTGCGTGAGACAGCTTTTTTATTTTTTAAATTGCGAATACTATACTTATTTTTTTCTACAATTGCAATTTCATAATCTTCAAGATAAACGATTTTTTCTGCAGCATCTGCAACCGCAGAAGCATCAGACCCAACCATATTATTTCTTCTTCCAACACCAATAGCTAGAGGACTAGAGAGTTTAGTGGCAAATATCTTATTTGGTTCAATCTCCGATGTCATGACAATTGCATATGCACCGCTAAGATCATTGATGGTTGCAGTAAATGCTTTCTCTAAGTCTTTGCTTTTCTTAAAGTAAAAATCAATGAGGTGTGGAACCACTTCTGTATCAGTGTGGGAAACAAAATTATAGCCTTTCGCTTCTAGCATCGATCTCAGTTCTTGGTGGTTTTCGATAATGCCGTTATGTACAACAAAAATTGTTTTCTCCATGTTGTAGTGGGGGTGCGCATTC
>Ga0208251_1000231_pt1 | contig 17126 bp, 15 predicted proteins | sample CryBogCBE15Jun09_FD_184560 | JGI IMG/M metagenome (GOLD analysis project Ga0208251, IMG submission 184560) | Freshwater microbial communities from Crystal Bog, Wisconsin, USA - CBE15Jun09 (SPAdes) (version 2) | ecosystem: Environmental > Aquatic > Freshwater > Lake | place: Crystal Bog...
TGGAAGCCACTATAATCACCTCCTTCAAGGTTCGATTGTGGAACTGCAGATTGGCGGGATAGAGAAACATAGCTAATGAGGTAAAAACCAAAAAAACTAAGCTTCTCTATCCCTGGTACTCTAAATTTCGACTGTCGGAATCTAGTTTAGAGCACGTCCTGGGGCATACTTGTTCGTATAAACGACACTGAGTATGCCTCGCGCACCATATAGGAGTCGAACCTACATCTCTGGAAACAAATTCACGTTCCAGCGCTTTTCCTTTAAGCTAATGGCGCTTGGGATTACATCACCTGTTAAAGTACCAATATTTCAGTAAACTGAAAAACTAGCTTCGCTAATATACCATTAAATCAACTATTTTGCAATAATAATTACTAAATTCTTATTGCACCGAGCTTCTTCGTTAACTGTTCGTCAATGCGGTCTAAGAATCCTGACACTTCCTCGGTGGTGAGTGTTCTTTGAAGGCTACTAAAAATTAAGCGAAAAGTGGTGTGTTTCTCACCTTCTTCATTCATAAATATATCAAGTGGTTGAACGGTAGTTTGCGTCTTTGTATCTTGATTGATAGACGCAACCGTTTCATCAATTACTGAAGCAATCATTTGATACGTTGTAGCACCGGTCACTTTTAGGGAAATATCCTGAGATATCTTTGGGTACTTGGAAAGAACCTCGTAATTAACATTTTGTTGAGCATGTTTTAAAAGAACTTGAAGATCTAGCTCAAATCCTGCAGTTAATTTAGAGAGCTTCAATCCCTTAAGAGTCTTTAGAGTATATTCTCCAATAGTCCCTATCACTTGACCAGTTTTCTTTTCCAAAATTGTAGCACTTCTTTTAGGATCAAAAGGTGCTTCAGTATTCTTAACTGCTTCAAGCGCGTAATTAATACGGAGGTTTGTGAGTAATGCCTGCAGGAAATAGCTTGCTTTAAAATATGCTTCTCCACTATTTTTTGAAACAGCTTTGGTTTGAGCACTATACACAAAGGCTAATTTTTCAAACTCTACAGGAACACCCGACCCATCGTCACTATTTTCTAGTGAATGTCCTTTTCCGAGCTCAAATATAGCAAATTCATCATAGCCTGCCTTTGCGTTTGAATGAATTTTTTCAAGTAAACTTGGGGTTAAAGTTAATCGGTAATACTGCAAGTTCGGGCTTAAGGCATTTGACAGACTAAATGCTTTTGTCGGATCTTGTCCAACTTGTTGCATTAGTGCGCCATGCACGAAACTATAGCTTAGTATTTCATTGGCACCAAAACGGCATAGGCTATCGCGAATAGTAGATTTGAGATTCAGTATGCTATTAGGGATGGCTGGAAGAATAGATTTTTCTGGCAAAGTAAGTGGAAGTTTATCGAAACCATGAAGTCTTCCGATTTCTTCAACAACATCTTCCTTGATTGCTATATCAGTCCTCCAAAATGGTGCTGTTACGTGAAGCTGGCCCTTATCTTTGGAAACAATAAATTCTACATTACCCAGTAGCTTCTCCATAGCATCAATGCTCAAGTCAATGCCAAGTCTTTCATTTACAAATTCTGGGGTAAGAATAATTTTTGGATTAGGTTTTAGATCATTTTTTACATCAACGACTGAACTTGCTAGAGTAGCGTTAGCGAAAATCATCATTTGAGCAATTGCATAGCTAAGAACTCGATCGTTTTGGTGCACTGACTGCCCTTTGCTGAATCGTGTAACAGCATCAGTGAATAGGCCGTGATGCATCGATGTTTTTCGAATGTTATACATATCAAAACTAGCAACTTCAATAATTATGCGGGTCGTATTTTTGTCTACTTCAGTGGTGCCTCCACCCATAACTCCACCAAGTCCGATACTCTCATTTGAGCTAGCAATCACCACGGCATCAGTCCGAGGTACAATTGTTTTTCCATTAAGCAGTTGCAATTTTTCATTAGTGCGAGGATGGCGAACTATAATCTCGGCGCCCTTCGAAGATAATTTTGCAACCTTATCGTAATCGTACGCATGAAGTGGCTGGCCGGTGATATACATAACGTAATTTGTTACATCGACGACATTATTAATTGACCGTATACCTATCCGTCGTAGTTGTGCTTGCATCCAAAGTGGGCTGTCCGCCATTTGCACATTATCCATTACGACTGCCATAAAACGAGGTACCAGTCCAGGAGTTTCAACACTTACAGAAAGCGGTAGCTTTTGTATTTTTTCAAACGAAGGTGTTTCAAGATACCACGAAGGACTCTCGAACGCTTTACCCATAATGCCACTAATTTCTCTGGCTACTCCAAGAATCCCAAAACAATCAGGTCGATGGGTAAACATTTTATTTTCAATATCTATAATTATTTCATCCATTCCTATAGCTTTGGCGAAATAATCACCCGGCTTAGGAGTAGTTCCGTTTATATCTTCGTCAAATTCAAGTAGACCACTGTGGTCATCACTTAAATAAAGCTCAGATGGACTCGCAAGCATTCCGTTACTCATAACTCCGCGAAGCTCTTTTGCGCCGATTACAAAAACATCTTCAGAGCCAAAAGTATTTGGAACAGACACTCCAGGTGGTATCCAAGCAACGAGTATCCCTTCCCGCACATTTGGCGCGCCGCACACTACCTGAACATATCCTTCTGGATTTCTCTCTACGTTCTTTGCAATTCCACCATCATCAACAAGACAAACATTAAGACTGTCGGCATTTTCATGTTTTACACAAGAAATAACTCGCACTATAACAACTCCCTCGTAACGTTTGCCCCAATCTATAACTTCATCAACTGCTCCTAGCTGTGAACCAATTTTTTCGACTAAGTTATCGATATCAGTCTTATTGAATCGAAGACTACTGTTTCCTTCAATTTCTTTTATACCAACTTTCATGAAAATTGCCTCAAAAATTCTAATTTTCCAGATTCAAAATGGCGAATGTCTTCAATATCGTATTTCATCATCACTAATCGATCGATTCCACCACCCCAAGCAAAGCCGGTGTAAACGGTCGGGTCTATCCCCGCTTCTTTTAGAACATTTGGGTGAATCATGCCACACCCAAGAAGCTCAATCCATCCAGTTTGGCTACACACATTACATCCTTGCTTTTTACAAAATGGACAGCTTAAGGCAAATTCAAAACTAGGTTCTGTAAAGGGAAAGTAAAACGGCTGAGTTTTTACTTCAAGCTCTTGTTGATAGTATTCCTGTAAAAAAACTTTAAGCGTTGCGATAAGATTACCTGCCGTAACCGCTTTTCCGACGTATACTCCCTCAAGTTGGTAAAAGGTGTGCTCATGCCGTGCATCAAGATCTTCGTTTCGAAATACTCGTCCTGGAATAACTACTGCAATTGGTTCGTCACTTACAAGGTTTGAAGCAAATTGCCTAAGTACTCTATTTTGCATCGTGGAAGTATGAGCAGGAGCAATAAATTGTTTACCTTTTTTATCCTTTTGCGTCGTCATAAAAGTGTCATAATCGTCTCGTGCTGGGTGACCTTCTGGGAAATTGAGAGCGCCGAACATATGGTAATCATCATCAATTTCTCTTGATTCGATAGTAGCAAATCCCATACGTGCGAAAATGCCAAGTACTGTTTCAAGTTCTTTCATGAGAGGATGGATGCTTCCTTTTTGCGTCGGTAAAAGACTGAATCGCGTAGTTGGATTACTATTTGTGGGAAAGGGTGCAGTTACATCGATAGGAGCCCTATCATCATTGTCAGACTCGAGCTCACTTAGCCATGCCTCAACTTCGTTTTTGAGCTTGTTAACTTCCGATCCAAATTGAGCGCGCTTATCAGGTTCTGCAGTTTTAATTTTTGAGAAGAGTTCTCTAAAAGTAGGTGAGCGACGAATTGCCTTTTTATCTTCAAGAGTTTCAAACTGTTTTTTTAGTTCCTCAGCTGCAACTGCAATGTCTTTAATGGTATAGCTCATGTTGCAAATAGTATACTTGTTTCAGAGCATTTGTTCCACACTTTAATCTGTTAATATCTTAACTTTTACCCAGCCCATGGTACTATAGAGCCATGCCAACATTTTCATTCGATATAGTTTCAGAATATGACAAAAGTGAACTTAATAACGTTCTCGATCAATCCCAGCGCGAGATTGCTAATCGCTATGATTTCAAAGGAACGAGCGCCGATTTAGATTGGCAAGATGGTGAAAAAAAATCCATCAAAATTACCGCAGATAGCGAATTTCACGTTGACGCAATTATCGATATACTTCGTAAAAAACTTGCCACGAGAAATCAGAGCCAAAAAATTTTAGATGTATCTCAAGAGCCAACGACTACAAATCTCAAGGTGACTAAAATTATCCCGCTCAAAAAAGGACTGGATCAGGAAAAAGCTAAAAAAATTACTTCTTTGATTCGTCAAGAATTACCTAAAATTAAAACTCAAATTCAAGGAGAAGAAGTGCGCGTCATGAGTCCTAAAAAGGACGAATTACAACAGGCTATGCAACTGCTAAATGCGCAAGACTTCGACTTTGCTCTGCAATTTAATAATTTCAGATAAACACATCCATTTCAGCGCAAAAAACGTATACAATATAGGTATATGCAAATTCTCTCGGATCAATGTAAAGAAGTACTCAAAAAAAATGATCAAGGTACCTATACTATTCCCTCTTCACTTGGTTTGTACCCTCATCAATGGCTTTGGGATAGTTGTTTCGCAGCCATTGGTTGGTCTCATATCGATTCACTAAGAGCGCAGTCTGAAATTGATAATCTTTTAATTAACGGTCAGTGGGAAAATGGTATGGTGCCGCACATGGTGTTTAACATGAGTCCCGAATATGCTCGTGATCGCGACGCTTGGGCTAGTAAATTATCTCCCTTGTCTCCGAGGTCAACTGCTACCAGTGGGATCACCCAGCCTCCCCTTCTCGCGGAAGCGATTCAGCGCATAGGCAAACAATTACATATCGATAATAGAAAAACATATTTTAAATCTGTATTGCCGCGACTCATTAAATACCACGAATGGTTCTATGCCGAACGTGACCCGAGGGAATCAGGCCTTGTAGTACAAGTTCACCCTTATGAAACGGGGCTGGACAATACACCCCCTTGGATGAATAAAATTCGTAAATACCGTCATCCACTCTGGATTAGTATTATCGAAAAATTACATATGGAAAAAATTGTTAACTTTGCACGTAGAGATACGCGAGAATTACCACCTGAACAGAGGATGAATAACATAGATGCGCTCCTTATTTGGGACAACGTACGGTTACTTAAAAAAGCCCACTATGATATAGATAAGATCCTGCATCTTCCCCTCTTTTTTATTAATGACGTGTCTTTTAATAGCATTCTTGTAAGAAACAACACAGTCCTTCGAGAAATCGCTAAAGAAGCAAGAATACGTTTACCCGAAAAATTAATCGAAAATATGAGGCGTAGCGAAAAAGCATTAGAGACATTATGGAGTGAAAGTTTTGATGTTTATTTAAGCCACGATTTTATGACCGAAAAGCCCCTGCAGGAGCCCACTATTGCATCATTAATGCCACTATACGCAGGAACAATAGAAAAAGAACGAGCAGATAAAGTCGTCGCAATTATGATGAATTCCAAAACTTTTTGGCTTAAACACCCCTTGCCATCTTTGCCAAAAAATCTTCGAGATTTCGACGCAGACAGATATTGGCAAGGCCCCACCTGGATTAACATGAATTGGATGCTTATAGATGGACTAAAAAGAATGGGCTACGAAAAAGAAGCCGATGCACTGAGGAGCCATACACTTGAACTTGTGGAAGATAATGGTATCTGGGAATACTATAATCCTATTACTGGCAAAGGCCTTGGAAGCCCAGATTTTTCTTGGACTGCGGCGCTCACGCTCGATCTTCTAAATAATTAATCTTCTATTTGCGGACGATCAAGAAGCACTGGCATGACGCTTTCGTCACCACCAGCAATCTTAACGACATCTTTATCTACTTTTTTGAATTCTTTGTGGGCATTATTAAAATGGTTTACTGTAGTCCCGAGGCTTCCACCGAGTTTTTGCATGAAACCATCATAGGCGGCAATGTGTTTACCTAGATCACCAACACGCTTTTGAATATCTTTCGCCTGTTGCTCGATTTGAAGACTACGAAGACCCTGTAAGACTGTTTGTAGATACGCGAGTAATGTCGTAGGGCTCACGATAATAACTTTTTTATCTATGAAAGCATATTCGATTAAGTCTCTAGACGATGTGCTGGTTGAGCCAACCTTATTTACTAATAAATCATAGTATATGGCCTCACTGGGGATGAACATAAATGCATAATCGAGTGTATTTTCATTAGGTCGAATATATTTCGATGTTTCATCTATTCGGTTTTTTAAATCATTCTTGAAAAGCTTCACAAATTTTTCGCGTTGCGTGGCATCTTTTTCTTCAATAAGGCGGTTATAGTTCTCGAGTGTAAACTTACTGTCTATCGGTAAGATTCTATCTTTATCTAGATGAATAATTGCATCAACAATTTCTCCGTCTTTAAATTTATACTGGGTTTCATACCCACTAGGAGATAAAACATTTGCCAGCACATTTTCTAAATAGTATTCACCTAGGCCACCACGTTGTTTTGGATTCTGTAAAATATTTTGTAGCATTTTGAGCTCATCAGCTACATCTACTACCCGTTTGTTTGTCTCATCAAGCTTTGTTAAGCGCTGGTTAACTTCTGCAATAATTTTTGAGCTCTGTGAAAACTGTTTTTGAATGCTGTCTCGCATCATCTCATTATTTTTATCTAAGCGATCATTTACAGTGAGGTTGAGACTATCTTTTAATTTTTCCAAATTGTCCGAGAGAGACAACAGATCTTTTTTCAAATATTCAGATGTTGCATCTCCACTCAAACTATTAAATTTCTGATTTAAAAAATATACCAGAAAACCAATCCCAAAAACTAGAAACACCACCAATAAGATCACACTATTCATGCATATTAGTATAAAGCATCTTTAGCGTAAGCAATAATTTAAGCAAACATAAAACCGGGATGTTTCACCCGGTTTAATTGGATGCATATAGCTTCCATTACTATTTTATACCTACTAGCAATTTATTCAATATCACTATGAGTGTAGTTTAGTAACTAGTAGATTCAAAGATTTTCTTAGCTAATGCTAGATCTGGATCGGCCTGCATTGCAGCGTAAGAATTGTCATTGGCATTGTAATATGCGTAATTGTAGTAAACTGGCACACTGGGTTCGAAGGCGTTGGCGTTCGAAATGTTTTTTGTTGTGACGCCGCCTCTATAAAATAGATCGTAACTCGTTGGCGTTGCGGTGTCGGAGAGAATAGCCTCAGATACGTCTGGCCCTGGGTATAATATGAAAATATCTGATCCGGCAAATTTTATAGACTCATGACCAGATAAGCTAAGCTGTCCGCTTACACCACCACCGCCCCCGCATGATAACTTGGGGCCTCCCATTGTAACCGTTGATCCATATGGACTAGTAAGTGTAACCAAGTCCCAGCCTGGTTTAAGGCACCTAAGGTCTTCTGGAGAAGAAGAGTACGGCTTAGAATCGTCTGTAAGAGTCCAGTTTGAAGGATATTTGAAAGATAATTTTTCATATTTTAGTGTACCAGTTTTCCATCCAGCGTATGGATCAACTGCAGTAGTTTTAGTGGTTGTTGCGGTTGATGAAGTACTAGTCGCAGACTTCTTGTTTACTTGTTTGTAGCCCAAGTAACCTAGTCCTCCTACGAGAATGAGTACTACTATTAGTAATAGTACTTCAACGAGTGTGAAGCCTTTATTGTTGTTAATGTTGTTAGATATCTTGCCCATCTTAGATACTTCCTTTAGCTTTAAATTTTAATTATGAGAGCATATATTGAACGAATAAACCAGAAAAAAGAACTGTGAATCCCATCGTTAACAATAATCTATCTCCCGTTTCTTTACATTTATAGTATGCATACAGAAGCATTACTAGTGAAACAAAAAATAAGAAATCGTAGTTTTCGAAATGGAGATTCTGAAGACCCATTTTAACGACCAAACCTACGTTCCACATATATAAAACTGCAAAAACAAGCCCAATTATAAGAACACTGTTGTTTTTTGTTAATTTTATACCGTTACGACTATTAGTTTTTTTTGCCACAATAAAAATCCTTTTTTTAAATTAGTCTTAAGCATAAGTATATTGAAATAAATTAAAAAGAAAAGACCATCTAATTACGTAGATGGTCTTCTTTATTTATTTTTAATTTAACTTATTTCGATTCAAGCGCTTCTTTTGCCATGAAACCAAGTGCTATTTCCATTGCACCGCTCACGAGTGCAAAGAAACCAACTACCCATACCCACGTTAACGTTGCTGGGCCAGGATACCATGCAACAACAAGGCCAGCTAGAACAGCAAGCCCACCAGTTACGAAATGATACATCCGCACGCTATCAGACACTTTAGCGTCATATGCTAGTACAATCCCGACAACACCTCTTGTTACAAAACTAATTGCAATAAAGAGCGCTAAAGTCGCAACCGCAAGGCCACTGCCAATGTGTCGAAGCAGATATACTGAGACTCCAACTTCTAGTAGCCCAAGCAGTGCTCGAAGCATTCCCGCAAAAGCGCTATGAACCATTTTTCTCATTGATCGAGATAGATCAACTACGCCATTAATACCAATAAATACCGCCAGAAGAAGTGCTAAAACTCCAACTGTTACATGCGGCCAAATAACCGCTACAAATCCAAACACCACTGATACCAATCCAGCCAGTACGAACATCCACCATACATTTTTATCATCTTCTTCGAAGACGTATACTTGTTTGCTTGCCATATCTATACTCCTTAATTAGTATATTTTCACTGTATGCCCATTTATTTATATGGTCAAGCTCTTTTGATGTTTAGAGATCTGCTGTTATTCTATCTATATGAATAACCAAAAAAGAACTCTACTCCTTACTGTTGTCGCTGCACTACTTTTTGCCACGTATTTTTTACGAAGTTATTTCATTATTATAGCCTTCTCTGCCTTGCTCGCTTTTTTATACAACCCAAGCTACAAATGGTTTCTAAAAAAAACAAAGGGTAATTCTGGATTATCCATAGCACTCACAATTCTTTTTGCTACTGTTACGATACTTTTACCACTTAGTCTTTTACTTTTTATAACCGCCCAAGAAGCTGCCAGTTTTATTACGAGTATTAAGGGTAACACAGCAACGGTTGCCAATCATCAAACAATAGCCAATCTTATTAGCTCTCTCAATGCGACCATTCACCATGTACCTGGAATGAGTAACACCACCATTAGTATAGATTCAGTTTCTTCCTGGGCAAAAACATATGTAGCAACAATAACCAAGGCGGGGCTTAATTATATATTGTCAATTGCAGGTGGATTTACAGCAATTTTTTCACAATTTATTATATTTATATTCATCTTCATTTCATTGCTAAAAAATCAAGCAACAATTATTTCAGTTCTAAAGAAAATTAATCCGCTTGGTACTCGTGCGGCCAATCTTTATCTTTCTAGAATTTCAGCCATGACCAAAGCAATGGTTAGGGGCCAATTCATTATTGCATTCCTGCAAGGACTTGTTGATAGCACCCTTTTATATGTAGCTGGAATTCACTATTTCTTCTTTTGGTTAGTGTTAATTACTTTTCTTTCCATAATTCCCCTAGGTGGAGGAATAATTGTTTTACCGGTCGGCTTTATATTTTTACTATCAGGCCATATCTGGGAAGGTTTACTATTAATTCTCGGACACATAATTATTGTTACTAATATAGATAACGTGCTGCGGCCTCAGCTGGTGCCAAAAACTGCACGCTTAGATCCTGCTCTTACTATACTTTCTGTTTTTGCAGGCCTTAAGATGTTCGGATTCCTCGGCATCGTCATTGGCCCCGTTATTATGATAGTCATCATCACGACGATTCAGGAATACCTCGATTACATCACCAAGCAAAAACAGCTTATTGCAGCAATTGAAAAACCTACTTCTTAGTAGGTTTTGTAGATGTGGTTTTTTGGTTGTAATACCATATTCCACAGAAGGCAGTTATTCCTAAAAACGCAACCATCGACATGAAAGGGATAGTCATAAAACCAAACCAATTGATCTGTTTATTTGCACAGGAAACAGCACCATCAATAGTACAACTAATGAGTGTCTCTTTTATGATCCCAGCTTGCAAAAGTGTGTGGTAAAAAGCAAGCAATGAGCCAAAGATACTGAGGGGCAAGACATACATAAAAGCCTTTTTGTCTTTTTTAAGAATAGCGACCGACATAATAACGGCAATCGGGTACATACAAATTCGTTGCCACCAGCAAAGTTTACACGGGGCTAAATGCATAATCTCGGAGAAATAAAGACTTCCAAACACTGATAACGTACTTATTGTCCAAATCGCATAGGGAAGATACTCGTCTATTTTTTTACATTGTTGCAGTACTTTTTCTTTCATAAAAATAAGTATAGCAAACTCTAGAAATGTTCCCGAAGATGCGCCATACTAAATTCCCAATTTGCATCAGTTTTTTTATGAGGATTAAAGATATTTTCAGGATCGAAGATGTGTTTTAACTCCTTAAAATGGGCAAACGTCTCAGGGCCATGCATTGCTTCAAGCCAAGGACCACGGATCATGCCGTCATTATGCTCACCACTCAAACTACCGCCATATTTCAATACAATAGATGTAATCTCTTTCATTGCAGGCTCAAGCTTAGCCTTTTCTTTAGGGTCTTCTATTTTCATGAGTGGGATAATATGAAAATTACCATCACCCATATGACCGGCAATTGTAGCAAGTAATTTATATTTATTAATAACTTCCCTAATTTCAGGAAGAAATTCAGGTAAGACCGCTGGTGGCACTATCATATCATCCATAAAAGGAGCAGTATGCTTGTCTTTCACTTTGCTTCTTAGTAATTGAAAACTTTCTCTTCGCATAATCCAGAATTTTTTTGCTTTGGCCTCAGTTTCGTCGTTTTCAAACAGTGCTTCATGTTTGAACTCTTGTAGGTCTTTACGAAGCTGGATTACTTTTTGCTTCGTTTCCTCAGCAGTTGGACTATTGAATTCTACTAGTAACACCATTTTTGGTATTCCTCGAAATAGTTTAAGCGCGTCAGGTATTAGTTTAATGCCAAGTTTTGCCATGCCAAGCCAGCCCAGTGACTTGTGAAAATAAGGAAAGAGTTTGAAGCTAAGCATCAACGTGTAGTTATCGAAACCCTCAAAAGTTGCGGGCTTATGTTCTAGTACTTTGTTGATTAGCTTGCCGAGATCCTCAGTCTTGCGAAGAAAAATGACTAGTGTTCCAGAATTTTTAGGAGCAGGCACTAAGCGGAAGGTTATTTTAGTTACTAGGCCAAGTGTTCCCTGGGAGCCTACAATAGCCTGCGTTAAATCAAAGATTCCCGTTTGTCTATCCCAAATATTCCATAGATGATACCCCATTGAGTCTTTACTTACATGAGGTTTAGCAGCCTTGATTTGATCATAATTATTTTCTACAAGATCAAATACTTTCTTATAAATAAGTCCCTCGTAGTCATTTTGAGCTATCTTTTTATCAAGTTCAGCTTTGTTCAGCGGCTTCACTTCGTACTCTTTTCCATCAGCAAATATCACTCGTAATACTTTTACGAATTTCTCGGTCTTGCCGAATTCTAGGGATTTTTCCCCTCCGGCATTATTTGCGACCATACCACCGATTGCACACAGATCGCGCGACGCTGGATAACTTGGCATAATTGCGTCATACTCAAGCGTGGCTTTTTCAAAATCCCTATAATACATTCCCGGCTCCGCTGTTGCTTCATCTTTTGAACCACTCAAGAACTTATTCATGTGTTTTGATACATCAAGAATTATTGATTCGCCAACAGTGCCACCAGACATACAGGTACCAGCGCTTCTCGCAACAATGGACAAGTGAGGATTTTGTTTTTTGTTGTCTGCTACATACCGAACCACTTTTTGGATATCTTCACTATCATTAGGAAACACTACAACATCAGGCTTTAGTTCGAACATGCTTGCGTCATGACTATAAAATTCTCGTGTCGCTTCTGAGGTATCAACCTCGCCTTTAACAAGATTCTTTATTTGTGTTTCTAGGTTTTCCATTCCCTATAGAGTAACCTGAAAAAAACACAAGCGCAATATAAAGTTTGTTGTTACAATTATTTGGATATGAAGCAAAAACATCTCATTATTGTCGGCAGTGGTTGGGCGGGGATGAAACTGGTTCGTGAATTAAAAAATTATCCTCACGAAACATTAAAAGTAACACTCATTTCGGATATAACAACATTTCGCTATAGTGCAGCACTATACCGAGCTGCTACTGGTAATAAAGAACACGAGGCAATCATTCCTTTAAGCGAAATTCTTTCAGACAATCCTCATATTAATTTCGTAAAAGAAACAATTACGCATATCGACAGAGCCAAGAAAGTTATTAGTACAAAAGATGGTATGAAATTCCATTATGACTACGCCGTGCTTGCGCTCGGTATGGTCACTTCGTATTTTGGTATACCTGGGATTGATCAGTTTTCATATAGTATAAAAACGACTTCAGAGCTGCATCATTTTAGAGCCCACCTACATCGAGAATTGATTGAAGATAAAACACTCGATAAATCATATAACGTTATTGGAGCTGGGCCAACAGGAGTCGAACTGGCAGCAGCACTTACTTCGTATATTAAAATAATCGCAAAAAAACACAAACTTCCATCATCCAAACTAAAAATTAATCTCATAGAAGCCCAGAAAAGAGTATTGCCAATAAGTAACGAGAAAGCTTCAAAAAAAACATTACAACGACTTCGGAAGCTTAAGGTGAAAGTAATGCTCAATCAAAAAGTTGAACTCCAGACACCTGAATATCTTCAAGTGAATGGTGCACAGATACCTACCTCAACTGTCATTTGGACGGCAGGGGTAACAAATAATCCCTTCTATAAAAAAAATGAAGCCCAATTCTCTTTTAACCCTAGAGGCAAAGTTATCGTCAATCAGCATCTGATGGTTGACGATGCAGTATACGTTATCGGAGATAATGCCGACACCCCCTACAGTGGTCTTGGCTTAACTGCAGTCGATAATGCCGCATTTGTATTTAAGGATCTTAAAAGACAGTTGAGAGGCACAAAAAGACGCCCACCTTACAAGCCACTCGTACCAGCAACGGCAATACCAGCCGGAAAAAAATGGGCAGTTTTTCAATATCGTAACTTTGTTTTTACCGGGCCTATTGCCTCTTTTATAAGATCAATGGCCGATCTCATAGCTTACGCAGACATTATGGGCTACAAAAAAGCTCTGAGAACGTGGCTCACGTCTGAAGAAAAAGAAGAAAAATGCCAGGTCTGTAAAGCATCATTCAACCGTAGCTAAATTATCTATTTTGATGAGCACGAAGTGCGTTCAATATTACAATAATATCAACAAGTTCCTGCAAAAGTGCACCATAGACGGGCTTAACTGCTCCTGTAATACCACAAAAGATCATAAGCCCAATACTGAGCCCAATTCCTACGAAAATACTTTGTTTCGCAATCTTTACCGCTCGTTTACCAATGTGTATACTGTCAGCAACTTTTGAAAAGTCTTCCAGCATGATAACTACATCGGCACTTTCGCTTGCGGCAGTTGAACCCTTTGCTCCAAGAGCAATACCAACGTCTGCAGCAGATAAAGAAGGTGCATCATTAATCCCGTCCCCTACGAATGCAAGTGGAGCATAATTCTTTCTAAATAACGCAAGATGGTTGAGCTTATCAGCTGGCAGGCATTCTGCTTCAACTTTTAAAATACCAACTTCTTTTGCAATTCGTTCCGCAACAACTTTTCGATCTCCCGTAAGCATCATGGTCTTAAGCTGAAATTCATGTTTTAATCGCTTGATAGTTCCAATCGTTTCAGGTCGAAGCACGTCTAAGAAAGTGACTGCACCAATATACACCCCATCAACCGCAACAAATAGTGCCGTTTCTTCAAGCGCTTTTCCAAGTTCTTTACTAGTCGGTACCTTAACTCCTGCATCCTTAAGAAAATCTAATTTACCGGCAAGAATTTTTTTAGACGAAACTTCAGCTCTAACACCACTTCCAATTGTTTCACTTGCCTTAACAGCTGCGACAACTTTCAAGCTTCTAATTTTTGCTTCGTGCAAAATTGCGCGCGCCAATGAGTGAGTTGAATGTGATTCTACTGCAGCTGCATACCCGAGTACCTGTTCCTGAGTAACATTTTTACCATGAGTAATAATGCGATTAACTTCGGGAACTCCCTTGGTGAGAGTACCGGTTTTATCAAACGCAATACCTTTAAGTTCTGCAAGTGCTTCAAGTGCTGCCCCGTTCTTGACGATAATTCCTTGTGAGGCTGCCCGACTCATTCCAGAGACAATAGCAGCGGGTGTAGCTATAAGCAAAGGGCATGGCGTTGCCACAACTAATACTTCGAGTGCTCTTAAGGGGTGGCCGCTCACTATCCACGCAATTGCTGAAAGCGTAAAAGCAACAGCCGTAAATTGAACGCTGTAGCGATCCGCTAAACGTACCATTGGGGATCGGCTTGATGCTGCTTCTGATACAAGCTTTATAATCTGTTCATATTGACTGTCGTGAGAGGTATTCAGCGCTCGTACTTCAATTGAAGATTGTTGGTTGATTGCTCCACTAAGTAGCTTATCACCAACTTTTTTATCAACGGGAAGACTTTCTCCGGTAAGCGCAGATTCATCAAGCGATGTAACACCTTTAACAATAATTGCATCTACCGGAATTACTTCGCCCGGCTTGACCAGTAATATGTCATTTTTTTTAATTACGTCGACTGCAACAGTTTTAAACGTTGATCCTACTTTTTTGTGCGCTACTTTTGGTGCACGCTTGAGTAGTTCATTCAATTCTTTTTTTGCTTTTTCTTGTGCAAAATCTTCCAGCGCTTCACCACCAGTAATCATCAGAACAACAACTATGGCCGCTAAAAACTCACCCATCAAAAGTGAGGCAACTATTGCCGTAAGCGCCAAAAGATCAAGACCATATTCTTTTTCCTTGATTGATGCGAGCATCTCCTTTGCCATAGGAACAACAACGTAAATACCCATACAAGTAAACGCTATGTCAGCAATCGTTCGAAGTTTAACGGCGTAAAGAATAAGCCCAAGTGCAAGGATTACTACAACAGCACTGAGGGTCTTATATCTTTTTATGAATTCTTTGCCAAACATTTACTCTTAATAATACAGTAAACAGAGCATTTTTAAAAAGTTAAGTGATTACAAAAATCAAATTCTGAGTTACGATTTTTCACACGACAACGAATTTTAAAATAAAGTGATTAACATATATGCAACTGCTGCGAGCATTACAAGAAAAGCGAGCATAACAAAAATATTGGAAAGGACTCCGTTCTTATGTTCCCCCATTATATCCGGGTTATTACCGACTCGTGCAATAAGAAACAGTAGCGGTACTGCGGCAACTCCATTAAATACTGCTGCAAAAACTAGCGCTTTAATGGGATTGATTCCAATAAAATTAATACCAAGTCCAGCTAATGTTGCGATAATAATAAAAACGTAAAAGCCTTTGGCTTTCTTGTATTTCTTATGCAAACCTTCATTCATTCGAAATGTTTCACTGAGCGCATATCCGGACGAGCCCGCCAGAACTGGTACCGCTAAAAGTCCGAGCCCAATGATTCCGGTTGAAAATATAATTTTAGCTATAAGTCCAGAATGAGGAAAATTTTTAACAAGCGGTTGCAGGGCATTTGCAGCGTCTGCTGCTGAGTTAATCTGAGTTACTCCATGAAAATTAAGTACCGATGCGCACGTTAAAACAATAAACCAAGCTCCAAGTGCAGCTATTAGCATCCCGGTAAAATTATCAACTCTGACACTTCTAAGAAAATGTTTAGTGAGCTTCGGTTCATTAAGACCTTTTTCGCCAAGCCGGTGAGTCATTTTCTCATCCTCAACAACCTCAGATGTATCCCAGAAAAAAAGATAAGGAGAAATTGTAGTGCCAAGAATTCCCACCAATATATACAACATATCTTTATTAAGATGAAGATTCGGATGGACAGTGGCGTGAAACACTTGAGCCCAATTTTGCCCAACTAAAATTGCCGTCAAAGGATATGCAAGCAGCATGAGGGCAAGCCATTTCAAAATTTTGGTATATGTTCTGTACTTAACAAAAATTTCGAGTAAAAGTATTAGTGCAGCAAAAGCAATTGTGAGCACCGCAAAATTAATATGGAAAAAGAGTTGCATCGTCGCTGCCATGGCGCCGAGATCTGCGCCAATATTAATGGTATTTGCAACAAAAACAATCAAAACTGATCCTAGAAGCAGTTTACGACTGTAATTATCACGAATGACTGCAGCGAGTCCTTTTCCAGTGACGGCACCTATCCGAGAACAAGATTCCTGTACTGCAAGAAGAAGAGGAAACATGAATGGCATTGCCCACAGAAGACCAAAGCCATACATGGCGCCCGCCTGTGAATAAGTGGCAATGCCAGATGGGTCGTCATCAGCTGCCCCAGTAACTACTCCGGGGCCTAATATTCTCAAGAAACGATTAAAGCGTTTGTAATTAAAATAGCTTTTGGTAAGAATACGTGCTTTTTTCTCAGTCTTAACAATACGTTTCTCGGTCTGGTTTATCGTTTTTCTTGTTCTGGATTGTTTCGCCATAGTATTTAAAATCTCAATAAAATTGTAACATTCTAATGCTTATTTCAATACTTTATATGCTTGACCAATTCTCATAATTATGCTACTATTTATTTAATTGTTTCTAATGAATCCGGGTTAGGTCGCTTGGTACTCGATTTCATTGACTGCAATCAAGTATCAAACTAACTACAAAAAGGATTCTTTTTTTATGTATTCAAATAACTCACGTTTTTCAAGACCACGAAGTGGCTCATCTCGCTCATCTGGCGGATCAGCATCATTTGGTGGCACACGATATGGTGGTGGACGCTCAAATAGCCGAAAAGGTTTAAAGCAAAACATTCACCATTCAAAATTTATTAAAGCAGCTAAGCCTGTAGAAGCTGAACAGTATGTT
>Ga0208251_1000243_pt1 | contig 16459 bp, 35 predicted proteins | sample CryBogCBE15Jun09_FD_184560 | JGI IMG/M metagenome (GOLD analysis project Ga0208251, IMG submission 184560) | Freshwater microbial communities from Crystal Bog, Wisconsin, USA - CBE15Jun09 (SPAdes) (version 2) | ecosystem: Environmental > Aquatic > Freshwater > Lake | place: Crystal Bog...
ACACAGCAAGACTCCAGTGGAGGACGTGATCGGCATCGGCAACGAGATGCTGATCATCGCCGCCAAGAGATGGAAGCCCATGGGATCCATCAGATTCTCGGCGTTTGCTCGGTCGTTCATACTGCGCGGCGTTCAGCGCGAGCTGGACAACACCAGCAACATCATCCGCCTACCGATCAACATCATGGAAGGCATCAAGAGAATGAATTACAACGAGCAGGCACTGGCACAGGTCTTGGGACGTAAGCCATCCACGCAAGAGCTGGCTACCATCATGGGCACCAGCGCCACCAAGATATACCAGCTAAAGGGATACATCAGCAGGGAGCCCGTCAGCCTAGACAACCTTAACCAAGAGAAACACACAGAGGAGAATGAAGAGTGATCACATTGACGCAGGAACAGACAAGAGCCTACAACCGATTCATTAAGGCACGAGACCGCATGGGACTGGTGCCAAGCGCCCGCGACAACAGCAAGCCATGGGTCAGGTGCGCGGACGTGCAGAGCACTGTCGACATTGAGGGCATGAACCACCCACTGTTTGAGCAGAACGATGAGTGGCTGGAGTACAAGGAGGCGAGCCTAGCGTGGTGGGCGGTCGAGCCGCAGTTTAGAAAGACCGAGCGCATGAGCTCCATTCGGGGTGACTACGGACAGTCAGATAACTGGGACGAGCGCACGACGCAGATCAAGGACACATTTTCAACTTTAAGGGATGACAGATAATGAGAGTGATACCAACGGACGTATACGACGACGAGGGCAACCTCACCCACATTGAATTCTACAACGAGGCGGGTAGCTTTGAGATTCAGGCAGAGTGGGATCCATCGGACGAGCAGACCAGCGAGAACAGGGTCAAGTTTAGGGAGTGGGCATACAAGTTTATCGGGGACAACAAGTCATACGAGGTGCTCAAATGAGTAAAACTAACGAAATATTTGAGATTACCCCTGAGGATGCCGTTGATTTAAAAAACATGTGGTTTAACTATAAGGATAAAATTGATAGTAAAAAGTTTTTACGGGTGGTGTTTCTTTTGGGAAACCCTAGAGCCGTGAAGTTTACTAGGAACCAGCTATACATGACCGCAATGAACCTACTAGAGGCTGGAGCCAGTCTACCTGAGTGGATATACGACAAACTGGAATTTAAAGAGGAGGAGTCGCAAAATGGATAACTTTATCCGCTTTTTGCTGTTTGTTACGGCTATATACTTTTTAGGGCATATAGCGTTCTATGTTTTTAGTGCTGTTTAATTTGGTGGGGCAGGCTATTGCCCCACCAAATATCATAATAATTTTGAACAGGGATATTGATTGAAGTATCAACAGCTACTAAAAGGGGTTTGGACTTTTTATCTAATTCCAATAGGGCAGATTCAACGTCTTGTTGTGGTAGTGTAGATAACTCAAACCACTCTCTATTGCCACGTAGTTTTTCAAACCCTAAATTTAATAAAACTCTGTGTACTTGTTTGTCACTAATATGACTATTAACTTCCCAATACGCAACAAGCAATAAAGGCTCGGGATTTGATGCGTTGTCCTGACTTTGTATTCTTTTTAGGGGGTTGCTGATAGTCTCACCAATTTTGTACCAGTTTTTTAATTGATATGTGGTTGTGGTATATAGATAGATGTATTTCATTTTGGTATCCTAGTATGATAATTTGAGGGATGATGGGTTAGTCCTTGATACTAGCAAAGACAATGTTGTCGACACACTGTCCCCATCTAATTATAATAATGCAAGAAAAGGACTAAAAACGCCCAAATTACTAGATGTAGTATGTTTTAACTTTCCAACCACTAAAAATTGTCACCATTGTCACCATTGTCAGGGTCTAATCAAGTCACTCTATAATTTTATTTATTTATTTATTATTATTAAAGAAAATAGTGAAACAAGGGGTGACAAGGGTGACAATGGTGACAATCCATACTAACTGTCGCTATCTACACCCCAAAATAGGGCTATCTTACGCTATCTTACGGCATCGTGTTTGTCACCATTGTCACCATTGTCAGGATACGAGGGTAAACCCTTACAGGTAAACCCTTAAGGGTAAACCCTAATACAAGACAGTATTTCACAATGTGAAAGGCAAACCGCCCTAGAGTTTGCATTATTATAAGCAAGAAGAAAGGATGAAATGAAACCAACGAGCTTACCAGTACAATTTGCCACCATCCCCATGGACTTAAAGCAGATCCCTAGGTGGGTCTTGTGGCGCTTTGTCGAGCTAGGTGACGAGGACTCCAAGCGATGGGCTAAGATGCCGATGCAGGTATCAGGACAGTCAGCCTCATCAACCAACCCAGCCCACTGGACTGATTTCCTATCTATACAGTCAGCGTATGAGGCAAACCCCGCCAAGTACGACGGCATAGGGTTTGTATTCAGTGACGAGGATAACCTGATCGGTGTCGACTTGGATGACTGCTACGACATCCTCACAGGCAGTTTCACAAATGCTGCACTGCAACATATTGCAGACCAAGTCACTGGCTACATGGAGATCAGCCCCTCTGGGACTGGCGTCAAGATATTCACACGCGCAAACCTGCCAGCATCACACGTAGACCACGCCATCGGGCTGGAGATCTACCCCAAGAGCAGGTACTTCACTGTGACGGGGCATCACCTCTCGGGCACGATCCCGACAGCCCCAGTGGACTTAACTAGCATCGTACCCGCTAGGACTATCACCAACACCGGCGACAAGTTTGCGGACTACAACGCCCCGCTAGAGGGGTACGACATCCACCGCGTCGAGACAGAGATCCTCGCGCACTTAGATGACTACGGGTACGAGGACTGGCTTAAGGTCGGCATGATACTGCACCACCAGTTTGAGGGTGACGTAGAGGCCTGTGAGCTGTGGGACAGGTGGTCACAGAGCGGGGCTAAGTACAACGCGAGCGCCTGCGAGAACAAGTGGAAGACGTTTAAGGGCGGGAGCGCGACGCTACGCTCGCTGATCTTTAAGGTAAACCAAAAAGAGCGGCAGACTGCGCTCGCCAGGGGGGAGATCATCCTCGATCAGGGCGCGATGAACCACGCCCGCACTTTTCTTGATACGCAGTACTCGAGCGAAGAGGGATGCAGACTGGTGCACTACGCTCAGGACTTTCACATCTACCAAGGGACTCACTACGAGCTGTTAGAGGAGCAGACCATCCGCTCCAAGATCTACGAGCTCTTGGATAAGTGTAAGAAGCCATCTAAGGGAGGGGCACTGGCGCCATTCAACCCGTCGCCGGCATCGGTCAGTGCGGCAATGGACGCGGTCAAGTCTATCGTGCACCTACCGAACCACGCCAACACCAAGCCACCGATATGGTTTGAGTCTTACGCCCACAACAAGCCCGAGGCATCTAAACTAGTCTCGCTACGCAACGGACTGTTTCACCTCAAGGACTCGATACTGATACCCCACTCTCTGGGATTCTTTACACAGAACTCGTTGCCGTTTGACTACAACCAGTCTGCCGATTGCCCCCAATGGGACGCATTCCTGCAGTCTGTCTGGCCGGATGATCAGGAGTCTATTGATACGCTACAAGAAATATTTGGGTACATTTTATCGGGGGATACACGACAGCAAAAATTCTTTAACATTATCGGACCCCGCCGCTCAGGCAAGGGGACTATCAACAAGGTGCTAGTAAGCCTGCTTGGACAGCATAATACTGTGGCACCAGAACTGGGAGAACTCTGTGATACATTTGGTCTCCAGCCTTGGCTGGGTAAGTTGCTTGCTAGTTTTACGGACGCTAGGGCTCCAGAGCGAAATCGCAGTGCCGTGGTTTCTCAGCTCCTTCGTATTGTGGGTGGTGATACGATTACTGTCAACCGCAAAAACAAGGAGGCATGGAACGGGTACCTACCGACAAGACTAGTGATCTACTCTAACGAGGTACTTCAGCTAACTGAGAACTCCAACGCCCTCACCGGACGTATGATCGTGATCCGCATGACAAAGTCATTCTACAACCAAGAGGACACCGGACTCTTTGTCAAGCTGGAAAAAGAGCTCAGCGGCATCTTTAACTGGGCGATGCGCGGATTGGCACGCAGACTATCGCGTGGTGGTCACTTCATACAGCCCGAGTCAGGCAGGGGATACCTTGAGCTGATGGAGGAGCTAGGCAACCCGATCAAGTCGTTTACTGAGGACGCGCTGGTGTTTGAGCCTAACGCCTGTGTGCCTAAGGACAGCGTCTTTATGGCATACAAAAAGTGGGCGCTGAACAAGAGCATCCACCCTGGGACTGACCTAGTGTTTAAGAGACAGTTCTCTGCGGCGGTACAAGAGCACTGCATCAGGGATCACCTTGACAGGAGTAACGGCAACCGGACTCACATGTACCTTGGAGTTAAGCTAAACGAAAAAGCTCAGAAGTTTATTGATAACCAAGTGAAGTTTGACGAAGAGGCATTTTGATGGACGAATTGACAAGATTTAAAGATTGGTGGCTAAAGACGCGCCCGTTTGTTGTGCCACACGATAGCTCGCTTATCTTTGACAACAACATCCGCGGCTGTGTCTTGTATCGCGCAGAGTGCTGGCAGGTACAGCTGTTTGTGTTAGACCCCAACACAAACATCCCAGAGCATCTGCACCCCAACGTGGACTCGTTTGAGGTATTTTTGTCGGGTGATATTGAGTTTACTATTAACGGACAGGTGCTCACCCCTAGGAGTGATACACCAAACTTTAATGGTAACTCAGTACACTACGGCAAGTTTATCAGGGTCTCTCCAAGCACATGGCACGGCGGCAGGAGCGGTAATGTTGGTGGTATGTTTTTATCTGTACAGCAGTGGCTCAACGGCGTCAGGCCTACCAACGTGGGAGATGACTGGGAGCACAGACCTAACGAAAATGAAAGAAATTATGCAGACAATAGAACAGTTTAAGGATTGGTTTGTGGCCAATAAGTTTCCGCTACGCCCGCCGTTCGCAGATCCAATCTACCACACCGATATCTCTACGAGCTTTGTATGGTACCGAGCAGAGCCGTGGCAGGTAGAGCTGTACCTAGTAAAGCCGGACACAGTGGCGCCGGTGCACACCCATCCGGACTTTGACTCTATTGAGTTTTACATCGCCGGAACGTTTAGGTTGACAAACCCAGAGCTAGACAAGCAGAACCTAGAGCCGCTTATGAAGACACCGGCTTTTGATGGCAGGCACCAGCTATACGGACAGACCATCAAGGTACCACCGGACTTTGAGCATGGCGGACTATTTGGGGGCAACGGCGCCGCGTTCTGGTCAATACAAAAATGGGACAAGGGTGTAGTAACCACATCAGCAACCAAGAACTGGAAGGGTGACACGATTGGTGATCATCACAAAAATATAGTAAATGAAAAAGTTTAACTTTCCACGCACCATCAGGCGCAAGCTCTTCAACATCATCTTCGGTGGTGTTGGAAAGCGGCGCCTGATCACGGACTACAACCGAAGGCGCAGGCCACTGCCACTTCAGTTTAGAATGATGTGGATAAGACGTGCGCATCAGGGCTGGCGTAACAGAGTCTACGGCACCATCACGGCGCAGAAGATTCGCAAGGCATTTGGCAGACGTAAATCAGTACCCCAATTTAGGAGATAAACATTGACAGAGGAAGAGTTTAACGCTAACTGGGACACGATCTTTAAAAAACCAAAGCGCAAGATGATCGACCCGCCTAGTGGCTGGAAGTACGGCTTCCCAAAGGAGATACCGGAAGACATCGACAACACACTACAGTGGCTATTAGATAACGGCTACCCGCAGTCTGAGATCGACGCCTGCGGTGACCAATTTTTTGTAAGGGGATGGTGGCAATGAAGCAATACGAAATCGAAGAGGTGTTGCAGCACCTTGAGAGCGCCCAGTACATCGGCGCCAACAAGGCGATCAGCCTGATCCACAAGCTAAACCAACGCAGGCTGGCATTACAGCAGCGTGTCTGGGACCTTGAGAAGATGGTGGTGTGGTATCAGGACATCACCATGACAGGCCAACGTTCCGAGCAGTACGAGGAAGGCTTTTGGGATGCAGTAGATTTTGTAAGGGAGAAACAAAATGAACGCAAATGAACTAGCTGAAGTATTGGAAGATGTTGGGATGGAGCAAAAGCATTACGACACAATCCAAAAAGCAGCTACTATGCTACGCCAGCAACAAGCTGAAATAGAGTCATTGAAAGACAAATTGTATTTAACCAAACAATCACTTGATATTGTTGATAGTTGGATTGGAAAGGCACAAGAAAAATGAACGCAAATGAACTAGCTGATAAATTAGAAGATAAAGACCGACTTTGGAATGTTGACGAAAAGTTAATGATTAAAACCTGCGCCATGCTACGCCAGCAACAAGCTGAAATCGAGGCGGCAGAACAACAAGTACTAGATGCTTTTGAACGAGGCAAAATGTTTGGTTACGCACAAGGACTAAGAAAGGCACAAGAGAAATGAACTTTATAAACTGGGTATTTGATGGCAGTTTTAAATGGTGGCTACTTGGTGCGGTTATTGTTTATATCATTGCTAGATTTAGTTAAGGAAGAGAAATGAGTCAAACTGAAATGCGTGAAGATTTATGCACTCAAAAGCGTGTAAGTAGGTCAAGAGTTACTTACGATATTAACTATGACCAAGAAGTTATCTATGTTCAAGAAGGTTGGAATGATGGTCAAAAAACTGTTTGGGACAACGAAATTGGGGTTGTGCTGGCAGATGCTTTAACTAAACATGGAAAGGCACAAGAGAAATGAATAATGAACCAGTAGCGTGGATGAATAGACTTGGCAGATTGGAATACGAACAAGGTAATGGCTTTGAAATTCCACTCTACACCCATCCAGCAAAGACACTAACAGATGAGGAAATACTGGAAGTAATTAAAGAAAGAGAAACACCAAGCTATATGAATTTTGCTAGAGCAATACTAAGAAAGGCACAAGAGAAATGAATTGGATATTAGTAATTTACATTTACGCAGGTGTATTAGCTAGTGGTGATAGCGTAGCAATTACAAACATACCTAACTTTTCTACTAAACAAGATTGCGTTCAAGCTGGAAAAGATGCAGAAGGTTTAGTAACAGGAAGCGCAAAGGTTTATAGGTTTGTTTGTTTGAGAAAGGCACAAGAGAAATGACCACCTTCACCACACAAGACCGGCAAGACGCGCAACGCACCCCGTTGACCGAGGAAGCCATTTACAAAATATACGACGAGACATACGACCGAGTAGGCGCTTCAGAGGTGCAACTATACTTCCCAATTGAAATTGCCCGTGCCATCGAGCGAGCCCACGGAATAGGAGAATAGGATGAAAGCGTTTCCAACAGTAAATTGGGTACAACAACATGGACAAGCTCCAAATGATGAGGGTATGGACTTGCGTGATTACTTTGCGGCTAAGGCCATGGAGGCAGACATAACAAATTGGAGCCCAGAAAATGCTAAAGCACAACCAACTCAGTTTTGGGGATACGAAAAGATAGCAGACCGGGCATACACAATGGCCGATGAGATGATGAAAAGACGCGCCCACGGAATAGGAGAATAGTATGATTGAGATTAAAAAAGTTAGAGGTAAAGATGAACTTAAGCCAATTAGAATGTCACAAAGCGAATACAAATATCTTATTAGCAAGGGCGAAGACCCAACAAAATGGCTAAACAGATTAGTAGCACAAACAGCCAAGAAAAGAAAATGGACTTGGTGGTTTGCTAAACAGGCTCAACAATGAGCTTCACCATCTACCAAGCAGACGGCCTCAAAGTCATCCAGTGGTTTCCAAGCGTTGACGACTTATTGAGTTCTATGAGGAAACACCCTAACGATAGGTACCACAGAAATGACTGAAATAGGACTGGCGTTTATAATAGGCTTTATGATTGGCCTTGTCATGCGCCCGAAGGACAAGGATCTAGAGGAGCAAAAGGCGATCTACGACAAGAAGGTAGCGCAGTACGAGATTGATCTGCAGTATTACAAACAACTGTGCCGCTGGCATGTGGAGCAAAAGAATGGCAAAGCATCAGAATAAAAAAGAACAAAAAGAGATGGACAGGTACCTCAAAGAGAAATTTGAAGAAATTTCAAGGGGTCAGGAGTTAATCCCTGTCGTGTTAGACCGAGCGGCGTGGGAGGAAATACAATATTCTATAACACAGGCATTAAAAATAAAGGAAAAGAAATGAGCAAACTAAAAGTAATTGAACCGGCAATCGTAGAAAAATCAGGCAAGGTAGTCAAGGGCAAGCCATCTGACAGCCACGATAACATCATCAAGAAGGAAGGCAAGAAGGCCAAGGGCGCCAAGCATGAGTTTGTGCTCTCCAATCAAGAGATAGCAGACCGCAAGAAGGCAGCCAAAATTGCCAAGGCAGCCGGTGAGGTAAAGAACCCCGGCAAGAAGCTGCACAGCCACGAGCTGCGCAAAGGACTCGGACTAAAAAAATGAAAAAGCACCCACCATTTAAGGTAACGTTTGAAGAGGGCTGCTTTGACGAGCTCGAGGATGATTTGACAGAAGAAGAGATGGAAAAACTAGTCCGTGGAATTTTTGAACTGGCAGAAACCGGGGAAATTTTTGAACACGCCACACCGGTAAGCGAACTACCGGAGGACGAGCAGGCACAGATTATTGACATGCTATCACGTAAAAAACATACGAGGCACTAATGAAAAATTTTAAAAAAGTAGGTGAGTTTGATACAAAGGACATTGCAAAAGAGCTAGAGGTCACCAACTTTTGGAACTGGCTTAACATGCGTAAGGCACCGGGTTTAAACCATAACGTCGTGGATGACATTGTGCTACGCTTTCAAAGAGTAGAGGGGCACTACACACTAATCAACTACTTTGACGGCATGGAGTGTGTAGACTACTTTCCACAGGGCTATCTTCGCAACACCATGAAGGCAGTCAACAATCAGTTTGGTTTGTCTAAGATTGGGCGCGTCGTTGTCGCCAAGCTAAGGCCGTTCTCCACCATCGCCCCGCACATTGACGAGGGTGAGTATACCAAGAACCACGATCGTTTTCATTTTGTGGTCACCACAAACCCCAACGTACGATTTGGTTGTGGTGATGAAGAGGCACACATGGCGGCCGGTGACATCTGGTGGTTTGACAACAAGACACAACACTACGTTACCAACGCAGGAAACACAGACAGGATCCACATCGTTGTGGACATCAGAAAATGAAAAAGAAAAAGTATAACTACTACAAGCTAAACGTCGGATTCTTTCCGGACATTGTTAAGTTATGTTTTGACGACAAGGTATTTCAACAAATCTTAAAGGATCACGATGTTACTCTCAAGGCTAGTGCGCTGGATTGCGGGATTGCGGAGACCCACCTCATCGGAGATGGAAAGGATGCTATCATTATTTTGGTTTTTGATATGTCTCTGGTTAACGATAACCTTTCTGAGCTGGTTGATACAATTACTCACGAAGTTAGTCATGCTGTGGATCATCTGGCCGAGCATATAGGTGAGAGTGATAACTTTGTAAACGAAACCCGCGCCTACCTATCAGGCCACTTAGCCGGACAGATCTTTAAGATCTGCATGCACGAGAAAGAAAAGTATGCTAGAAAAGCAAATAGAAAAATACTTGGTAAGGCGAGTAAAAGAAAACCAGGGCCTGACGTACAAGTGGATCAGCACAGTCTCGGGGGTGCCGGATCGGATAGTATTCCTAAACAACCAAGTACACCTAGTGGAACTGAAAACGGAAACTGGATCCCTGAGCCCAAGACAGATCCTAGTGTTTGATCAAATAGGTGAAGCCGGCTTTCCTGTGCACGTCTTGCGTAACTACGATGACATAGAGGGGTTTTTGAAGGGCGCTTTAGGGGAATAGTTTGCATTATTATATACAGAGAAGGCGAAAAGGTTTGCAAGCCCTGTCTGTGCCGATACACAGTCTAGCCCCTCTAACATCCCCTACTTATCGGAGTATCAAATGAAACGACTCAACCCCGCCACAGGTTTGCCTTTTAAATTTAAAGCTATCAGAAAAGATGGCTATATATTTAGGCAATACGACAAAACAAGAAAAAATAAAGACGGAACATTTGTTGAAATCTGGGCACATCCCGAATATTTTAAAGAATTTCAAAAATCAATAAAACGCGCCGGAAAAAACTGGTATAAAGAAAACAAAACACATAGAAATAATTTGTCAAACAAACACTATGCTGAGAACAAATCTATGTATATAGCAAAATCCGCAAAAAGACGGGCGTCTAAATTGCAAAGAACACCTCGGTGGATAAAAGATGTTTTTATAAAAGAAATAAATATTATATATAAACGCGCAAAACTTATAAAACTTTTTACAGGCGAAGAATGGCACGTAGATCATATAGTTCCACTTCAAGGAAAAAAAGTTAGTGGTTTGCATGTACCTTGGAATTTACAGCTACTCCCAGCATCCGAAAATTTATCAAAAGGAAATGAGTATGCTTAGCAGAGATCAGCTTCATCCGTATCAACTGGCTGTAATAGAAAAGGCCAAGGCAACACCAAACCTTGGTTTATTTATGGAGCCGGGTTTGGGTAAATCAGTTACAGCGTTAACCATTGCGGCTGAACAATTTAAAGGCGCAACATTAGTAGTTGCCCCCAAGCGAGTAGCAGAAACTGTGTGGGATACTGAATGCGCAAAATGGGAGCACCTTTGCCATTTAAAGGTAGTAAAGATAATGGGCTCTGAAAAGCAACGGCTTGCTGCGTTAAAAGAAAAAGCTGATATTTATATCATTAACCTAGAAAATATTGTGTGGTTGACCAACGTTACAGATATGTTAGTGTTTACTAACTTTATTGCCGACGAAAGTTCTCGTTGGAAGTCACCACAAACCAAACGTTTTAAGGCACTTAAGAAGCATTTAAAGGGCTTCTCACGGCGTTTAATCCTCACGGGTACACCTACCCCTCAGGGCATGCAAGATATGTGGTCTCAGACAGGTATATTGGACCTAGGACAGCGTCTAGAGACCAGCCTTACCAAGTTTAGGGACAAATACATGACGCCCGATCAAATGAACAGGCACACCAGGGTGGTGTATAATTGGAAATTAAAGCCGGGGTGTGACCAAGTAATTCAGGACAAAATCAGTGACATCTGTTTTAGCCTGAAAGCCGAGGACTACTTAAATCTACCGGAATGTACCAGTATATACCATGGTATATCTTTTGACCCACAGGTAAGGAAAAAATACGATGAACTTAGAAAAGACATGGTCGTTGACATCAAGAAAGAAAAAATCACAGCTCCGACAGCAGCGGCACTGGCGAACAAACTGCTCCAGTTCACATCAGGAGCGGTCTATAACGAAGAGGGAGAGGCTCAAGAAGTACACCGTTCTAAGGTGGAATACCTTGAGTCGATCATGGAAGAATCTTCAAGCCCCACACTTGTCTTCTACCATTTCAAGCACAGTCTACAGAGGCTTCGGCTCGCTTTCCCGCAGGCCGTGGTGCTGGACGATGACAACATTGAAGCGTGGCGTCGTGGCGAGATTCGTATGCTACTCGCACACCCACAATCAGGGGGCATCGGGCTTAATCTCCAGTGCAACGTTGGAGACACAGCACAGACGGTCTGGTTCGACTTACCATGGAGCTCAGAGAACTACATCCAAGCGAATGCTAGGATCTACCGCCAAGGGCAAGAAAAGCCGGTTATCATACATCACCTGACAGTGTCTAATAGTATCGACGAGCAGGTGGTCAAAGTCTTGGACGGTAAAATAAATATTCAATCTGCCCTGCTAGATGCCCTAAATTTTGCATTAATATAACCATGAGAACAAAAACCAAATACAAGATCAACGCAACCGCACCTAGACTATCAGATGAGGACATTGATCCGATTGAAAAGGATGACCCCCCGTCAGAAGTTAATTCATGGATGACAGAGGGCTGGATGCCCTGGGAGCCAGAAGATCTCGCAGACATCCGGCGGTTGGTTGATGAGTTCTTACCGGCCAAGCAACGATTTATTATGGAGGCATTTTTAGATGGTCTAAACTACAAAGATGTTGGTGTAACAGAAAAATATTGGCGCTACCACTTTGCTGGCGCCATTCAATTTATAAAAGGACAGCTGGGCGTATGAGTCACTTCATTGTAGAGCATAATTATAAGGGTAAGTATGTTATGGAAACGATTTGCGGTGTGGAAGATATTGATGTCAGCCGCTTTGAAGATTTATTGGGAGTCTGGGTGTGCGACAGCATGGAGGAGCTACAGACTATGGAAAATCAAATTAAGGAGCTAAGAGATGCACGATCCAGTAAATCATCCTAAGCACTATACAGAGCACCCAAGCGGCGTCGAGTGCATTCAGATTACCGAGCACATGGACTTTAACCTTGGCAATGCCCTTAAATATATTTGGCGGTGTGACTTAAAGAAGGACGCAGTAGAAGACCTACGAAAGGCGCAGTGGTATATCGGCAGGGAGATAGCCAAGCGCATTAAGATTAACAACGCAGTAGATCCGGAGTGTGGAAAATGATACTAGAACTAGATGATGATTTTGCGGATGACATTACCAGAACCAATTTAGCACAAAGCTATGTCAACGTGTCAAGGATGATGAAAAATGGCAACAACTGGCACGAAGATGACGTCGCCTCATGGGAAAAACTATTACCGGCACTAGAAATAGTTGGCGGCTGGTACAGCGTAGACTTTAAAGCCGACATTAAAAAGGCAAAGAAGGTAAAAAATGAACCCAAAGATTGATTTAGAGTCGGCGATTATGTTAGCGTGGCAGACAAGTGACGACCTTGAACTACTGTTTAAGTACCACGGTGACAACCCAAAACCGATGACAGAGGACGAAGTAAGTAACGCGGTACTAGGTATCAAGGTGTTACATGAAATGCGTATGGAGGCATTACTGGATACCTACTACCGTAAAATGGAATTGAACCAGTACTGCACAGACCCAGAAAAGTTAGCAGCACGACATAATTTGTTTGGCGATATAGATTATTTAAAACCTAAGAAAGGAAGTAAAAAATGACAGAAGAAACTAAAGTAGTAGACAGCACCCTAGATAACGAGATTTTGACATTTCAATTTACAGTGGCGGCAATCAACGGCCTCCTGCAAATTTTAGGTCAGGCCCCGTTTATTGCCTCCGCAGGATTCATTAACGACATTCAGCGACAGGCTGGCCCCCAGGTGGATGAGTTAGTGGCAAAAAAGGAAACAAAAGATGAACCTCAAACAGCTACTGCGTAACGCAGGCATCAGCAACAACATCATCAAGGAGGTCGAGCGCAAGGCTAAACAGACCACCGAGCAGATGGAGCAGGAGCACCAGGAAAAAGCCCTGGCGATGACCAAGATGATGCTAAACGATGCTCTAAGATATCGTAAAGAGCACGGGGCCAATACCCCGCCGTCCAAACCAAAAAAGACGATCATCATCCCAGACTAGGGCGGTTTTAGGCAATAATTTGCATTATTATATATAGGAACGTCGTGAGACGCCCCTATCTACCCTAGCCTTAAAAAAGCTACAGGTTGCCGGACACCTGCATAGAATCCGGCGTTTTTTATACACATCACACACAACATACATAGAAAGTAACAAAATGAATCCATTCGAACTACGTTTTTCCGTATTTAACACAGCAAAAGACCTCATGGTTAAACAGCATGAAGCCAACATGGCGACATGGGAAGTGCTCAACAAGACATCCAAAGAGGCTGTAGAACTCACTCCAAAGTTCCCAACAATGGAAGAGATCATCGACAAGGCTATTGAAATCAATACTTTTGTAAGTGGTCAGACAACCAAAGAACTGACAGGCTTAGTCAAAAAGATGTCAGGCGTTTCAGTAATATTTTAAGTAGTACTGCTAGGCAAGGTGTGACCGGAGGCATCGGCACTTAATATCACCAGACCCGTAGGTAACCAACTCCAAGATTGGGATTTCCTGCCTAGTTCCAATACGCATGATGATTGGGTTATAAAGATCGGTCACACAGAATGAAGTCGCGCTCTGGGTTCGAAACCAACGTGTACGGCTGTTCAACCCGATTGAGACCAGCAGTTCGCCACTGTAAACAGTCATCAGCCGTATTGGTAAATCGAGGCCACCCGGTGTAACGGGGAATCGTAGGGTTGGATAGGATTGATAAGCCTCAACCCAGCCCGTTACCAATTCTTTACAATAAACAGCGAAAACTTTACAATGGCAACTAAACCCGGACTCTACGCAAACATCCACGCCAAAGAGGCACGCATAAAAGCTGGCTCAGGCGAGAAGATGCGCAAGCCTGGTAGTCCGGGTGCCCCAACCAAACAAGCATTCGTTGAGTCTGCAAAAACAGCAACAATGAAAAAAGGTGGCGGTGTATCCCTGGCAATAGGACGCGGTGAAAAGTTACCAGTATCTAAAGGCGCTGGCTTAACAGCAAAGGGTCGTGCTAAGTATAATGCCGCGACCGGCTCAAATTTAAAGGCACCACAGCCAGAAGGTGGTGCACGTAAAGATTCATTCTGTGCAAGAATGTCCGGCATGCCCGGCCCAATGAAAGACGAGAACGGCAAGCCAACTCGTAAGGCAGCAAGTTTAAAAAGGTGGAAATGTGGCAGCTAAAAAAACAGCATCAAAGTATGACCCGGCTATGTGTCAGCGCATGATAGAGCTAGGAAAACTTGGGTCATCACAAAAGATGATCTGGAGCGACCTAGGTATATCTAAGACAACGGCAGAGTCATACAAAAAGAGTCACCCAGATTTTGCCGAGGCGCTCGACATGGCGCTCGTACACTCACAGGCACACTGGGAGCGTGAGCTCCTGGCAAACATTGAAAACAAGGGCTACAACAGCCGTCTTGCAGAGATCGCCCTACGTGGACAGTTTCAACAGGATTACAGGGAGACCCGTGATACTAAGGTAGACGTCAAGGCAGAGATTAAGGTAGACTTCAATAAAGAGATTGCAGATTTGATTGCCGCCCTAAAAACCTAATTTTATTTATTTTCAGTTTTAACCAAAAAGGGGACTCAAAAGGGTCCCTTTTTTGCATTATTATATATACGATTAAACAGACTTGAAAGACAAAAATGACGGCACACGCACTCCTAAGCGCATCAGGATCCAAGCGATGGTTATCCTGCACACCGAGCGCTAAGCTCGAGGCAACCCTACCAGAACAAAAACGTGGATCCGGAGCATTTGACTTTAGTCAAGAAGGCACAACGGCCCACACACTGGCAGAAGCAAAACTAAGATACCATTTTGGACAAATTGGAACAGAGGAGTATGAAAATGAAGTTAGCACCATCAAAGCAACACCCTACTACAACGACGATTTCGAGGCTCACGTCGATAGCTACGTACTATACGTCCGCAGTCAAATCGGCGAGGGAGATTACCCGCTATTTGAACAGCGCGTTGACTTCAGTGACTGGGTACCTGACGGCTTTGGTACGGCCGATGTGGTTATACTTTCTAAGCACGCCATTCGCGTCATCGACCTCAAGTTCGGAAAAGGCATTCCGGTACATGCGCAAGATAACCCGCAGCTACGACTTTACGCACTTGGAGCCTACTCCAAGTTCAAAGAAGAGTTCCCAGAAATTAAAGAGGTCAGTTACACGATACATCAGCCCCGACTTGACAGTATCAGTACCGATGGTACCACGATCAGTAAACTTGTCGACTGGGCCAACTACTTCGTCAAGCCAAAAGCCAAGAAAGCGTGGAGCGGCGCAGGCGAGTTCCTCCCCGGAGAGTGGTGTGGATTCTGCCGTGCAAAAGCGCAGTGCCGCGCCCGGTCGGACTACAACACCGAGCTCGCCCGCCAAGAGTTTAAAGAGCCGGCCCTCCTCAGTGAAGAAGAAGTCAGCCAGGTCCTCACCAAAGCCCAAAACTTAAAAACCTGGGTCAACGACGTAGAAGAGTTTGCATTAAACAGGGCGGTAGATCAGGGAGTAATACCGCCAGGATACAAGCTAGGTATGACAGTGACGCACCGAAAGATCAGCGACTCACAACTAGCGGCAACGGTGTTGGTAGAGAAGGGTATGTCTCCGGAGGTAATCTGGGAGCAGCCTAAGCTCAAATCAATCTCAGTGCTCGAGAAGCTAGGTCCTAAGGGTCAGGTAGTCTCGTGGCTCGGGGAGCTTGTACAGAGGCCTGAGGGTGCCCCTAAATTGATTCGCAGCAAGGAAGACGCGAAGGAGGATTTTGCGTGAGTACCTGGCTAATAGCGGCGATGGGTGTGGTGTATTTTGTGGTGGCCTGCGACCAGTTTTACAAAGGTGGGATTGGTACAGGCATCATGTTTTTAGGTTACGCCATGGGCAATATTGGATTGGTAATGGTCGCTAAATAGGAGACAATATGCGGGTAGCGTGCTATGGATCAGAGTTTGATGTTCCAGATTTCTTAAT
>Ga0208251_1000244_pt1 | contig 16440 bp, 18 predicted proteins | sample CryBogCBE15Jun09_FD_184560 | JGI IMG/M metagenome (GOLD analysis project Ga0208251, IMG submission 184560) | Freshwater microbial communities from Crystal Bog, Wisconsin, USA - CBE15Jun09 (SPAdes) (version 2) | ecosystem: Environmental > Aquatic > Freshwater > Lake | place: Crystal Bog...
CCACCGCTTCACCCCAACTGCGAGTGCTTCATCACTCCTGCTATCTAACCGGAGAACCAATGACCGACAACATCAAGAGCATCTACCTCGGAAACCTGACCGCCAAGCGTGGCCCTGACGGATTTATGTACGTCAAGGGTCTGGCAACGGACGACACGCTCGACCTCGACCAGCAGGTCTGCGACCCAGCCTGGCTCGCTAAGGCAATGCCAGCGTGGATGGAAATCGGGAACATCCGAGAGATGCACGGATCTAAGGCTGTCGGCAAGGCTACCGAAATGGAAAAGACCGGCACGGGCTTCGTGGTCACTGCCAAGGTCGTAGACCCAATGGCCGCCACAATGGTCGATGAGGGCATCTACACCGGCTTCTCCGTAGGCATCAAGGGCGCTCGTGTCGTCAAGGACGAACGTGCTCCTGGTGGGCGCATCGTGGACGGCACTATCGTCGAGGTATCACTCGTAGACCGCCCAGCCAACCCCTCGTGCAGTATCGAAATCGCCAAGTCAGTAGACGGCGTACTAGTGAAAGGGTCAGCCGTGACCGAGATTGAAAAGGCTGAAAGCCCAGCGCTGAACGCCGAAGCAGTAATGACCGAAGAGCCTGGTACTCGTGACGAGGTACTTGACCGTGACTCCCCGTTCTTCTGCCGAGCCTGCTCTGGCACTGGCAAGAAGTCCAACGTCGAGGGAAACACCCAAGAGACGGACTGCGATGTCTGCGGTGGCACTGGTGAGCAGCCCGAGGGCCGTTCAGAGTTCGCCGAGCCGAACCGCCAGTCAATCCCCGAGGAACTCGACAACCGTGATATGAAGGCCGTCGAGCCCGAGGTGGAGAAGAAAGACTACACCGACGCCGAGCGTGAGCAGTTGGCCGAGTCCGGCGAGGCTATGCCAGGTGGAGGCTTCCCAATCAAGACGCTGAAAGACCTCCGCAACGCTATCCAGTCAATCGGACGTGCCAAAGACCCCAAGGCCGCCAAGGAGCACATCATCGCTCGGGCAAAGGCTATGGGCAAGGAAGAGCTCGTCCCTGCCGCTTGGCGTGGCTCGGACATCGGCGCTACCAAAGCCGCCGAGGGACAGACCCACGACGCTGCCGAACTGTCGGCTATCCGTCAGGGCCTCATCAACACAATCAAGGCCGAGCTCGACGAGATGCTCGACGGCGACGACAACGAGATCTGCGACGTTCGTGAACTCCTCTGCACACTGGAAATGTTCCTGTGCTGGTGGACTGACGAAGCCTCAGAGAACCAGGTCGAAGCACCATTCACCGGCTGGGACAACTCAGACGACTACCAAGGAGACACAATGGCCTATGTAGGACTCGGCGTATCCGCCGACCTCATCAAGAACGCAAGCGCAGACACAGCGACCCCTGAAATCAAGGATGAACTGCGCTCCGAAATCGTCAAGGCGCTGGGCCTTGAGGAAGTCATCTCGGCTAAGGCTGAGTTGAGCAAGGCAACAGAGGAGATTGAACTCCTAAAGGCTGCGCTCGACGAAGTGAAGTCAATGGCTGCACCTGGCGGGCCTGCTCTCCGAGCAACCCGTGAACAGACCAGCAAGTCAGCAGCAGTTTTGGCCCGTGAGGTCGAGGCACAGCGATACCGCAACCTCGCCGCACAGATCACCGACCCTGCACTCCGCAACCAGTACCTCGAGACCGCTCGAGCGCTGGAAGCATCACTCTAACCACTACCCAAAGGAACCAGAATGGCACTCGCCGCTCCCTCCCTTGACCAGCTCTTCTCAGGCCTCCCAGCCGACGAGCAGGTCAAGCGCTTTGAGGCTTACAAGTCAGCCTTGAGCACCGTCCACTCGAACACCCTCGCCGCTTCCAAGCGTGGAGAAATCTCGTTCGACCCAACCCGTGGCATCCAGAAGTCCGTGAACACCGCTTCACGCATCACGGAACTGACCACCGAAATCACTAAGGCTGTTTCAGGCGACCAGTTGGCCGCCGTTCAGTCCTCGCTCGACGGCCTCGCCGACCTGCAGAAGGACTTGACGCTGACCAGCCCACTGAACAGCACTATCTCGGGCGTCTCGGGTCTCGTACCTTACGACCTCGACCCAGTTCTGTCGCTGCTCATCCCCAAGGAACTGTACCTGCGCAACAGCATCGCTCGCATCAAGGCACAGGGCCAGGCTCTCGAGTTCCGTCGCATCACCGGTCTGTCTAACGCAGGCGTCGGCGGTGTCGGTCAGACCTCGTCGTTCTTCAACAGCACCTCTGCTTCAACGTCGTTCGGTGGCGTCACGCTCAACCGTCCTACGAAGATCACCTACGCCGCAGACAAGATTGTCAAGTCGTTCGTGGAGCAGGGTCTGTCGGACAGCGTCAGCCTCCAGGCCGAGTTCGCCTCGGTCGGATTTTCCGACCTCAGACAGCTCTCACACACGAGCTTGATCTGGTCGCACTTCCTCGCCGAAGAGCGCAATATGATGAACGCCGTTTCGACGGCTCTGCCTACCTCGGCTCTGACTTCAGTGACCGCAGCCAACGACTCAACCGGCTCGGGTCTCCCTGCCACGTCGAGCTCGGTTGTCTACATCACCCTGTCATCGGCCTACGGTGAGACTGCTGGCGTTTCAGCCGGTACTGTGACCAACGCCACCGCAGGTAAGGGTGTCTCAGTCACCTGGACTGGCACGGCTCCTTTCGGCGCTGTCGCTGTGAACATCTACGTCGTAGTTGGCTCAACGACCTACAAGGCCACGACCCCAAGCCTCGCTTCCGGTGTCGCTGGTCTGTCGTTCGCCGCTATCTCGGGAACCTACCCAAGCACCGACGGCTCCTACAACGCCTACGCTGCTGGCGCTAACTCGGGCTCAGGCTACGACGGCTTCATCTCGACGCTGGCTTCACTTGGTGGCTACCAGAACCAGTTCAACGCAACCGTGTCCTCACAGACGGAGCCTGCTGGCTTCATCCAGGACGCCCTCGTGTCGCTGTTCAACAGCTCTATGGCTGACCCCGAGGTCATCTTCACGACGGCTGCTGTTCGTCGTGCGATCTCCAAGGCCCTGCAGCAGGGTGGCAACTCAACGTCCTACCGCTTCAACTACGCAACCGGCACTGACGGTATCGCAGTTGGCGCTATGGTCACTGGTGTTGCCAACGAAGCCACGGGTACGATGCTCGACCTCGTCACCCACCGCTTTATGCCAGCCGGTACGTTGCTCATCCACCAGAAGCAGTTGCCATTCCCCGACTCCGGCGTCAGCCAGACCGTGGAAGCGCACAACGTGGTGGACTCGATGATTATCGAGTGGCCACAAATCGGCTTCTCGTACGACATCAGCTCGTACACCTACGGCTCACTGGCGTTCCGTGCGCCAGCGTGGTCGGGCATCGTCACCGGTATCACCGGCTGATAAGCCAACCTCGCTAGGCCACTGCGCCTAGCACCGAGGGTTGAGCGAGGCGGTGGGGTTTCATTCCCCTTTCCCCCACCGCCTTGCTCCCCTCCCAGTCGTGAAAGGAGAAATATGCGACTCGTTGGATCCGACAGAAACCTCAAAGAGGTGACTATCAACGACGGAGCAGTAATACCAATGCAGAAAGACGGCACGTTCCACGTCGAGGGAGCAGCCGCTCGAGCACTGGTCAAGTCCGGCGACTTCGCTGTCGCTGGCACGAACTTCCGCCACGTTCGCCAGGGCTTCACCTGTACGGACTGTGGCTTCAACGCACTCATCCGTGACCGATGCGGAAAGTGCGGCGGCACGAACTTAGAAGAGGCTTAAATGGTCGTAGCACCGTTCTTTCAGACCGAGGGCTTAATCGAGCCCTACGTCTCGCTCAACGAAGTCAAGTTCAGCCCCACCGCTTCGGCTATCGACTTCTCGAACCTCATCGAGAACGCTAACCAGTTGGCGCAAGACCGAGCACTCCTCGAGCTCATCAAGCGAGCCTCGTCTATGGCCGACATCTTCTGCTACGGCAAAATGGGCTCGCTCAACGCTACGAGCAACACTGAGAACGGCTGGTATCGCCCGAACCGAGACGGCAACATCACGTTCAGCCCCTCGTTCACGCCTATCCTGGCAGTCACCGACGTTCAGGTCGGCTGGGGGCCTGGCTCTGGACTTCAGGAAATCACTATCTCCACGAGCAACGTGGCTATAGATCGTGACCAGTTCATCCTGACTGCGCCCTCGACGCTCGGCCTCTACTTCGGCTCCCTCGGCATCGCCGGTGGACGCTGGGGCTATCAGACCAATATGTGGTGTCAATACACCTACATCAACGGCTGGTACAACTCATTCCTGACGGCCTCCGCTACGGCTGGGGCCACGACTATCACGGTCAATGACACCACCGGCCTCTACGCCGGAATGAACTTCTCTATCTGGGACGGGATGAACGACGAGTACGTCGGAGTTGCCTCGATTACGGGCAAAGTCATCACCCTCAAGAGCCCCCTGCTCTACAACCACGGCCTCGGCGTGAACACCTCAACGCTCCCAGCAGCCGTGAAGCAGGCGGTCATCCACCTGGTCGTCGCTCTGGTCAAGGAGCGTGGACAGGGCGGTCTGGTCATCAACGAAATCGGCGAGCCCACTTCGGTCTCAGGCCGGACGGAAAGTTCGACCCACGATATGATGCTGGCCTACGACCTCCTCGAGCCTTTCAAGGTCATCGGCGGTCGCCAGTGAGCCGGACAACGGTACGCACCCAGTTCATCAACTACCTCAACTCGGCTGGCATCACCTATCTGTCCGAGGTCAAGAACTTCCCAGCGAAGTTCACCCCCGAAGGCGAGTTCTACGAGGGACAAGACCCAGGCCACCAGCAGGGCTGTATTGTCTACCCCTACATCGAGACGCAGAACGAGAAGCGCATCGAGCTCACGGGCGCTACGGGTGGCGGCAAGGAAATCGTCTACGAGGTGGTGTTCACCTGTATCTTCCGCTCGAACAAGCGCAAGACCGAGGACGCTGGCGTGGACGCCGAGACCTTTCTGGACTCGTTCACCAACGCTATCCGAGCATCAAAGAACTGCGGCGGCAACGGCCCTATCTTCCAGTGGGGCGAGGGTCTGACCAACGGCGGCCAGGACATCGAAGTCACGTCCTACTACCCCCGTCAAATCAACGGATCCGCTTCAGTGACTCAGGTAGTTTCAACGGTGCGAGTCCGTGTTATCGAAATCACCAACTCCAACTCCTACATCTCATAAGGAACGAAATGTCATTCACCTACACCGGCTCGGAAGAGCGCATCTACCCCAACATCCTCGACACCTCGGGAAACGTGCTCGTCGCTATCCCCAACGTGACCGTGCTCGACACTGACCCAGCCGACGGACGCTGGACTGCCAGCACCCCTACTCCTGCACCAGCAGAAGCCCCTGTGACCGCCCCAGAAGCCCCTGTGACGGACGCAACCGCATCAACCGAACCAACCCCTACGAACTAAGGAACTCCAATGGCCGGCCCATTCTTAACAGCAAACTCGTACCTCGGAATGGTCATCGAGACCACCGAGGGAACGCTCCCCACGTCTGGCACGAGCTACTGGCTGCCCGTCACGACGCCACAGATCACCCCCAACCAGATGTTCCTGCGAGACGAGGCGCTTCGTGGCTCCCCCACGACTGTCTACGACCAGGTGGCCGCCGTACGTCACGATGAATTTGAATTCAAGACTTTTCTCTTCGCTGACACGTTCCCCGTCTTGCTCCGCTCCATTCTCGGTGGCACGGACACCAAGACCGGCTCAGGCCCCTACAGCCACACAATCAAGGTGCTGAACAGCCCGTCCACCGGCTCACAGCCCCCCACCTACTCCATTCTGGACTTCGACGGCGCTAACTACTTCACTGTGACCGGCGCACAGGCCGACACGCTGGGCATTACGTTCGGCGCTGACGCTGCTGCCGAAGTCGCCGTCAAGTATCTGGGCAACCCCTACACCTCCTACACCAGCGCCCCCACAGTGTTCGCTACGCAGAGCCTCTCCGCCGAGCACCTCATCCCAGCCTGGAACACCGTGGTCTCAATCGGCGGCACGACGTACACCAACGTCTCGACGGGCGAAATCAGCATCAACCGCAAGACCCAGCCAATCTTCACGCTCGGCACTCAGGCTCCCTACAACCTGTTCGCTGGCCCTATTGAAGTGACCGGCAAGTTCACGTTCGTCATCAACTCGACGGCTGACGTGTTCTCCACCGGCTCCGGTGCGTACGGTCTGACCCGTTCGCCCGAGGCTATCGTCGTCACCCTGACTGACCCCAACGACCTGACGGGTGGCACAAACCACTCGGTAGCGTTCACGATGTCGGCTGCGCAGATCCACAACATCAAGCGCACCCGTGGCAAGGAATACACCGAGCTCGAAGTCGAGTTCACGGCCAACGCCAACCAAACGGACTCCGCCACCGGCTACAGTCCTATTCAGGCCACCGTCATCAACGGAACGTCACTCTCGTACTAAAGCATCACTAAGAAAGGGAAACAATGCCTATCGTCTCACTGCCCAATAACCAGTCTGCTGTCATCGCCAGCCGAGAAGAAATCACCGAGCGCACGTCTCGGGCTATCTCTCGTGCCTATATGCGAGCAGCCGGAACCGCCGCCAAACTCGCCACCCTCGGCTTCGACGACCAAGACCCCAAGACGTGGGGCCTCTTCGCCGACATCTCCGAGGACGACCAGGCGAACCTCGACGGCTATCAGGCTCAGCTCATCGTGGGTCTGGTGAAGCAGTGGACACTAGGCGACCTGCCGACCTTGGAGAGTGCGCTCGACCTGCCCAAAGCAACGTTCGACGCACTCTCTGAGGCCTGTGGTGTCGAGTTCAACGGATCTACGGTGAACACGGAGCCCGACGTAGACCCAAAAGCGCCTACCGCCGACTCGGGAAACTAAAGGCCGCCCTCGAGGGTAAGTCCACCGAGGTAGACCCTGAGCTGCTGGACTACTACCGAGAGCACCGCTTCCGCAAGGTCTATGGCGGTAGTCACGAGGACTTCCTCTCTCAGCCCAAACAGGTGACGGACTGGCTCCTCGCAATCGCTCGCACCGAGCAGGAGGTGGCCAATGGCTAGCGGTATCGAAGTCTCGGGGCTCGGCAAGTTCGACGCTGGCATCCAAGCCCAGAAGCGCAAGGTGGACGCCGCCACCGAGAAGTTCGTGCGCCAAGGCGGTGAGGTCATCGCCGGTAATGCTCGCAAGCAGTTCATCGGTGGCAAGGAAGCGCAGGCGACTGATGCCTGGCGCTCTGACGCTTGGCCAGTCCCGACCCGTCGCACCGGCAACCTACAGCGCTCGATCCGTGTCACCTACGTCGGACGGCAAGGCTCCTCGTGGGTCTCGCAGACCGGCCCGACTGTCAAGTATGGGCGCAGGGTAGAACTGGGCTACACCGGCACGGGCCACTTCCCGTACTACACCACTCGCCCGTTCCCGTTCCTACAGCCTGGTCTCGAGCAGTCCCAAGACCAACTCCAACGCCTCTACGCTGACCTCGTCACGGCAGCGCAAACTCTCTAAGGGAAACCAATGCCACTTCTGCCCCCAGTGATTGCCACGCTCCTCGCCGACACTAAAGAGTTTATGGCGAAGATGACCGAGGCTGAGCACAAAATGGGCAAGTTCGGTCTGGCTGCTGACGCATCTGGGACGAAGTTCAGCAAGTTCACGAACTCCGCCACAACTGCTGTCGCTGGGCTTGGCATAGCGTTCGCTGGCTTCGCTGTCGATAGCGCCCTAAAGTTCAACGAGGCGCTGGACAAACTTCAGAACCAGGCTGGGCTGACCAAAGAGCAGGCCGACGCCGCAGGCCAGTCCATTCTCGGCATCTCGAGCGCCACGGGCATCTCCTCTGCCAACATCGCCGCCGCCTATCTTCAGGTCTCTAAGGCCGGAATTAAGGGAGCCGCAGCTCAGAACCTCGTCACCGCCGCCGCAAAGCAGGCCGTGGTCACTGGGGGCGACGTGGCCCAGACTACGCAGACTCTGGTAGGCATCGAGAACCTCCAAATCGCCAAGGGAATGTCCGTCGCCGCCGTGTCTGACCTTATGGTCGAGGCGAACAAGCGCCACCTCGGATCCCTCGACAGCCTGACCCAGACCCTCACCGGCAAGGTCGGAGGCGCACTCGCAGCTCAAGGCGTGAGCCTCGCAGAAATGGCCGCAGTCTCAGACGTGGCCTCGGCTGCCGGATACGCAACCGCCAAGTCCTACACCCAGTTGGCCACCGGTCTGAACAAGATTGAGAACCCCACGGCTCGCTCGGCTAAGGCTATGGCTTCTCTGGGCATCAACGCCGACACGCTGGCCAAGATTGCCCGTCACCCTGGCACTGGTCTGGTGGACACGCTTCAGTACCTCGAGACTGTCTCCAAGAAAACCGGCGTCTCGATGAACACCCTTATCACCGATACGTTCGGCCCTGGTGCTGTCGGTCTGGTCACGACGCTGGCAAACCACGTCGGCACTCTGGCTAAGAACGTCAATGATCTGAGCAAGGCTTCTGGCACGGGGCTAAATACGGCGTTCGGCGTGGCCTCAAAGCAACTCGATACGCAGATGAAGATTATCGAGACCAAGTTCGTGAACTCCGCCACCACGTTCGGCCTGACGCTCATCCCCTACATTCAGACTGCGGCGAACGACATCACGGGCGCTATGAACTACCTCTCAAAGCACCCTGCCGCCGTTAGCAACATCGGAGACGTGCTGGGCGCTGTGTTCGCCGGAGCTCTTGGAGCCAAGATTGCCAGCATCGGTCTGCGCATCGCCAGTAGTTTCGGCATCGAGGCCGCAGGCATCGAGGCAGGCCCTATCGGTCTCGCCATTGCCGGAGCCTTTCTCACCGCTTCGCTCATTCCTAAGGTCTATTCCAACGCAGAAACCGACAAGCAAAAAGTGCGCAACGAGATGAGCAAGAACAAGTTTCTGGGGGCCTTGGACTTCTTAGGCTTCACGGCAAACGTCGCTACCTCTATCGCAAACAAGGGTCTGCAGTTTCTGCCAGGCGGCCCACAGATCCCTAAAATCCCACTCATCGGGTCAAGCGGGTCAAGCGTGTCCACATCGCAGCGTCCAACGATGCCGAACTACCCTGGCCCATTCCGCAACCTCACCACTCACACAGTGCGAGTTAAGGTAGTCAAGTAATGGCCGAGACGTTCGACGCAGACCTGACCGGCGCTAACACGAACTGGGATATTGAAATCGAGGTCGGTATCATCGCCGACGCTCTAATCCGTGACCCCAACTTCATCAAGGCCGTGGCGAACGCTATCCGCACCGCTCAGACGAAGCAGGCTCGCACTATGGGCAACCTCTACGGGCCGAACGCCCAGCGCCCTAAGCCTGCCCCGACCACCAAGCGCAGGCTGTCGTGACGCTCCCCTCGCTTCCAGCAATCAAGGTCTACATCGCTTTCAACCCCACGCTGGGCGGCAACACCCTGGCTACGGCCAATCAGGTCTCGTTCGTCCAGCAGTACGGCGGCGTGAACTACTGGACTGACGCTTCGGTCTACCTGCGAGACTTCACCACCAAGACGGGAAAGCAGCACTACCTAGACCGCATCGAGGCCACCACGCTGAAGATGACGCTCAACAACCGAGACGGCTTCTTCAACGGATCTCCGAACGTCATTACCCCTCGCCTGCCTATCGCCATTACCGGAACGTGGGCGAGCACGGGCTACAACGTATTCTGGGGCATCATCGACTCCATTACGGAGAAACTGTCAGACGCTCTGAACTCCGACCTCGACGTAGAGGCCAGCGACCTGCTGAAGTACCTCAGCCTGAAGTACCTTTACCGCCCCTCGTTCTGGAAGCAGTACGCCACCTCCACGTCTACCCAGTCGTGGTATCGCTGCTCCAACTACTCGTCTACGACAGTCACCTCGGCCACGGCACTCTCGAGCTCGTCAATCAAGTACCAGGTCGTCAATACCAACACCACGTTCGCCGTCGGCTCAACTGTCACAGTGACCGGCCTGTCTGGGCTCTCCACGCTCAACCAAGCGAACGCCACTATCTCCGCAGCCGACTCGACTTCGTTCACTGTCTCGGGCGTATCTACGACCTCCGGTGCTTCCTCGACCAGTTCAGGCGTGGCCTATCTGACAACCTGCTACGACTACGTCTCGAGCAACAACGGCACGTTCTCCGGTCAGGTCTCCTACCCCAACCACGGGGCGCTCATCTACGACACCGACGGCTGTGTGGACTTCTCCGGTCAAGGAAACATCGCCTCGGGCGGTATCGTTATCCCAACCAGTTCGACCAACTCCGGCTCGTTCGGTGCGATTGACCTATGGATCCTCGGCCAGCAGGTGCAGAGCAACACCGTCCTGAGCGTGAACTGGGGCAGCTCTCGCACGAACACAATCATCGTCAGCATCTCTTCCACCGGCATCCTGCAGGCTTCGGTCAATGGTGGAGCGGCTACGAGCGCAGTCAAGGTGAACGACGGCTACTGGCATCACGTCGGCCTGGTCACAGTTGGCTCGGGCTCGTCGGGGCAGGTATATCTCTACTGCGACGGCCAGTTCTACAGCCTCGGCGCTTCGGTATCCTCAACCTCTCTCTACGCCTATCAGAACGTCAACGTCGGCGCTTCACTCTCCGGCGTGTTCGGCTTCAACGGCCAGACGGACGAAATAGTCATCGCCAACCTGTCCAACCTCTCCGGCATCGCCGCCGAAGTTCAGCAGCGCTACAGGGCTGGGACGATGCTCCAACTCGGCTTCCCCGTGACCTCCACAAAGGTCTACTCGGGCGACCGCATCGCCGAGGTGCTCACCCTGGCTGGCTTCGGATCTATCACCGGCGGCACGACCTCGGCAGTCTCGACGCTCAACGTCCCGAACTACTACATCGCCAACGGCTACCAGAACTACGTCTCCTACGGCTCTGCGACCTACAAGGGCTACGCCTCGACTGAGCCTTACTACTGGGACTCGCCTATCGACTCCTCGACGGCGCTCGACCTCATCCAGCAGATTACCGACACCGACATCGGCTCGTTCTTTCAGCGACCTGACGGCACGTTCTACTTCCTGCCCCAGAACTACTACGGCACTTGGTCGTTCACCTACGCCACCCCACCGAGCGCCAGCATCGGAACGTGGACGCTGGGCTCGTTCACCACGGCTACTATCTCGGACAACGGCAACGGCTACCCCTACGACGTGCAGGGGCTTCAGGTCATCCAAGACGACACCGACCTCTGGACTTCGGTGCGCATCACCCCTCAGGCTGGCGTAGACCAAATCTTCGAGTATGTCGGCCAAGAGGCTCGCTGGGGCTACTCGACCCTGACCAAGAGCTCGACAGTCTCCTCGTCACTCCAAGACGCACTCTCGAGCGCCTACTTCCTCGCCTATCTCTACAAGGCTCCTCTGCCCCGTGTCAATAACGTGACGCTCACCAGCGAGGCCACAGTCGGCGGAAATCAGGGCTACAACCTCTCGCTGATGCTGGGGCTCAACTTCGGTGACGCTCTGACATTCCAGCGCACCCAGCCCAACGCCACGGGCTCGGGCATCATCAACCGGCCTATGTCCGTCGAGAGCATCAGCCACGAGTTCGCCGCCGACCCTGGCTACTGGCACACCCACCTTATTCTCGACCCGTATCCGGTGCGAGGGAACGGAAGCATCTCGTGACAATCCGCAACACCACTCAGTACGGCGCTCAACTGACCTCACTCGGAGACGGATCCGATGCTTCGTTCTGGCGGCTCAACACGGTCTGGTCGTCGGGCGTGGCCGGAAACACCAACACCAGCATCGGCACGACCTACACCTCAATCCAGTCGCTCAGCTCGCCAGGCGTGGCCGGTGGCTTCACGAACTATCTCGTGTTCTGGTCGTTCGGCGCAGGTAATACCGCCCCCTCGACCTCGTCCTACATCGACGTTCAACTGGGCTACAACAGCAGCACTCCGGCGTTCGGGCCTGGTCGCACCGGCTACTTCACTACGGCAGGCGGCAACTTCTACTCGGGGTGCTTCCCTCTGACCACGGCTGACATCCAGCCGTTCATCCTCTACCTCTTCGTCAAGACGGAGAGCGGCACGTTTAACGCTTCGTTCGGATCTATCACCGTTATCGGTATCAACTAGGAGACATATGGCAAACTGCAAACCAGCAATCGTCGAGTGGGCGAAGTGGGCTGTCGCTAACAAGGAGCACTTCAACTACACCGAGGGCGCTCAGCGTATGACCGCTATCGGCGTGTTCCCTCCCAAGTTCCCAATGTTCGCTGACTGCTCAGCGTTCGTGACGTGGTGCTACTGGGTCGCTGGCGCACCAGACCCCAACGGCCTCGGCTACAACCACGAGGGCTACACCGGCACTCTGCTCGGCCACGGCACGGAAATCCCCCTCCAGCTCGTCGAGCCTGGTGACGTAATCGTCTACGGGCCCTCAACCGGCTGGCACACCGCTCTCGTCATCGAGGCCGGCCACGACCCCGTGACTATCAGCCACGGCCAGCAGGGCGACCCCAGCATCGTCAAGGTCTCACAGGACGGACGCCAGCCACAGCGCTACCTGCGCTTCAGCACCGAGGGAACGCTCCGCACTCCGCAGGCTCTCGAAGTCCACAAGGTCGCCACGCCAGACCTCCACAAGACTGCGCCACAAGCCCCCCAGAGCCCCCCAGAAGCCCCTCACACGGCTCCTGCGCCCACTCCTGCCCCAACGCACCCCGAACAGCAGTTCGCCCCTACATCACCGGTCACTATCGGCTGGCCTCTCCTCAAGGAAATCGAGCACATCGCTCACGAGGTAATCAAGGGGCCTGACGCATAATGCTGGCCCTCGACCTCAACTCGTTCAACTTCTGGGTGCAACTCCTCGTCTCGGTGGGCTTCCTGCTCGGCTTTATCTGGGGTGCTATCAAAGTCGTGAACCAGGTGCGCCTGATGTTGCACCACGGCATCGCCACCAAAGCCTCTGACCTCGCAGCTCAGAAACTCATCAACGAAATCGAAGAGATCAAGGCGCAATACAAGCCGAACTCCGGCTCGACTATCCGTGACGCTATTGACCGCATCGAGCGAGCAGTGAACAAACTTGACTACAAACTCGACCAGGTGCAGAGCGAACTAGACCGCCACATCGGGGCGCACGAGGGCCTGTAATGGCGAAAATCGGACACTGGGACTTCCACCCTCACGTCCGCTCTGGCGATGACCGCACGTTCGGAGAGCGGTGCGCCGACGCTATGCGCCACGGAATGGGCTCGTGGCCGTTCGTGTTCGGCTTCGTCGTGCTTATGGCAGTATGGATGACGTACAATGTATGGACAGGAAGCCCGTTCGACCCCTACCCGTTCATCCTGCTGAACCTCTGTCTCTCGACGTTGGCAGGGCTACAAGGGGCAATCCTGCTCATCGCTGCGAAACGTGCGGATCGCATCTCGTCCGAGTTGGCGAAGTATCACCTCGAAGTATCAGAAAACATCAAGCAAATGCTCGCTGACCACAAGGCGATGCTAGAGCAACTGAAGTAGCACCCAAATCCGGTGTACCATTAGTACGCCCCAATCCCCTTAGGAGCCCCCAATGGCTGTTAGCCTGACCAACCTTGTCACCCCCACTATCGCCGAAACCAAGTCGTGGACTGTAGACTCAATCGCTCAGGGCTACAAGAGCGACCAGCGTTTCGAGGTGTACAACTTGCGCTTACTTCGTGAGGTAGATGCCACCGGCGCAATCACCACCTTTCCCCTCGGAACCCACGGCCCATTCGTGCTCCTAGTGGACAGCGAGCAAATCCTCTGCGGAGACGCTGACTACGACACCCAGAGCGTCACGGTCTACAACTCCTCGCTCGGCAACGGACGTGGCTACAACGGAACGACCGTCGCAGCTCACCAGGCATCCGGATCGACGACCCCTAACGTCACCGTCATCTCGACCTCAACGGCTCCGCAGCCCGTCGTGCCTACGACCAGCACCGTCACCTTGACCTCGGGAACGGCTGTTCAGAACACCGCCTCGACTGGTGCGATCTACTACGTCGGCATTACGGGTGGCACGTCCGGAACCGTCTCAGTCGCTATCGGTGCAACGTCGGCAACCTCGACGACCGTCATCCCCGCCACTGCTGGCAACGCCGCCGCCTCACAGACCTTGACCGTTCAAGTTCCTACGGGCTGGTACATCAAGGTCACGACCTCCGTCGCAACTATCAACGCTTCAACCGTAATCGTCACCGAAAGCATCTAAGGATAAATAATGGCACTTCTCGCCGTAGCATCAGAAAACACCGCTATCGCAGCAGTGTTCGTCCCCTCGACCACCTACTACCTGAGCCTTCACTCGGCCACACCAGGGCAGAACGGCGCAAGCGAAATCACCGGCGGCTCCTACGCTCGCCAGGCGCTTACGTTCGGCGCTGCTTCGGGTGGCTCGGAGAGCTCGACGAACTCGCAGACGTTCACCAACCTCCCTGTTGAAGCCTCGGGCATTCCCTACTTCGGCATCTGGTCGGCGGCCTCGGGCGGAACCTACATCGGCGGCGGCACGACCACCGGCCTCACCGGATCACTTCCTGCCGGTATCTCGGTGAACTTCGCCACTGGCGCTGTGACCGTCGCTATCTCCTAATGGAGCAGACGTTCTCCGCTACAGCCGTAGCAACCTACACCCTGCCGGAACCCGAAACGCCCAAAGAGGACTAAATGGATTCGTTAAAGAACTTCGCCTACTCGCTCGTCGCTACCCCACCCTCACCGGCCACGTCCGGCACGTCTCTGGTGGTCACGGCTGGGCAAGGGGCGCTGTTCCCTGCGGCTCCGTTCGACGCAACTATCTGGCCTGCTGGCGTTCAGCCCCTCTCGACGAACGCCGAAATCGTCCGTGTCACGGCGGTCAGCACCGACACCTTCACGATTACCCGAGCCCAGTACGGCACGACGGCTCAGAGCATTACGGCTGGCTACCAGATTGCCCAGACGATTACGGCAAACTTGCTCAATCAGTTGAACATCGTCTATCAACAGCAATCATCGGTGCGAGCGACATCAACTTCGACGTTCACGCCAGTCATCGGCTCTTACTACCCAGTGGACACGACGAGCGGAGCAATCTCGGTCACTATGCCAACCGGCATCGGCGGTGGCACGGTCATCGGCTTTCAGTTAAAGGCTGGCACGAACGCACTGACGATTAACGCTGGTAGTGGGCAGACAATTAACGGTTTCAGCTCAATCAAACTCACCGCCGTTGGTCAGAGCATTTACCTGCAGTATTACGCCACTGGCGCAACGTGGGAAATCCTCTCCGGCGTGGAAATCCCAGCGAGCGCAACCGGCTTCACGGCTGGTGGCGACCTCACCGGCAACTTCCCAAACCCCACACTGGCGGCGACCACCAACGTCGAGAGCATCATCTCGGCAAACACCACTGTCGCTGGTGCGCTTCAGGCTGCGAACAACCTGTCGGACGTTGCCTCGACCTCAACAGCCCTGAGCAATCTTGGCGGTGCTCCACTCGCCAGCCCAGCCCTGACCGGCACTCCTACGGCTCCTACGGCGACCACCGGCACGAACACCACGCAAATCGCTACCACAGCGTTCGTCCAGTCGGCAGTTCCCACCTCGTTTCCACCGTCAGGAACGGCTGGTGGCGACTTGACGGGAACGTATCCAAATCCCACCCTGGCTACGGCTGGCACTGCCGGAACCTACGGATCCGCTACGGCTGTCCCTGTCATAACTACCGACACAAAGGGCCGTGTCACGGGCGTATCAACCGCCGCACCACTGGACGCTACCAAGTTGCCGTTGGCGGGTGGCACAATGTCCGGCGCTATTGCTATGGGCGGAAACGGCATCACGGGCTCTGGCGAAATCGTCGCAACTGACTTCAAGGTCACGGGTCTCACGGGTGCTACTGCCGGAACGACTCGCCTCGTCGGAACGACCACCTCTGGCCCACCCACCACCGGCACGTTCACGGCTGGCGACATCGTGGCCGACCAGACCGGCACGTTCTGGGTCTGTATTACCGGCGGCACTCCTGGCACTTGGACGAACGAAGTTCCGAACTCACTTGTGGTGCGATCCGCAACGGCCACGGCTGGCATTGGTGAGTTCACTATCTTTGGCACATCTGGTGTTTCAGGTCAGACGATTACCCTGCCAGCCAGCCCCCAGAACGGCGCTATTTACCAAATCAAGAACCTCTCTGCCTACACCGTGAACATCAAGGGCGGCACGAACTCGGTCTCTGTCTCGGGAACTATCTACGGCGCTGCGGCCACATACACAATCCCCCTCAACGCCGCCTACTCGTTCGTGTTCACTGGCGGTATCTGGTACTGCTTCGTCACGACTGACTTGGCGCAGATGTCCAACACCGTGCCAACCGGAAACGGCGGTACGGGTCTGACCGGCTTCACGGCGGCGAACAACGCTCTCTACTCGACCTCGAGCTCAGCCCTGAC
>Ga0208251_1000259_pt1 | contig 15911 bp, 30 predicted proteins | sample CryBogCBE15Jun09_FD_184560 | JGI IMG/M metagenome (GOLD analysis project Ga0208251, IMG submission 184560) | Freshwater microbial communities from Crystal Bog, Wisconsin, USA - CBE15Jun09 (SPAdes) (version 2) | ecosystem: Environmental > Aquatic > Freshwater > Lake | place: Crystal Bog...
GGCCTTCCCCAATGTCCATGTTCGCAATAGTTATTCATAATTTTCCTCCGGGATTGTATAAGACTCTGATCCAGTTGCAGGATCTACTTTAGGTAAGTCATACCAACAATTCCAACAAAGAGCCTTAAAACTAGGTTCAAGCTCTTTTCCAAGTTGATTTATGTTCACAATTCCATCGGTTATTTTTCTTTTGCATTTTACGCATCTACGATTTATTTTCCATGTGTATCCGGTCCATCCGAAGTATTGCTCGCTCATTTCACTCCTATTAACGGTTGTCCATAGACAATATTCCTTAAAAACTTTGCTTCTATTTCGTATCTTGCTAAATCTGGTAGATCTAAAGCTGGTCCAGTAGGTATTACTGCATCCCTACCACTAAAAGAGATGTTAATTCCCGGGTGGCGATTATTAAAAAGTTCTGCCGCCCATTCCGGGCTAACTCCCGAAGCTACATAGTGATAAATAGAATGTTTAGTCCCGCACCCATCTCCACACTTATACCTATAAAGTTGCGGAGCCATTACATCGAGAAACGGCATCTCTTGTTTCATACGCCATTCTCCCGGTCCGTCACCTAATTTTCTACGGCTTGCAGAATCTTTAGAGATAATAATTCCATCGGTATCTATGTGAGCTGGTACTTCATTATCTCCATACAAACCTTCTAGAAGCATCCGAGTTCTAACTCGACCAGTAGTTTCGGCGGCTATGTGAGCAGTATTGGCTTGAGGCATTTTCTTAGCTACCTTTTGGACTAGGTGCGGATCATCTCCGGCAGAATCAGCCCATCGGACTATCGCTCGATCGTCACCAGTCATTCCGAACATTCCCCACAAGGAATTAGACACGGCCTTTATTAACTTCGCCGCTTCGGGGCTTACGTCAGCTCTACCGTTATAAACAACATCCCACCACTTAGTAAAAGGATCTACTTCTACAAGTGGAGCCCAACAACGAGTAACAGTAACTTCGCATCCGACAGCTTTAGCGGCGGCTAATTCAGACCAGGGCCAAGTTCCCTCGATTAATCCGTATTGCCATTGAATCATCTCGTCATTTATACGAACCGGGAGAGGAGGAAACTGGCAAGAACTAGGAACCCTTACCGTAGCTCGAGCTAATCCTGATCTCGTAGGATCTAATTCAGTATTTTTAGATACTTCACGCATAACGCCGCCATAGGGTCTTTCGGCCATAGAAAACGGATATGCGCTTGATATGTCTATCGAAACTTGGTTCTTAAAGGTTTTAGCTTCTGCCGCTTCTTGACGACCACCGTAAAAAGCACTCCTACCTATTTTGCTATCAAAAGCAAGGTCTAAGGGCTTAGAAAGTGTAGATCTCCATAAGTTCCACGCCATACCAGAGATAGAATTAACCGGAACCCCCTGATCAGAAAGCCATAGAGATACCTCAAGTAGTGCATCGAATCTCGCAGAATCACTAGGTAGAGAATCAAGGACTCTACGAAGGGATGTAACTTTTAATCTCGTACCATCTAATCGCATGGATGTAGCTCTACCTTTCCACACCTCCGCTTGCCAACATTCGGCCCCGGTGGACTGGACTAGGTTTTTTAACTTATTAGCTACAAATACGGAGTGATTTTCAAGTGATCGTAAAGATTGGTAACAACGCTCTGACCCGGTTACTATTTTTTCTCCGTTAATGGTAATAATCTTTAATGTTTTCCACCCGGGAACTATTAAAGCTATTGGCTTAAACCGGGATTTTCCTAATGGCTTAATTATCATCGTGATCACTCTCGAAAGCGCAGGAATAGCAAACTACCACTAGTGGGAGTCCTCCCGTAGCTACGAGTCGGGTGTTCATACGAGATATACCTAAAGAATCGTTTATTGTCATCTCCACTATTTTCCCGCAGGTATCGCAAAGATAAAAAGTGGTTTCCTGAGTGGTTTTTCTCATTGTGATCCCATCACTTCTCCGAATACATCATCGGCGGTTACTGGTCCTCGAGCTCCGACTTGCTGACCTAATTCTCTAACTATTTCTAAAATCTCTTTAGCTCCTGATCCGGGTCCACCTCCACCGGGAATCTCTATAGAGACAGGGTTTCCACGCTTACGAGTAACAATCATTGTCCACGGTTCCCCATCTGGTCTAGGTATAAAATCCACCGTATCCCAATTTTTAGGCGTTGGGAGATTAGATAATGCGGCGGCTACATCCACGCTCGCATCCTTAGGAACCCATGACGGCCTTCTAAAGCTGGTAGCTAATGTTCTAAAATCCGCTTCGGTTCCCTCTCCCGATATAACACGGTCGTAGAGCTCTTTAGGCGGGGCTCCGGCGGGTGGCTTAGGTTTCTTACCTCTAGCGGCTCGGAGGTCTATTCCATCCTCCCAAGCTCGCTGAGTGACACCTGAACGCTCTAAGCGGGTCCGGTAAGGTTTGGATAGTTTTCTCCATCCAGTCCTAACTTGGCCTTTACGTTTAGCCACCCTTTTCCACCTTCGCTCTAGTTAATCTTTCACGCATACGGCTTTGACTGGTTCCCCACTCTAGAGCTAAATCGGTTTGAGTTAAGCCCGCTTCATAAGCAGTTAATAATAAATCCCGAGTAAATCTACGGTGTTGCTCAAGCATGGCTTGAAGGCTCTCATCCTTTGCTTTTGCCCGCCTAATTTTGTCTCGGAATACATCGGACCGAGTACGAGCCATTAGTCGCCCATCTCCAATTCACGATCTACAAGGTTAATAGGGTGGAATCCGTTTTTAGTTGGCTTGGATGCTCGCTCGAAAGCTACCCATCTAGGCAAAGCTCCAATTTCGTTAAGCCTTATTAGCTTTACAATTCCGTCAGTAGATCCCACAGCTACGTTAAGAGACTGTCCATCGGGATCTATGGCTTTAACTACTAAATAAACACCTAAGCCGCTCGAGTCGTCAAAGTCGCTAGGTCGGATGCTTTCAATCTCTGTTACATGGATACTTGTTCCCATAATTTCTTTAGTGCTGGTCAATTCACCAGATCCAAAAACATCGCTTGCACTAGAAGCTAGTGAAACTCGATTTACAATATCTGCTTCGGATCCAGCCTTTTCTATAAATAATTTTCCCCCTAGTGCTACAACTTGTCTAAGCTGATCACTAGTTGGGAGTGTTGTTACTACTAGATCTGCCGTAATTGCGGCCGGTGTAGTGGTCTTTGGTTTTCTTGATGTTGCCATTGTGCTATTCTCCTAATTGCGGGGCCGGGTCATCTGATCCGGCCTCGTACCTATTCTCGGCCTATTTGACCTGAGACTTATTTCTTACAACTTCGAGCCATGTTTCGTAAAGCTCTTTATTTTCGTTTAATTCATTTCCGTAAATAGAAGTAAAATGAAAAATTGGATCATTTTCTCCATACGTTTTCGCAAGCCATTTAATTAATCGCTCGTATCTTTCAATCTTGTCCATTAAGTATCCAACAGTCGCATCCGGGAACTCACTCATAGATATCTAGATCCAGTTGGGTCAGGTACTAATCCATAACGTGAAAGATGATTTTTTAATACTCGAACCGCCATCTCTGCACCGAATGGAGCCGGAGCTCTAAATCCACACGAACATTCGACAGCGTAAATGTGAGCTTCACCTTCTACAATTATTGCATCGTGGCGGCCAAAAGATCCAAAAATCTCCTCAAGCTCAAAACGACTTTTATTCGCTCGGTTTAGTGGATGTTGTTTTGGTCGGTTGCTCAATTTTCTTTCCCTTCTTATTTATTTGATCCGCTAAATTATGTAATGACTCACGAAGTAAATCAGCTTCATCGCTTGTTACCATTCCAAGAGCTCTTAAAGCTCTAGTCCAATTAAACTTGTTTAGAGTTGTAAAAGCCTTGTTAAGTGTTTCTATTTGCTTAGTATCAAGGTCTATCGTTATTTTCACTTCAATACCTCTAACTTTTCTTTACAAGCTAAAACGTAAGGATTTACTGGAGAACCTAATTGATAATTAGCACCAGCTTCTATTTGTTCTTTGGTTACTGTCACACGGACCTCGTAAGTTTTTTCGGGAGCCCATCCAAAAATCTTGTTAAGCGGTCTCGAGTTAAGAGATCCATCCTCGTACTGGAATACCGCCCATTCATCGAATCCCTGAAAACTAGGTCCAACATAAGTACATGGTTGTCCAGCAAGATCAACAACACGATCACCCGGTACTAATTGGTCAGCGTTAAATACTTCGGTCATTATTTATTCCTTTCGTTAAATGCTTCTTGAAACTTCTGAAAACTACTTATTGAATCATCGGGATTAGATTTTGACTCATAATAAAAAGTTAAAGCTGAATAATAAAAAAATCCAGTTAAAAATCCACCTACAAACAAACCTATAAAAACATTTTCTAATTGATTAGGCTCCCACTTTGTAAAACAAGCGGCTAAAAAAGTTCCAATAATTGTTAGACAAATACCAATAAAAACGGATCTCTCTATAATTATTGTTAATAATGATTTATTTTTCATCTTTATTTTCCTCTAACTGATCTAGTGCTTCATTTCTTTTTATTAGCTCTTGTTTAATTCGCTGAATAGTAGAGATAACAAACTCTTGATCCTCTCGCATCTTTACTTCATCGGAGTATTCTTGCCACGCCGCAATAGCTTCAATCTCCTTCATCTTTTCTATGTGAAGTAGCCACCTACCGGCGTTTTCCTCATTCTTACGACATTGTTCAATAAGCCATAAAATCCGGCGAGCTTCGGTATATGGAGCTTGGTGTAGTGCATACCACTCAAGCAACGGAATAGAAAATGTAGGGTCCTCTGTATCTACCCGAATATCTAAACGATAAGTATTTTTACTCATTAAAAACTCTCCTTTAAGTAATTTTTTCTTAACTGGTTCATCCATGAAGTCCAACGAGTTCTCTCATGGTTTCCAATCTCATGTCCACATTCTGCACAGACTCGGATAACTTGGGGATTACCCATTACTGGCATCCATTGAGGCCTCTGTATATCTCCACAGATAAGGCAAAGATAGATCCCAGGTGTATCATCGTTAATAAAGTATTCACAAGCCATTAGGCCGCTACTTTGTACGAGTAACCAACAAGCTCTCCAATGGCTAGACGATAGTAAGCCTCTCCCATAACTAAATGTTCAGCAGAGATCACTACGTCAGTTTTGCCAATGCGCATCCATGCGGACTCGATTATTTCGTGGAATACGGTGTAGCTCATGTTGCCTTCACTTTTCCATAAAGAGATTTTTCTCTTTTCTGGTCCACGCTCGAGAATTGTCTCGGTTAATTTTTCCATACTAACTCCTTTGTTTTACTGCATTTTAGGAACTTAGTTCCTCTGGTCAAAAAAATTATACCACCCCGGTCACTTACATACAACCTCTACGGTCACTTTTTTTAGAAACTTCTGCTACCCTATGAATATGCCATTAAAAAAGGGATCTAGCCGTAAAACAATTAGTAAAAACATCCGAACCGAGATCAAGGCCGGCAAAGCTAAAAAACAAGCCATAGCCATAGCTTTATCTAAAGCGGGTAAATCACGAAAGAAAAGGAAGTCAAAATGAGCGAGATAATTATTTCCGATGGTGGCGATGAAGTCGAATCCGAAACTGCGGCGATGGCAGGAGCGGCATTAGCCAATTCAAGCCACGCGGCCAATGATGCAGAGGAAGCAGAAGCTCGAGCCAATGTAGCCGTAGATATTGCCGAAGGTGCTAAAGAAACTGCCGATATGAAGCCGGATTGGGATCATGTTAAAGAGATAGCTCGAGAGGAATCAGAATCAGCCGTAGAACGATTAGCCGCATTACTAGCCGAAAGATTGGCTCCAGCTATGGATAAAGCTAATGAACCTATGGCCGAGGAAGTAGTTGTAATAGATGAAGTTCCCGAAGAAGTTAAACCTAAATCAGTAGAGCGAGCTTCTAAGACTAAAAAAACTTTTCGTGATCGTTACTTAGGTTTAGGAGATGACGAATGAGCGATATCCTCGATGATATAGATACTGAGTTTGCCGGGTCGCTCGATGTATGTCAGAAGCCTCTAGGCGATGGCATATGCGCAATTCCGCTTCCGGTAGGCCACCACCCATCTCGTAAATACTGCGATGATCACCAACCCGCCGCATCTAAGCCTAAAAAGAAAATTAAAACCTCTGAGGGCGAAGTTCCACCTAAATCCATAAACATAAACATAAAAGGACCACAAGCTAAAAAACCTAAAGCTAATTCTGACGGTCAAGCCGTACAGGATGGAGCCGAAAGGATGCTCGGACTTTTGCCGCTTATTTTTGCTATGTCAGGCGATACTCAATGCGCCGAAGCTCTTAGTAACGGAATCCCACAGATAGCCGCTCAATTAGGAGCATTAACTGAATACCACCCGGGTCTTAAAAAGATTTTTGCTCCCGGTGAAAGCACCGGAGAAGCTATGGCGTGGATTGGATTAAGTATTGCAGTAGCTCCAGTTATTATTGCAATTTTGGCTCACCACAATTTAATTAGTCCTAAAATGGCTCAAACTTTTGCAGTATTTTCAACTATGGCTAGCGGGGCCGAACCCGATGGCGAATAAACATGAGACTCCACCAGTAATTCCTTGGAATAACTGGATTACGGAGCAAGCGGCAGAGTCCACACAAAAACAACACAAACTATTCGTAGGGCCAACTCAATCCGGTAAAACCTCGCTTATGCGAGTAATGCTTCGACTTCGTAAATACGTAGTAGTCATTGGAACTAAACCTCGAGATCCTTCACTTGATAAATATATCGAGGAGGGTTATACCCGAATTAATCAATGGCCGCCTCGAGCTAAAGATCTAAAACCTAAAAAAGATGGATCCGTAAGGCTTCTTTTATGGCCAGAAATGACCGAATACGGAGATCTACGAAAGCATCGTGAAACTTTTAAGAGATGTTTTGGAGACATATTTACCGAGGGCGGGTGGAGTCTTGGGTGCGATGAAGGTTTATGGATCGCTTCTAGAAAAGGATTAGGCCTTGACTCTGAGCTTGCTGATATCGCATATGGAGCCGCATCTAATAACGTTAGTCTCCACTTGGCTATCCAACGCCCTTCGGGATTATCAAGGGTTACTTGGTCCTCTGTATCCGATGCTTATGTTTTCCACCTCGGAGTTACTAATGACGTTAGAGAACTTGCTTCGCTTGGAACTTACTCTCCGCTCGATGCGGCGAAAGTAATTCGCAACCTTCGAGGTCATCAATTTTTACGTTTGCCTTGTCGTGGTGGAGCTGAATGGTCTATCTCGGAGATGCCCGGATCATGGGCTTAAAAAGTTTTTTATAAATTGACTTGACAGACAAACTACATCCATGTAGTCTCCGACCTATGGCACGTACACCCGAAGTAACACCATCAGCGTTAGGGGCAGTTGTAACAGCTCTTGAAGTGATCGTAGTTCTTGGCACACTCAAAGTAGTGGCTATCCGCTTTCACCAACACGCTTTAGCACAGGCTTATCTAACACTCTTTTAAGGAGAGAAAAACATTATGGCAACTCCATCATCATCAGGAATCGGCGCACCGGGAACAGCACCAGCACCAGCTAACCTAAGTCGCTCACCAATGGCTTCAACGCCATCACAGCAACAGGCACAGGCAATTCCTTTTACTCGAGGTTCGACACTTGCAACAATGAAGGATGCAACTCTTTCATCACTTGCCGCCGGATCAACTACACAGGTACAGCTACAAACAAACGCTTTTCTTGAATCTTTGATCTTGGATGTTTCAGTAGTTACTGCTTCTAACTCAGCTACCGTTAAATGGCAGAATGACGCACCTTTTAACATCATCGCTCAGATCAAGCTAGACGACCCGGCAGGTCAGAGCATCGTTGCTCCTATTACCGGTTTCCAGCTTTACACATTGAACAAATACCTTCTAGATACCGATATGAACTTTGACCCGGCTCGAGATGCGGGTTTCTCAATGTTGCCAACTGCGGCTAACAACTCATCAGGATCTAGTGCGGGTACTGCCGGATCTGCTTACTTCCGCTTGGTAGTACCAGTAGAACACCGCCGCCGTGATGCACTTGGAGCTCTAAACAACTCTGCCGCTAACCAGCGTTACTTGCTCACTATCACGACTGCGGCTTCTTACGCCGCCGGTGCTGACACAGCTAACAACGTCTACCTAACTAGCTCAGGTCCAACAACTGCTCCAACTGTTTCAATTAACATTTACCAGCAATACTGGACAGCTCCACCAGCCGTTATTACAACTTCAAGTGGATCTACACAGGTACAGGCAACTCCAACTGGTCTAGGTACTGTGGCTTTTGTACGTTACGAACGTCACAATGAAGTTTCTGGTGGTGGACAGCCACAAATCCAGCTCAACAACGTAGGAGACTACATCTCTAACATTGTTTGGACACTTCGACTTGCAACTAACAACGCTCGAGATGCTTACACAGCAGGATCAGCCGCTAACTCCGGTTATGCAAACTGGCCGGCAGAGTTTGACTTTTGGGAAAATGACTTTCAAGTACACGCACTATCTCAGGATGACTGGATCCGTTGGATGTCACGTTTCTACAACTTGACTTCTCTCTCTGCTCAGGCAGGTAACCCGGGAACTCTTGATGCTGGTGTATTCTCTCAGTACCAGCTCTCGGGTCTATTCGATGACAACGTGAACTTTGGACCAGCTAACCAGTACCTACCAACAGATGCAACTACAAAGCTCCAAGTACGAGGCTCGACATTCGGATCATCATCTAGTTACCTAGAAGTTGTTACTCGAATGATTCGACCAGTATCCGGTGCGGCACTATTCGCTTAAGGATAAATAATGAACGACGGCCTCGGATACAACTCATTCGTAAGCACTCCCGGATACACTCAGGAGAGCGCAGAAAACACACATGGAGCTAACGCTCCATTGGGCGGGATGCAGACGACACACGGCGTTTTAACTGTAATAATTACTGCGGCAGTAGCTCTAGTAGCTCTACGTATTCTTTTCAACCCAACAACTAAATAAAGGAATTGACATGAACAAAATGAACGGTATGCACATTGGAGCTCTCGTTATTGGTGGCCTAATTGGTTACTACATCGGTAAGCGTAAGTAACAAATGCCACCAGTCGAAGTTGTTGATCTAAAACAAAAAATCGAGGATGTTAAAAATAACCTTGCTTTTAATGTTACGGTCTATGCCTTTAAGGTAAAGCTAACTTTTGACACTTTGGTAAAAAAATGGATGCGGTAGCGGTGGCTCTTATGGGTTTTGGTGCATATTTAATGTACGAAGCTTATAAGAACACCAACCCAACTCCTATTACTAAAGCAACAACAGCTCTTAGCACCACTAAAGCGGTAGCGTAGATAAGGATTAAAAATGCCATCATCAACAGCTCTTGGGTACACATATAAACCCGGTGCTGATTCACGATTAATTTTGGCATTTATGTTTTTTGCAGGAATTGAAGCGATTATTGCTCAGGAAAAAAAGGCCGCCGCAAAGGGTCAAATCTATGTAGCTACTCCAGCACGAATTATTCTTGGTGGAACCGTTGCTACGGTAATGCTTACACTTTTAGCTCACGCTGGCGAAGGTGGTAAAAAGTTTGCTATTGGACTTGCTGGTGTTACTTTTGCTAGTTCTACTCTTATTAATGGATCTGCGGTTTTCGGATCGGTAAATACACTTCTCGGCTACAAGCCCACAAAAGCTTCTACGCCTTCTACACCATCAACACCAACAACACCAACAACCGGACTTAAAACAGTCACTACAATAGTTCCAACAGCTCTAGGAGGGCTTTAATATGTCAGGAATAGAAAAAGGAATTACAGCTTTTTTAGGTGGTCTAATTGTGATCGCCTTAGCTTCTACACTCGTAGGAAAAGGCAAACAAACACCACAAGTAATTAACGCTACTGGTGGAGCGATTAGCTCATCACTTCACGCCGCACAAGGTCTTTAATACATGGGTGCGCTCTATTACGCTCAAGCTCCGGTAGTACCTCGGACTCCACAAGTAGAGCTTAATCACGCCTATAACTTTCAAGAGTTCGATGGACTTGAAGTTCCAATGGGAAACCCGGCGGAATCAGTTTCATTAGGTACTAATTACAAAGGTGAATATCCTCGCCCGGGTCAGCTCAACACTCCGAGAGATCAACAAACCTACACACCCGGACCACTTCGAGGAGTAGTTGGAACTCTTGGTGGACAACCACTTCCAGTTGCTAATCCTATTTACCGTTTAGGTCGAGGTTACACACCATCAGTAACACCGAGTATTCAATTCCGTTTAGGTGTTGGACAGAACTACCCGGGTATTGGTCAGACGACAGCTCTTAGCGAAATTACAAACAACCCGCCGATCCCCGGCGATCTTTCAGCAATCATCGGAGGATGGGGCTAATGGCTGGACACTACTACGCAACAGCAAATCAAGTAATCGCTGATACTGCTGGATTAACTACAAACGTACAAAATACGCCTACAATTACTCAGGCTTCTCCTACTGAAGTTGCACAAGGTTATTTACACACAGACGTAGGACAACTTGGCTATTTATTCGGTCACACAGCTCTACACGCCGTAGCCGTACCTTTGGAAATTGCTACTAATTCTATTAAAACTTCTTTAGGTGGATTAGTTCGAGGTCATGGTGGAACAACTATTGCTCCAGCAGATATGCAGGGTTACACTCAATTTAATTACGCCGATGCAAACTCTCCTACTCCAGTAGATGCTGCACCGGTTACTACTTTTGTAGGAAACTCAGGATCAGCTCCACAAGGTCCCGGTCCAGTTACTATTCAGCAAACTTTACGCCAACAATGGAACTTACTTACTAACACGCTAGGAATTACAAATGGCCGATAGTCCAAAAGCAAAAAGCAAAGGACCATCTAAGAAGCTAGGACCGCTTCCAGCTTGGGGATGGGCCGCCGGTGGTATTGCTACTTTTGGTATTTATTACCTTTATAAAAAACACGCCGCTAACGTAGCCGCTTCTACTCCCGCTACTGGTATAGATCCCAATACTGGATTACCAGTTGGAACCTATGCTCCGCTTGGTGGAAACGCAGTAGATCCAAATACCGGAGTTCCTTTTTCACAAGAAACCGGATCTAATGCTATTGACCCTTTAACTGGACAAACTTACGCTAGTGAACTTGCTGGATTAACCGGAACTGGAACTACTGCTGGATTAATTGATCAAGCTACCGGTATTCCTTATTCGGTAGAGTTGCAAAATGCTATTTCCGGTATTAATGCACTTGGCACAACTGGAATTACAACTGGAACTACAACTGGAACTACAACTGGAACTGTTACTACTCCAACCACTTCCACCGGACTTACGCCAACAGCTTTTGCTCAAGGATTACTTAATCAATTAACAAAAGCTTATGGTCCCGGAACTAAACAAAATCTTTCTCCAGCAACTATTACGAATCAAGTAAATGCTTACTTAAATGGACAAGCAATAACTAATTCTGTATTGGCTCAAGGAATTAACAATGTAATTAGTGCTGGTAATTCTTTAGGATCACAAGCTATTGCTACTGGTGGACTTATTAAGCCGGTAATAACTTCTGCCGCAACAATTACAACTACTCACACTCCCAGCGAAGTTGTAACAGCTACACCAGTTGTAAATGTTGCTCCAATAACAAAAGCAACTCCGACTAATTCAGTTGTATTAAAACCAACAACAACAACATCAACTAAAACCGTACCAAAACCAGCGACAACAAAACCATCTACAACTCAAGCTGATCAAGCCGCAAATAAAACTGGTATTACTGGAACTTTAATTACTGGACCATTACAGGCCGCTCCACAAACTGCCGCAAACCTTGTTAATACACTTGTAGTAGGTCCTGCGGCAGTTGCAGGTAACTTAATTAACCGGATTTTAGGATTCTAAATGGCTACTAAAATGGATGCAGAATTAGCGGGAGCGGCAATCTTGGTCGCTACTTCTATGCCTAACTTTTACTCAGGTCTTTTACCTTCTAAGATGACTATCTCTCGTTTTGCTCATTCCGATTTTGACCGCATGAGACTTCGACAAGGAATAGCAGTAGCTACGGCTATGGGAATTGCTGAAAGCGTTGCTATTGGATTTATGTTTGAGTCATGGATCCCAGTTGTAGCCGGATTAGCAGTGGTAGGAGTCTTAATCTGGCAATACGAGGATGCTATTCGTAATCCTCACCCGGATAATATGCCAATAGATTCTCCTAACAATCAGAACCATTAGGAGCTCTTATGGCTCCGACAGTCACCGCCAACAATGTCACTACCCAAGTATGGGCCGCCGGACTTCTTACAGCTCTAAAAGTTCCAGTAACTACTAATAATATAAATAACATTAAAACGTGGATTCATCAAGAACAAAGTGCCGGATCATGGACCAGCTCGGTTTATAATCCACTTGGACTTGAAGTAAATGGACAAGTGCAACCTTTTTCTACTGTTGAACAAGGAATTGCCGCTACTGCTCAAAACCTTCAAGCATCGCCGCAAATCATCGCCGCACTTAAACAGAACGCTCCGGCCCCTGTATTCGCTTCTACGGTCATTAACTCAACTTGGAGTAGCAAGTTCTATAAAGGCATTGGATTGACGAATTGGCTTGCTAAAGGCCCTCTAGATGCCGCCGCCGCAATTACTTCTAGTCCGGGTAACGAAGTATCAAGAATTATTGGTGATCTTGGCTTACCCGGTGGTGGAGTGGTACAAAACATTTCTAGCACCGTAACCGGCGCAGGATCCGCAGTTGTATCTACTGCCGCCGCTACTGGAAAATTACTAGGAAACTTGACCTCAGCTTCATTTTGGAAAAGAGTAGGTATTTTTACCGGAGGTTTAGCCATGTTTGGAATAGGTTTAACGATTTATATATCAACCACAAAACCCGGTCAATCGGCTATAAAAGCAATACCAGAAGCACTAGCGGTTTAGTCAAAATAAAGGTAGAATAGAAAAATGGCACGTTACGCAGAAGTTAATATCGCACCCGGACCTCCGGGAGAACCATTTATAGACACGCATGAAGGTATTAGGGATATTCCTAACGACTTTCCGCTTGAGATGAATGAAGCTCCTAATCACGAACTAGCTCAAGCAGATCTTTTTATTGAAGGTGAGTTTGAGATACCTTACGAAGTTGATCCAGCTCAACCGATGAGTACGATTCACATTACCGATACTTCCGTAAGTCAAGATGAGTTTGGTAATAAATACAAGACCGGATCTAAGCGTTGGGGAACCGATGTAGCTGATTCTCTTATGGTATTTGAGAGATCATCTAGCGACTTTACCGCCGGTGTTATTAACATTACTACTGCCAACGGATCTACCAGCATTATTCAAGGTCGTCAAAAAGGTCGTAAGTCAGTTACTATATGGGTTCCATCAACCTTTACAAGTGCCGCCGGCGTAACTTCAACACCTCTTGGAGTTATTATTGGTCAAACCGAAGGTGAAGTCCAGCAATACGCCGGAGTGCAACTTAACGCCGGAGATTCAATCACAATTAACACAGAAGCTCCTATATGGGCCGGAGTCCTCGGTGGGAACTCCACCGGCCTATGCCAGTATCTAGTTGAATACAACCCTGCCGGAGGGGAACTCGGAGGGCAGTAATGGCTCTTGCCTCAGCTCAGGGAACTGGAACTACTACTGGACCTTATTCTCTTATTGCTGGAACACTTTTATCTCTTAATGATCCTTATATTTATTCTCAAGCGGCAGTAGCTTTACAAATACAAAACAACACATCTCTTTTATTGTCTGTTCAATCAGCAGGATCAGCTTATACAATTCAGCCTCTTACGGTTTCAACAATTCCATCCTCCGGTGGTCAAACAATAACCGTACTTCCATCGTCAATAGGATATGGAAACAATAATTCAACACTTTCGGTAGTTTGGCTTTTGCCGGGTCAAAATGCACCTATGCAAGATGGACCTTTAACAGGTACTACTGGAACTAATACTCCTACACCACATTCTCTTACTACTAGTTACAATGGTTATGCTTGGGTAATAACTGGATGGTTATCTAACGATATAAAAACAACTATTACTTGGAGCGGTCCGGGAATTAATACTACATATCCTTATTTATGGCTTATCGGAACAGCGCAATTTTTATTAGGCAGTTGGTACGCCGCTTCAGGAAACTTAACTTGTAATGTTTCTGGTCTTAATTCAGGATCATCATTAGTTCTTTATGCAGGTACATCAATATCTCCACAAGTGGCCGTAAGTACTGCTTATATAACAAGTCTTTCAGGAACAGCGACAAACTAGGATAAAATAAATTATGGAAACTATTGACCAATTAACTTTTACATCAGACAAAAAACTAATTATCTTTGTTGGTATTGGTGCATTATGCGCCGGAATACTTATTGGATTTAAGCTTGCTGGTGGTCAAAAAATAGAACTTATAGAAAACCCGCCGGTTCAATTATTTACCGAACCAACACCAGAACCACAAGAAACCGAGGCCGAAAATGACTAGTGGAGCAAAAGCAATAACCGGAGCAAAAGCAGGAGCTTCAACTGTTACTCTTGCCGGTGACGTTACTGGTGTTTCTAATGCCAATACCGTAGCCAAGATTAACGGATCACCGCTTGGTACTACTACCGGAGCTACAACAGGTTATGTTCTTACATGGAACGGATCCGCTTGGGTTCCCGCCGCAATTACAGCATCAGGTGTTACCTCTTTTAACACTCGAACCGGAGCAGTTGTACCGGCTAACGCTGATTATTTAGCCGTTGCTACTGGTGGTCTTACCGGAGCTACTTCTGCTACAAGATTTGTTGGAGGAACCGCTAACGGAGCTCCTACAAGTGGATCTTTTCAGGTAGGAGATTTTATTGTAGATGAAACTGCAAGTATTTGGATTTGTGTTGTTGCTGGAACTCCGGGTACATGGGCAACTTCTATTTCTAATCACGTTACTCTCAGATCAGCAACCGCCACAGCTAAATACAACGAAATTACTCTTTTTACTGGATCAACCGCCGGGCAAACAATAAGTGCGGCTGGATCACCTATTGACTCAACAACTTGGTCGGTAATAAATAACAGTTCAGTACCTTTAACATTGAGTTTTAGTGCTAACGCTATGTATCCTCTTGGATCAAGCTCAACTGTAACTAGCTATACAGTCGGAGTTGCTTCTGCTTATTCATTCGTTAATTACAACGGTGGAAACTGGTACATGACAGCAACTAACGACTTAAGTAATGGAACAGGAATTGTTGCCGTTGCTAATGGTGGAACTGGTACATCCACAGCTCCCGCTACTGGTGGTATTCCTTACGCCACAAGTTCTACTGCCTACGCTCCGTTGGCTATTGGAACAGCCGGACAAGTTCTTACTGTTAATGCTGGTGCTACAGCTCCTACTTGGGCCACAGCCGCCGCTCCGGCATTAACTTATGATACTCAAACAATTAGCGGAACTTTTAGTGGAGGGTCAGGAGCTTATAATATATTAAAAACTACAAACTCTCTTGCAGTTGGTGTTTGGCAATTTTTTATGACTATTAATTATTATATGTCAAACAATACTGCAATAAGTATTTCAACAATTTTATTACCAAATACAGCAACAGCAACTTTTTTAGGTCCCGAAAGTTTTGACTGGTATAACAATGGTTCATCTTTACCAGCAACTCAATATGGTTATTTTGCACAAACTTTAACAACTTTAGTACAAGTGACATCGCCGGGAACTTTTTATATTTACGGTAAAGTTCTTAATCCTCCTTCATTTAGTGTTGGTTCTTCTTATACTGGTAATAGTATTTCTTATTACAACGCAATTAAGATAGCCTAAAATGGCTCCTGATCCTACTTCCGCTCTTACTGATCGACTTCGTATGCTTGAAGCTCGAGTTGCT
>Ga0208251_1000263_pt1 | contig 15796 bp, 15 predicted proteins | sample CryBogCBE15Jun09_FD_184560 | JGI IMG/M metagenome (GOLD analysis project Ga0208251, IMG submission 184560) | Freshwater microbial communities from Crystal Bog, Wisconsin, USA - CBE15Jun09 (SPAdes) (version 2) | ecosystem: Environmental > Aquatic > Freshwater > Lake | place: Crystal Bog...
GGCATCATCTAGCGGAACGTTGGGAACAACGGCCGTTCCTTGGGTTCAATTTAGTGGAAATGGAACCTATTACAACGGAACCGGCCTAAGTTTAACCGGCAACACATTTAGCATCACAAACACCGGTGTAACGGCCGCAACCTATGGTTCGGCAAGCCAATCGGTTACTTTAGCGGTGAATGCGCAAGGCCAAATCACTAGCGCAAGCCAACAAAACATTGCGATTGCCGCAAGCCAAATCACAAGCGGAACCATTTCAACTAGCCTAATTAGTGGTTCATACACCGGAATTACCGGCGTTGGAACAATCACGGTTGGAACATGGAACGGAACCACTATTGCCCCCGCGAATGGCGGAACCGGTGCAACAACGCTAACCGGATATGTTAAAGGCAACGGAACAAGTGCTTTTACGGCCACAACCACTATCCCGAACACGGATATTACCGGTTTGGGCACAATGTCAACGCAAAATGCCAATTCCGTTTCAATCACGGGTGGATCGGCAACGCTTTCAACATTGGTTACAAGTGGCTTAACCGGCTATCTTTATGGCAACGGATCAAGTGCGGTTAGCGCATCAACCACAATTCCAACATCGGCGTTAAGTGGTAATTTTGTAAGCACATTTAGCGCGGGAACCACGGGATTTACGCCATCAACCGGCACAACGGGGGCGGTTACGCTTGCCGGAACATTGAATGTTGCCAATGGTGGAACCGGTGTAACCGCATCAAGTGGTGCTAATTCGGTTGTTTTGCGTGATGCAAACGGCAACATCACTACTAATTGCTTGTTTGAGGGCTACACAAGCCAAGCTGCTAGCACATTGATTACGTTGACAGCTTCTTCTGTCCAGAATTGGGCCATTACAGGCTCTGGCGGTCAGACGATTAAACTGCCTGATGCAACTACGCTGCCCAATGGCGCTACGTTTACGTTTAACAATAACCAATCTAGCGGCACGATTGTTATTCAAAACAATTCGTCCACTACGGTTGTCACGGTTCAATCAGGCTCTTACATTACAGTTGTTTTGTTGAGCAACTCAACAGCAGCAGGGTCGTGGGATTACCATAATTCGACGCCTAGCAACGCAAGCTGGTCGACTAACACGCTGAATTGGGCTGGTTCTTATACAAACGGCACATGGAACGGTAACGTTGTTGGCCTTGGTTATGGCGGCACAAACGCTAATTTAACCGCCGTTGCCGGTGGTGCGGTTTATTCAAGTGGAAGCGCATTAGGGATAACATCCGCCGGAACAAGTGGGCAAGTTTTAACTTCTAATGGATCATCGGCCCCAACATGGCAAAGCGTTAGTGGATCGATTTCAATTAGTGATGATACAACCACAAATGCAACCCGTTATTTAACGTTTACAAGTGCCACAAGTGGATCGGTTTCAACCGAATACACAAGTTCAACAAAGCTACAATTTAACCCTAGCACGGGAATTATTACGGCAACGCAATTTAGTGGATCGGGTGCCGGTTTAACATCAATTCCCAATAGTGCTTTAACCAATTCAAGCGTAACCGTTGGATCAACCGCCATTAGTTTGGGCGGAACGGCCACAACAATCGCCGGATTAACATCGGTTACATCAACCACTTTTGTGGGTGCGTTAACCGGCAACGCAAGCACGGCAACAACGGCCACAACCGCAACCAACGCAACCAACATTGCCATCACCGATAACACAAGCACCAACGCAACGTATTATCCGGTTTTTGTAAGCAATTCAAGCGGAAATAATGCCGCAACAACATCATCAACTAAGCTAAAATATAATCCATCAACCGGTGCGTTATATGTAAGCGCTATTTATATAGCACCATAAGGGGAAAACATGGGCCAATTAGTCTTTTCGGCAACATCGGGCGGTCAAATAGCCCTAAGTGGAACAAACACCGCATCATCACTAACCATCACCGTTCCAGCCGTTAACGGAACAATGGTTACAACCGGTGATACCGGAACGGTTACGGTTACCATGTTATCGGCAACCGGAACGCCATCAAGCACAACATATTTGCGGGGCGATGGAACTTGGTCAGCAATCTCCGGTGGTGTTAGTTTATCGGCAAATAACACTTGGACGGGAACGCAAACATTTAACGGAACATCTAGTGTTCTAGGTGCGGTAATGTTGGATGTTGCGGAAACCGTTAATGTGGTTGGATCAGCACCATCAAGTACAACCAACTTTTATGTTCAAAGCGGTGCTGTTCAATACTACACATCCAATGCTGCAAACAACTGGACACTAAACATTGCATTTAGTTCAGGAACATCACTTAATACCGCAATGTCAACAGGCCAATCAATAACAATTGCAATGTTGGCAACGCAAGGGTCAACTGCTTATTACAATTCTGCTGTAACAATTGATGGAACATCAGTAACACCTTATTGGCAAGGTGGAAGTGCTCCAACAAAAGGCAACGCAAGTGGTATTGATGTTTACACTTATACGGTTATTAAAACTGGAAGTGCAACATATACTGTTTTAGCATCACAAACACAGTTTTAATATGCCAAGCATTATTAACACAGGATCGCTGGCTGCTAAAGGGTATGGCTTTAGTAGCACAACTAAAATTTTGGGTGGCCCCTATTTTATAAATATGGTCACTTTTGCAAGTGGGCCTAAAATACAAGCAACATCTGTTGCTGTTGACAGTTCTGGAAATATAACATTAAGCGGAGTAAATGTTAATTCAATTACTCCATACTACAATTATTTTTATCAGTTAAATTCAACTGGTGTTTTGCAATGGCAAAGATATATAAATAATTCTTATCGTTATGGAACAACTTTACAATATATGACTGTTGACAGTACTGGAAATTTGCTTGTTACTGGATATTTAAGTAATTCTAGTGGGTCTGATGAAGAATCTCCTACAATTCAATTAGCTAATGATGGATCAATCAATTGGCAACACGTTAGATACATAAACAGTTCTAGTTTTTTGAGTAGTTCTCAAATTGCGGTTGATTCATCAAACAATGTTTATTCAAACGGAACATATAACGACTCAAGTGGTAATTTTGCTTGGTTTTTGCAAAGTTATAGTTCTGGTGGAAGTTTTCAATGGGGCAGAATATATCCTAGCACCGCAACAACAACTCAATATACTGGTTATGGTGTAACGTATGATTCTTTTTCAGGAAATCTTTATTGGAATGGTTTTGCTTATGTTAGCAGTCATGCGTATGCTGTTTTTCTAGAAACAGATACAAGTGGTAATTTGTTATCTCAAAATAGTAGAACTACTTATGTAACAAACGAAGATTTGAGGGGTAAACAAGTTGTTACTGATTCTTCTGGAAATGTTTATCATTTATGCGCTTGGTCTAGTGCCACGGGTAACCCCGGTTATTTTATTTTTAAATATGATTCAAGCGGAAATTTTTTATTTGGAAGACAATTCACTAATTCTTCTCACGGGCTTAATACAGCATCAATAGCATTAGATTCTGCAGGAAACGTTTATACAGTTAGTAATTATCAAGGTGTATTAGTAATAGCAAAAATGAATTCATCTGGTAATCTTGTATATCAAAATCAAATGACTTGCACAACAAATAATAATTTTTTGGCAAATGGTAATGCTATTATTATTGATTCTAATAATAATATGTATATTTACACATATTCAAATACAAGTGGTTACCCTATTCTTTTTAAATTACCCATTGACGGGTCAAAAACAGGAACATATTCCGTTGTAAACCCATCGCCAGCTGGAACTTATAATTTTACTTATGCAACATCTACATTGATAACTTTTTCTTCTAACGATGCTTCTGGCGGTGGAATTTCAAATTCATTTTCTAGTAATTCATATAGTTCAATAACAAACAATGTGACTTCCACCACGCAAACTTTTGGAACATCTACAAATTTAACAATTTAAGGAATCAATATGTACGCAAAAATAAAAGATTCAACGCTTGTAACTTATCCATACGGATGGGGGCAATTTGTTGCGGATAATCCTTATACAAATTATGGTCAAAACACAGATTTTGTAACATTGTTTCCAAGTACAACTTTGGGTCAAGAAGGCTACACGCTTGTTGCGGTTACACAAGTAACACAACCAACTATTGATCCAATAACGCAATACATTGCGGAAGGAACACCTGTTTTAGAAAACGGTGTGTGGACACAAGTTTGGAATGTTACACAAGCAAGTTCGGAAGAAATTGCACAAAGAAACGCAAGCCAAGCATCTAATATTCGCAAACAACGTGATGCTAAACTTGCCAAATGCGATTGGACTCAAGTTGCTGATGCTTCTGTTGACAAAGCAGCATGGGCTACTTATCGACAAGCGCTGAGAGATTTACCTAAGGAAACAGGATTTCCTTGGACTATGACATGGCCTACTGATCCCACAGGTGCAAAATGAAGTGGCAAGTAACCGATATTCACGCTAAAGATGGTGTTATAACATCCGCTAAATACTTTGTTAGCCATGTTGATGGAGATCAAACGGTTGAAACGGAAGGCTATTGGCATTTTCCAGAAGGTGGTAATGTTTCATTCAACAACGTAACCGAAGAAATGGTTATTGGTTGGATTAAAGAAGCATCTATGAAAGACGGCGTAAGTTCAATAGAATTGGCGTTAACAAATCAATTAAGCCAACCCCAAAAAGTAACGCCCCCTTGGTTGCCACAAACTTTTACAATTAAAGTATGAAAATTGAACTAAGCATTCCGCAAATCAATACAATCTTTGTTGCACTTCAACGCAACCAAGAATTGATTGCGCAAACAATGGATGAAATCCAAAAGCAAGTGCAAGAACAACAAACCCCAAAGCCCGCCGATGATGGGCATATTGTGGTTCCCGCATAAGGAAGAAGCATGACCGCGCCAACACTTCACCCAACGCAAGAACAATTGAAAGCTATGTTTGATTACATAGATGGAAAACTTGTTTGGAAAGTAAAGCGTAAAAGGGTAAATGTTGGCGATTTGGCCGGTGTTGTACATCCAAATGGCTATTTACGAACAGGATTAAATGGGCGTATCCATTTAAATCATCGTTTGATTTTTATGTTTCATCATGGTTATTTGCCTGAAATAGTAGATCATATTGATGGCAATAAGTTGAACAATAAAATAGAAAATTTGCGTGGTGCAAATAAAATAACAAATCAACAAAATCAAAAGATAAAAAAAGAAAACACATCTGGCTATAAAAATGTTAGTTTTTGCAAACAAACCAAAAATTGGGTAGTGCAAATAAAAGTTAACGGAAGATCAAAAACAGTTGCAAGATATGCAAATATTGAATTTGCAGATTTAGTCGCTCAAGAAGCTAGGGCTAAATATCATGGCGAATACGCAAGGAATTATTAAATGGCAACTTCACCCATAGACATTATTAGTTCCGCATTGAAAGATATCGGCGCTTTGGCGGCGGGGGAAACGCCCGATCCGGCGGCGGCGCAAGATGCGTTCGTAATGATGAATCGTATGATCGATCAATGGTCAAACGAACAAATGATGGTTTATTACAAAACCGAAATCATTTTTCCCATCACATCGGGACAAACGCAATACACCATTGGCCCAGGGGGGGAAATTGGGGCTAACTTTACCGGTTCTATTGTTAACAATGTGTTAACGGTTACGGCCATCACTAGCGGCGCTATTGCATTGGGCATGACATTAACCGGAACCGGCATCACAACCGGCACCAAAATTGTTGGCTTTGCAACCGGCGCGGGTGGCAACGTTAACGAATTGGGCACTTATTTGTTGAACATAAGCCAAACGGCCGCATCAACATCAATCAATGCTTTCTATCAACGCCCACTAAGCATTAATTCATCATTTGTTAGGATTAACACCAATAGCAACGGAACACCGATTATCAATGGTGGTTTGGATTATCCCGTTGCCGTGTTGAACCTAGAAAACTACAACATGATTGGTTTGAAAACGCTAAATGGCCCTTGGCCAAAAGCGGTTTATTACCAACCTAGCGATCCATTGGGCAACATTTTTGTTTGGCCTAACCCATCACAAGGCGAAATGCACTTGTTTTGCGATACGTTGTTTAGCAACTATGTCACTATCAACGATCCAATAATTCTTCCCCAAGGCTATGAAATGGCATTGGAATGGTGTTTAGCCGAACGTTTGATGCCTAGCTATGGCAAGGCAAGCGCAACGCAAATCCAAATGGTTAACGCATTTGCGGCACAAGGCAAATCAACCATTAAGCGCACCAACATGAAACCCGTTCAAAATTCCGCCTATCAAGATGCCATCCTAACTTCACGCCAACGTGATGCCGGTTGGATTCTTTCGGGTGGATTCTTCCGCTAATAAGGACACAAAATGCCTGATTTTGGGTTTGTCGGCGCTAGTTATGTTGCACCTAGCATTTATCAAGATGCGCAGGAGTGTATTAACTTTTTCCCCGAAGTTGATCCAACGAAGCAACCGCCCGAACGCGGTGTTGTGGCGCTTTACCCAACTCCAGGGCTTACAACGCAATTGGTTTTACCGGCCGGTGCGGAAGTTCGTGGCCTTAGAACCCTAAGTGGCGGAAGCCAAGCTATCGCCGTTTGCGGTGCTTATGTTTATCTTTTATCTAGCAACCTAACCCCCAATATTGTTGGCATTTTAAATAGCAATAGCGGGCGTGTAGGGCTAGTTGATGATGGTGTGTATGCCTACATAGTGGATGGCACATATCGCTATTCATGGCGGATTACAACGCCTACAACGGCCATATTTACCGGTTCAATTAGCGGAACCACTTTAACCGTTTCAAACATTCAAAGCGGCACAATTGCTATTGGCCAAGTTTTGTATGGCGTGGGTGTTTCCCAAGAAACGGTTATCACCGGTGGATCGGGATCATCGTGGACGGTTAACTTATCGCAAACGGTTGCATCCACATTGATGAATTCGTTGAACACAACAAGTTTTACCGGAACGATCACAACCGGCGCAACCAACGCCACGCTAACAACCACGGGAACGGCTTATTTAGGCCAAACCATCCAAGGTTCAACGGTTCCGGCTAATACGATTGTCACGGCGATTGGAACACCAACCGGCGGCAATAATGTTTACACACTATCTAGCAACACGGCGGTTACATCAAGAACAATGTATGCCCTAGATTTTACGGTTATGCCTAACAATGATGGGCCATTTATTGGCGCAACATCGGTTGATATTGTGGATAACTACTTTGTTTATTCACGCCCCCAAAGCCAACAATGGGGTTCTAGCGATGCGTTAAGCCCTATTTCACAACCATTATCGGTTGGTTCTAAGGATGGCGCACCCGATAAATTAGTGGCTTTGATTGTAGATCACCGCGAAGTGTATTTGATGGGTGAAGCATCTAGCGAAGTTTGGGTAGATGCCGGATTGTTTCCATTCCCATTCCAAAGAATCCCAGGAACTTCAACACAACACGGGATTGCCGCCCAAAATAGTTTGGCCCGCCTTGGCAATAGTTTTGCCTATGTTTCACGCAATTTGCGTGGACAAGGCCAAATTATGCAAATGCAAGGTTATGTTCCACAAAGGATTTCAACCCACGCGGTTGAAGCAACATTGGCCAACCAATACATAGATGATGCGATCGCGTGGACGTATCAGCTAGAAGGGCATGAAGTTTATGTTGTTTCGTTTCCTACAATTAACATCACTTGGGCTTTTGACGTTACAACCGGCTTGTGGCACAAATGGCTATACGTTAATGACTTTAACCAATACCAAAGGCACCGTGGAAATTGTTCATGTGTCTTCCAAGGCATGGTGCTTGTGGGTGATTACGCCAACGGCAAGATATATGAATTGGATAACACCAACTACACCGATGATGGAAATCCAATTAGGCGCATAAGACGGGCACCGCACTTGGTTTCGGATTTCCAAAGGCAATACTTTGAAGAATTGCAAATTCAGTTTCAACCAGGTGTTGGAACAACGGGTTTATCGGTTCAATCTTCAGGCATCACCTTGGCATCGCCTTATTACATTTTGCCTACACAAACCTACACGATTCCGGCAACGGCAACGGTTTATTTGGGCACACAAAACGCTATTAACCAAACAACCACAACAACCTATCCCCAAGCCATGCTTAGATGGTCCGATGATGGTGGTTCCACTTGGTCAAAAGAACATTGGGTTACGATTGGCCAAGCCGGTAAATACCAAAATCGTGCCATTTGGCGGCGTTTGGGGCAAGCTAGGGATAGGGTTTTTGAAGTTTCAATAACCGATCCCGTGAATGCGGTTATCGTTTCGGCTAATTTGAAGGCAAGCGGGGGTGAAAATTGAGCATCACAACAAATACATCGCAATTACAACCCTATCCGCAATCACCTTTTTTGGATAGCACAACAAATCGGCCAACTAGGGCATGGCAACAATTCTTTCTGAATTTGTTGAACTTCACCTCATCAACCACGGCAACAACCGGATCGGCAACGCTTCCGGCCAATCCCGTGGGGTTCATAAATATAACGGTAAATGGCCAACATTTTAAGGTGCCGTATTACAATATCTAAATGATTACTTTTCAAAAAGAACAAATCCAACCGTTTGCGAACGAAGCGATTGATTTATTTGAAAAACATTATGCGGAATTGGCGGAAAGAACGGATGTAATTGAACTTGATCCCGATTTTGAAAAATATCAAAAATTGATGGATTTAGGGATGTTAGAAATCCACACGGCACGGGATGATGGAAAGTTGGTTGGATATTCTTTATGGATGGTGATGAACCATTTGCACTATAAGAAAAGTGTAACGGCATCATCGGACATTCTATATATCCATTCCGATTATCGAAAAGGTATGTTTGGCTATAAATTTGTGAAATGGACAACGGAAGAAGTTAAAAAAAGAAAGCCACAAAGGATATTGTTCCACATGAAACCTCATATCGATTATGGGCACTTGGTAGAGCGATTGGGTGGGCACTTTTTTGAAAAAACATATTCGATAGTATTGGAGTAAGAACATGGGTGTTTCAGCAACGATTGATGCGGTGGCAAGTGCGATTGGGGGCGATGCCGTTGCCGGTGCCGTTGCCGATGGTGTGATAACCGATGCCGCCGCCGGTGCCGCCGTTGATGCCGCAACCGCCGCCGCCGGTGATGCCATAGCAAGTGGGGCCGCAACCGATGCCGTTGCAAGTGCCGCCACGGATGCCATAGGAACCGTTGGGGCAGATGTAGCCGCCGGTGCAACACCGGCCGCCGCCGCCGTGGATGCCGGTGCAACCGATCTAAGTGGAACTAGCCTAGCCGGAATGGGATCAACCGGAACCGGAATACAAGCAACAACCGGTGCCGGAACCGATTTATTTGCACCCGCCGTGAACGAAGGAATGACGGCCCCCGCAACCGCTAACTTGGCGGATATGGGTGGTGCGCAAGGTTTAACCATCCCCGCAAGCACAATTGATCCAACAACCGGTGCGTTGGTTGGTGGCGCAACATTGGGCGCGGCCGGATTGGGCACCGCCGGTGGATTGGGTTCAAGTGCCGGAAGCACAATTGGTGCGGGATTGGGAACAAGTTTAGCGGCCACGGATGCCGCATTGCAAGCATCAAACGTTGGTGGAACCACATTGGGTGCGTTAGCCGGTGGTGCGGCCGGATTGGGTGCCGCCGGTGCATTAGGTGGTGGATTAACCGCCGCACAAACCGCCGCATTAGGTGGAACGGCATTGGCATCCACATTAGGAACAATTGGGCAAAACAAAGCCATTAGCAACGCCGCACAAACACAAACGGCCGCCGCCAATAATGTTCAAGATTACATTAACAAAATTTACACTAACCAACAAGGTTACGCGGCACCATATCAACAACTTGGAACGCAAGCGGCCAACACGTTAGGTTCATTGGGATCGGGAACATACAACATTATGAATCCCGATGGAACGGTTTCGGGAACCGGCACGGGAACGGGTTATCTAACCAATCAATTCAATAACCAAGATTTAAACGCCCAACTTGCACCTAATTATCAATTCCAATTGCAACAAGGTTTAGGCCAAGCGCAAAACGCGGCCAATGCAACCGGTGGATTGTTAAGCGGCAACACATTGCAAGGTTTGAATACTTATGCGCAAAATTATGCCGGTGGGGCATATCAACAAGCGTTTAATAACTATCAAACACAACGCCAAAACATTTATCAAAACTTGGCGGGGCAAGCCGGAATTGGGCAAACGGCAAACGCACAACTTGGACAATTAGGCGGTTCTTTGGCGCAAACGTATGGAACAACAACAACGGGATTAGCGGCCGCACAAGCCGGTGCCCAAACCGCACAAGCCGTAAACAATGCCAACCTTTTAAGTAACTTAGCCAACACCGCAACCGTTGCCGCATTAGCATAAGGATAGATCATGCCAGTTTTTACCGATTATCCAACAACCAAGCAAACAAGCCTAAATGACATATTAGGCCCGTTGGCAACGTTGCAACAATACAAGCAAGCCCAACAATTAAACCCTTTGCAAGTTCAAAAGGCGCAATTGGAATTGCAACAAGCGCAAGCTATGAACCCATTGGCTTTGCGTCAACAAGCGGCCGAAACAAGGGTTTCCGAAGAAACCGCTAACCCAAGAATTGAATCCGCCAAAGCCATATCCGGCCAACAACAAACGGCGGAAAAGAAAGCGGCATTAGATTTCACCGCATCACAATCGGCTATTGCCAAGCAAATTCTTGGTGGAATTCGCAATTTGCCACAAATTAAAAATGCCGGTGATGATCCTAAAGCGGCAATGGGAACATTGGATGTTGCTAAAGATTTGATGGTTCAAAGTGGCTTGCCTGAAGACACGGTTAATTCACATTTGAAGATCATTAAAGATCATATTGGTAACAAGCCACAATTGTTGCCTAATGTTTTGGATAACATTATTGGTGGTGGATTAACGCCACAACAACAACAAACATTGCAAACACCACAACTTACCACGGCGGCGGGCCAACCGGCTTTGTTCACACCAGGGCAAGGCACTATTACACCCGCGCAAATCCAACAACCCAATGCGCCTATGGGCCAACAAATGCCACAAGGTGCGCCACAAGGGATGCCACAAGGTGCCCAACAAGGCGTTACGCCAACGCAAATGCAATTGCAATATCCGGTTCGCCCCGCCGGTGATATTCGCCCACTATCACCTAGTGAAGAAGCCGATAAAGTAAAAGGCCAAGCGTACCGCGCCGGATTGGTTTCACGTCAAACCGATTTGGCAGCATCTAGGCGTAATCTTGATGAAGTAATGAAAGCGGCGGCACAAATCGAAAATGAAGATTTGTTTACAAGCGGTGTATTTGGTGCGGCAGAAAGGAACATCAAAGGTTTGTTAGGTGATACTAAATACAAACAATTGAGCAAAGATTTGGCAAATGTTCAAATTGCCAATATTCAAGCCCAAGGTGGTTCAATGGATACGGTTGCCGGTCAACATTTGCAAAAAATGGCAAATGGCGATGAAACATATCCGCCCGAAGTTCTTAAAAATATTGCACGCCGCACTTATGCGGAAGTTACCAATTTGGATATGCAAGCCAATGCCGCGCAAAAGTTTGCACAAAAATTTGGTGATAACAACATGAACACATTTAGGCAAATGTGGGCTAAAAACGCTGATTCAAAAGTGTTTGAAGCAATGAATCTTTATAATCAAATTGAAGACCCCAAACAACGCAAAATTGAAATTGACAAGTTGTTGGGCGATGACAAGAAGGCAAGGCAAGATTTTTATACCAAATATAAAAACATCCAGAAGCTAGAAGCAACCGGAGAACTTTGATGGATGAATTAGGTGATTTGATCCTAGGCGAACCACAAAAAACATCCCCAATTTCCGATAAATTGTTGGATAGTTTGCGCCATGTTGAAAGTGGTAAAAATCCATATGCGGTTAACAAAGAAACCAAAGCTATGGGCGCTTATCAATTCATGCCGGATACGGTTGCTATGCTTCACAAGCAAGGCATTAAATTTAACCCATTTGATGAACAAGAAGCACGCCAAGCCGCCAAGACATATCTTGAACAATTAACGGCTAAAAACGGCGGTGATGTTAACAAAGCATTAGCCCAATATGGCGGTTTTGTAACCAAAAATCCTAGTGAATATGTTGGCAAAGTTATGGGTGGCGCTAAACAAGCACAACCCGCACAACCAACATCCGATGAATTAGGCCAATTAATATTGGGTGGTGAACCATCACAACAACCCGCGCAAAGAGTTAGCCCATTAGAAGCAATTAAGCAAAATCAATTGGCCAGTATGCAAGGCGTTGGCGAAGCCGGTAGAAGCCTTTTATCGGGTTTAGTTGCGCCGGTAATAGGTGGTATAGGCGGTGTTGCTACAACGCTTACATCGCCCGATTTTGGAACCCAAAAGGGCATCCAACAAGGCCAACAAAAGGCATCCGATATCCAAGAACAAATTCAAAAGTATTTTGCCCCCAAATCACAAGCGGGACAAAACATTATTGAAAACATTGGTTCGGCAATGGAAGCATCCAAAGTGCCCCCAGCATTTATCCCCGAGCTTCCCAAGATGGCACCACAAGCCGGAAATGTTGCATCCGAACTTAATTGGCAAATGGCTAATAAAACGCCCGTTGCCGAAGAATTAAAACAAGCATTTACTTCTAGGCAAGCAGCGCCGTTGGCCGGTGTTGGTGCCGCCGAAGTTCAACAAGCTAATTTACGCCGTGCTAAAGCACAAGAATTGCCGATTCCTATTGATTTAACCAAAGGCCAAGAAACTAGAAACTTTGGTGATGTGCAATTTGAACGTGAAACCGCCAAGAACCCACAATTTGGCCAACCTTTGCAAGAAAAGTTTGCCGAACAAAACGGCAAGATTCAACAAAACTTGCAAAAGCTAGTTGACATGACAGGTGCGGAAGAAGTTGGTATTGGGCCGGATGCACTAGGTGAAAAGGTTAGATCACACGTTGAAGGCGTTAAGAAAGAACGTAAAACCGTTATCAACAAAGCCTATGATGCGGCAAAAGCGGCCGGTGAAATGGAAGAACCCGTTTCATACAAGCCTATTCTTGATTACATTGAAAACAATCGCCCAACCGTTCAAGAACAAAATCCAATTTTGCGTGCGGTTAAGGAAGAACTTGCCCACAATGATCCACAAGGAACCGGCAAAATTAGTTTAGCGGCAATGGAAGACATTCGCCAATTGATTAATGCCGAAACCGAACCGCAAACATCTAATGCTTTCCACGGCAACAAGATGATTAAGCAAATTGACAATGTAACCAATAACGCCGGTGGCCAAGCCTATCAAACGGCAAGAAAGTTATATTCCGATTACATGAAAGAATTTGAAAACGTTGGCGTGACAAGGGATATCACTAGGCTTAAAAAAGGCACTATTGATCCCGTTGTTCGCAACGATCAAATGCTTGAACACATATTAACCAAGCAAAGCCCCCAAAGCGTTAGGGCTATTTTTGGCACTTTAGGAAAAACACCCGAAGGTCAACAAATCATTAATGAATTGCGTGGTGCTTTGGCCGATAAGATTAAAGAAGAATCGGTTAAAGGTGTTGGCCGTGATGTTAATGGTAAACCCTATGTTTCAACTGCAATGTTGGATAAGCAAATTAGGGAATTGGATAAAAATGGCAAGTTGGATTTGATTTTTGGCAAAGAAATTGCCAATCATTATCGAACACTTAATGATGTAACTAAAGATTTGCAAACCACACCGGTAGGATCGGTTGGAACATCCAACACCGCAAGTTCATTGTTGGCCGCATTGGCGGAAACCGGTGCCGCTACGGCAATGACGGGCATCCCCGTTCCGGTGGCTAGTGTTATTGCACATGGACGTAAAGAATTAGCAAATCGCGCTATGCGCAAACGTGTTGCCGAACACGTTAATCCAAAAGGGGAAAATAAATGAGCGTTAACCTTTCACCGGTAGGAAATGGCTTTCAATTCCTATCTAGCACAACGCCTAACGTGCCATTGGCCGGTGGGTATATCTACACCTATCAAGCCGGTTCAACAACACCGTTAAACACATACACCGATAACACCGGTAACACGGCCAACACCAACCCAATCGTTTTGGGAACCGATGGCCGCCCCCCAAATGAGATTTGGTTAACAAGCGGATATTCCTATAAGTTTGTTTTAACCGATGCCAACAACGTAACTATTCAAACCTTGGATAACTTGTATGGCATTATTGGAACAAGCCCATCCGTTTCGGCCGTTCCAAGCGGTGGAATTATTATGTGGAGTGGTTCGATTGGTTCTATCCCAACCGGCTATGTGTTGTGTAATGGATCAAACGGAACACCCGATTTGCGTGATCGATTCATCGTGGGTGCGGGAAATAGCTATTCCGTTGGCAACAATGGTGGTTTTGCTTCTAGCGGTGTGGTTACATCCGGCGGCACAAACAATCCCCTTTATTACGCTTTGGCGTTCATTCAAAAGACATAAAAATGACGGATGATGTTGATAAACGATTAGCCGTTCACGAAGCTATTTGCGCGGAACGTTATAGGGTTATCCAAGAACACCTAACCACCGGTGAAAAGCGAATGTCAAAGATTGAATATTTGCTTTATGGCGTGATGTTGTGTGTTTTGCTTGGCCCAGGCGTTGCGGCGGCATTCTTACACAAACTATTTGGGGTGTAACAAATTGATCCATTCACACTTGTTGCATTGGCAAGCGGGGCCTTTAAGCTATGCAAAGATGCTTGCGAAATGTATAAAGAAGGGCGGCAAATTGTTGTTGATGCCGCCAAAGAAATTGATGGAATTGTCAAAGACGTTAAGAGCGTTCAAAAGAAATCGAAAGGGTTACTTGGGTTCCTAACGGCGGTTTTTGGCAAGAAGGAAGAAGAACAACCGGAAGTTCAACAACCGGTTAAAAAAGTTAAAAAGAAAAAAGAACCGCCGCCAGAATTTGATGAAAACTTAATTTATTCGCAAGTGGCGGATGCTTTAACAAAGTTCTTTCAAGCCTACAACGGCCTAAAGAATTACGTTAAAGAACAAGAAGAATTGGCTTTACACGTTGGCAACGAAGAAGGGCAAGAAATTGCCATCAAGTTGGTGATTGCTAATTTGCAAATGGAAAAGTTAAATTCGGAACTATCGGATTACATGGTTTACCATGTGCCTAGCGAATTGAAAGATTTGTATTCGCGGGTTAACGCAACGATTGGTGATATTGCAACAAAGCAAGCATTACAAAGAAGGGAAGAACTTTTAGCAAAACGGAGAGCTAAATGGCAACGGGTTCAAAGGGAAGACTTAATGCGAACAAGGTTCCTAGTTACCCTAGCAATTTTGATGATGATCGCGTGGGTGTGGGGGATGATGGCAAGTCTGATTCACTATACCTCACGGTTATAGCCATATTGTTAATTTTTCTTTTGTTGCTATTGCCCTTAATGGCTTGGATGTATGTTGATATTCGGATCATGGAAATTAGGGTTAACAAAGCCCTACAAAGGATTGATGGGAAATGATTAAAAAACCGTGTTTTCTATATACATCAATGTTGATATGTATATTTTTTCCATTTTTGTTTACAGGTTGCCATGACCAATACAGGTATTTTTGCCAAGACCCAGATAACTTTAAATCCGAACGTTGCCAAAAGCCATTGTGTGAATTTAACCAAGATTGCCCCGAATACCTTGTAGCCCCTATATTGGAGAAGAAAATTGAAGGAACTACTTCTAGCATTCCTCAACAACCCCAAGGA
>Ga0208251_1000289_pt1 | contig 15101 bp, 11 predicted proteins | sample CryBogCBE15Jun09_FD_184560 | JGI IMG/M metagenome (GOLD analysis project Ga0208251, IMG submission 184560) | Freshwater microbial communities from Crystal Bog, Wisconsin, USA - CBE15Jun09 (SPAdes) (version 2) | ecosystem: Environmental > Aquatic > Freshwater > Lake | place: Crystal Bog...
CCCACGGCAAACGTGCCGCTGGTTGGGGCACCGGCACTTGTAGCCCCCATGTATCGAGTGGCGTTCGGAGCGCCGGTAGAACCGACTGGGTAGCCTTGGAGTCCTGCCGAGCCGGTTGCTCCAGTTGCTCCGGTTGCTCCAGTAGCGCCTGGTGCGCCAGTTGCACCAGTGGCTCCAGTTGCTCCAGTTGCACCGGTTGGTCCGGTCAAGCCAATGGGTCCAGTTGCTCCAGTTGCACCGGTTGGTCCGGTTGCGCCAGTTGGGCCAGTAGCGCCTGTAGCACCTGTAGGGCCAGTTAGGCCAGTGGCACCAGTTGCTCCAGTTGCACCAGTCGCTCCAGTTGCTCCTGTAGCACCAGTTGCCCCGGTAGCCCCGGTAGCCCCTGGTGCACCAGTCGCTCCCGTTGCTCCTGTAGCCCCAACATTTCCAGCAACGGCAAATGTCCACGATGAGTATGATCCCGCACCGCTCGTTGCATCCACATTGACCGTGATAGAGGTGTTCGCAGTAAGGGCAGTAATAAGACCTTCGACGTAACTTGTTGGCGAAGCTGTGGCCGTGACACGAACTCGTTGACCGATTTGGAAGGCTTGAGTAGCGGCGGTGGTGAAAACTAGACTGCCGGTTCCAATCGTGACCGTTGCCGATGAAGTCACACCCGAGTATCCGGGACCAGTAGCACCGACCGCTCCCGTTGGTCCGGGGACAATCTGGCTTACGATGGCAAGGTCGTTGGGGTCACTACCAGCGATGAACTGCTTACCCTGCTGGTAGTTGCCGTAGAGGGTCGAGTTAGCCGAGAGGCTTCCCTGCGTTCCGTCAATGAAGTGCGGCGAGTTGTACAACTGATAGGTGGTTTGTCCGTTGAAGGTGAAGGACAGGTAGTACTGCTCATCAGTCGGGAGAGGGAGCTGGAAAGCGCCAGGGCCTCCATAGGCTGAACTTGTCGTGACCGGGCCAGCGTCAAACACCGAAGGGAAAGGCGTGTTGATCGTTGGGACAGACGAGAAGCGAGATGCCTTGAAGCCGTAGACAATGGCACCGTTGGTCGGGCCATTCGGTGTGACGAAAGTGTCTGAAACAATGAAACTCATGGTGTCACCGTGATCCGGTCGGCGTAGCCCTGCGATGAGAGCCACGCTGCTTCGCTATCAGAGATTTGGTACTCGTGTCCCCCATAGTAGATGTTCACGATGTAGACCGGCAGGGAAGTGTAGGTGTAGGTGTTGTCTATGTTCCTCACCTGTGCGAACGGCCCACCGGGGTCATTGGGGTTGTACGGCTGGGGGAAGTTGGTGTTCTGGTTCTCCGGCGTTGGGTAGTCCTGGGCGATGGTGCCATTACTCAGGATGTAGACGTTCACGCCTCGATAGGTCGGCTGGAAGTACCGGAACAGAAGGTACTGAAGCCCCTTGGTGTCCGCCAGATAGGGCGGAACAACCTTGACTTCCGGAGGAACGAAGGTGTAGGTCGGCATTACCGACCCTTCAGGATCTCCATGGCAAGCGTGTCCCCGGCGTTACGGGTGTCCGAGAGGATGACCGCTGGCTCTTGGGGGTTGGCACCTTCGCCCTTGGTGCGGAAGGTCACGCCGGACTTGGCATCTTCAAGGGCAGTCACCGGAGAACCGATGACATGCTCAACGCCAATCTCGCCTGCTCGTGCCGTGTCTGAAATGGTGAAGCGGTCAATCTTCATCGGGTGCCATCCTCGTAGGTGCGGTAAGCCACAGGGTAGCCGGGCTTGTCAGGCAAGTCCATGGTGCGAGCTGCGGGGTGCAAGTCGCCAGGCACGACCACGCTGCCGTGGGCAGAGGCCCGAGCCTCATCTCCGGCAAACCCACGGAAAGGGGCTGCGGTGCTGCCTGCGTCAAGTGGGTCAAGGTGATGCTTGACGGTGCCGAGAAGGTACTTGCTCTCAACGGCTGGCCCATCGCTTTGTCGAGCGGTGTCTTTCATCAAAGCCCCAGTTCTCGGTGGTGAACCTTGCCATCACCGGAGGTCTCGTAAGGGTCGCCGTGAAGGGCGGTTCCCATGCGGTCGGTAACTTGACCGTTCTCAAACTTCATCATCTTCCCGTCGCCTGCGTACCACGAAGGGTTGCAGTCTTGGATCCATGCTGAAGCGGAGTTAGCGGCAGCTCGTTCTGCACGAGTGCCAGCAAGCGGAGTGCCGGGGTCTTGCATCGCTTCTGCAAGCGAGACTGAGCGCCCGGTTCCATCGTAGGTGAGTCCCATCAGTTCTTCTCCTCAACTGGCTTCTGGGAAGGAACAGGAGTGCCATCGCTGTACCAAGTGAACTCTCCGCAGGTGAAGCAGTGGAGTTGGTTGAGACCAACCTGAAGATCCATGCTCCCACAGTGGGCACACTTACGAACTAACTTTGACATCCTGTTCCTTCCCGTCGCCTTGTCCGACTACCGACTAGTTGTCAATCGTCGGGTCGATGTTGGTGAGGCTGGACTGCGTGAAGTACTGAAGCAGCGCAGGCTGACGGAAGTTGCTGTAGCCTCCGAGCCAGTACCAACCGAGCGGCACGAAACGACGCAGGGTGTCGGTGATCGGGCCGGGGATGATCTTCGGCACAGGGCCGTTGCCATCCACGATGGAGTGAACCTTGGCGAGTGCCTGGCGACCCATGAGGTAGGTCGAGTACACCGGGGAGTCCACGCCGGGGGCGCCGGAGACAACCGTGACCGAGGTGGTAGCCGTGGCGTATCCGCCGGTCGGAGCGGTGAACGAGGTCACAGCAACCGTCACCGGGCTGGAGGTCGCAACCTGAGCCGTGGAGACCGACACCGTTTGGCTGTTGCCGTTGGCCGAGTCCGTCAACTTGATGAGCGTACCCACCGAGAAGTCGAGCGGGTTGGTTGTCGAGATGCCAGTGGCGACCAGCGAGATGCTCGTGGTTGCGCCAGCCGAGATAGCCGAGTTCAGCGTCAGCGGGATGATGTTGGAATCCGAAGGCGCACCGAAAACCTGTGCACGAGGGGTCTCAATGAAACGGAACCCGTTGAGCGCACCAACTTCACCGGCCCAGATCTCAGCAGGCTGAGCGTACTGGTGAGGATTAAGGTAGTTGTTGGTCAACTGAAGGTCGTAGGCCACGTCTGGGTGGATCACCGCAGCGTAGTACGAGCCGAACGGAGCAACGCTCTGAGCACGAAGGGTTTTCTGTGCACCGAGGATGTCGTTGTAGGTTGCCGTGGCACCAGTGGACAGGGCAGCAACGTTGGCGATGTTGGTAGCCAGCGAGGTGCTGAGGGTTGCGGCACCGGCGTTCTTGAACTGGGTTCCACCATACGAGAGAGCGTTGCGAGCAACCGAGTCAATGCTGACACCAGCGTTGTAGCCAATGACGTTGGCGACGATGGGGTCAATCTCAACGTACGACTCACCACGGAGGACTGCGTTGGTGGTCACGGCTGAACCGTATTCAGCAAGGCTCACAACGATTTGCGAGTTGCTGAGGGTCTGGGTCGTGATGTCGGTGCTCTGCGAGAGAGGCGTGACAGCCGGGAGGAGGTCGTTCTGAATGGTGAACGTCACCGAGGAACCAGGCATGGACTGGTTGACCGACTTCACATCCGCCAACTGGTCAAAGATCAGCTCGGGGCGGAGGGAGAAGTAGGCCATCCGGTCGTACGCCGCCTGGACGTAAGTGACATTGGATGATCCGGTGATGTTTCCGTTAGGGCCAGAGGCCATGATGTTGCTCCTTTACGAGAGGGGGTTAGTTGCCGGGGATGAAGCCGAGGGTTCCATCTCCAAAGTCCCGGATGACTGCCATCATCTCGTCCTGCGTCGAAGCGTTGTTGAGAGCCGACATGAACCTGTCGCCGGGGGTCATCCCTGCGCCAACTCCAGTACCGCTTGTTGCTCCCTGCGCTCTTGCGAGTGCTTGCAATTCGGCGGAGTGATCTTCCTCTTGGCGGGTCTGGGTGGCTCCGAAGATCCCATACTCCTCAGCGGCCTTGCGGATCGCTTCGGGGTCTGCATCTCCATCCCACGCCTTCCGAAGGAGAGCGCCTGCGCCCTGCTCTGGAATACCGGCCTTGGTGAAGGCTACTTCTCGCCTCATCGCCTCTAGTTCTGCCTGAGCACTTGCGAGTTCCTTCTCTCGTGCTTTCGCACTCCGTAAGGCTTCTCGGATGTTCGGGTCGAGAACGTCTGGGGACTCAACAGTTTCGTCGTAAGACTCTGACATGGCAATCGCTCCGTTTCCAATACGCACTACGACAGGAGGTGTCGCAGCGGAAGATCACGCACACATACGCCTTTGGGGTTTGTGCAATCCCCCAAGGGATAAGCGGCCATCTCGCCTCTGCCGAGGGACAGCACTCACTTGTAGTCAATGATACCCCTCTGCACTAGGCAAGGGTTCTATCGGACTGGTGCGGTGCCTTCTCCGGTAGCGAAGCCTGCGCCGGTGACACCCTTGGCGTTCATAATGTCTCCGCCGCCACCCTGCATCGGGGTCATCTGCTGCGCCCGAGCAATGTCAAAGGCTTGCTTGGCAGCGGGGTCGTTGCCGACTTGTGCGCCGATGAGTTGGGCTTGGGTAAGTCCTGCTCGTTGTTGTCCTGGTGCTTGGCCTTCTAGGGCTTGGTAGCGAGCTGCCGTGTCAATCTGCTGGCGGATAGCGCCTTCGCTTACTCCGGCAGTTGCTTGGTACTGAGCGATGGACTGCGCTTGCTTGGCACTCATGTCTTGGTTGAACCCTGCCATCTTGGTCTCAGCCATGTACTTCGCCTGCTGAACCTCTTGGCTCACGAGGTCGGTGGCCTTGTGGGGGTCAAGTGCCCATGCTGCAAGTTGGCCGGGCTTCAGGTTGTAGTGCTGCTGCAAGGCTTGGAGAACCGCAGGGTCGGCCTTCTGGACTGCTTCGTACGCGTTGGTCAGGCGTTGAGTGAACTCGGCAGGCTTCACCTCGTTAGCGATAAGGGTGCCGATTTCCTTCCCTGTCAGGAAGCCGGTGGGAAGTCCGGCTGCTCGACCTGCCTCCTGCATGGCTTGGACATAGGAGGTGTAGGTGCTTTCTGCCAGCGGTGGGAGTCCCTGCTTGATGCGAGCGATGTTGCCGGGGAATTGCTGGGCATACTCAGGCTGCTGACGCAGCCAAACGTCAATGCCCTTAGAGGTGTCCACGCCGGAGTTGATGGCCTTCCATGCTCGGGGGCCAAGGGTTCCCAGTTGCTTCTCGTTGAAACCCCAGTTTTCCAACTGCCCAATAAGACCATCGTAGGTTGTGGCAACTGTGGTTGGAGTAGGGCTACCCACACCTGCCGGGCCGGTAGGACTGGTCGGGGGAATGATGTAGTGCTTGCTTTTTCCACCGCCAGTTCCCGAGGTGCCAAGCGTTGAGGGGTCAAGGAGTTGGCCCTTCTGGTACATGCCGTTGATGAAGTCGTAAATCGTCATCTTGGGATTGGCGACAAGTCCGGTCTTGTAGGCAGACAGGAATGAGTCGTAGTGGCTCTTTAGAGTTTTGAGTGGGGTCTTGTCGTTGGGCTTGACGTAGCCGTAGCCAGCCATGCCGATCAAGGTGTTGAGTTGCTGGAGTTGGGTCTTGTCCGGCCCGCCGACTGAGATGGGGTCAAGCAACTTGCTCTCTCGGACAGTCATGTTCCCGTCAAAGTGACCAGCGTAGATTTGGCGCAGGTACTGAGCGATCTGCCCCATGATGCCTTTTTGGTTCGCCAACTTAGGGGCGTTCTCGGCACCGAAGATTTTGATGTCGGGGTTGACTGGGGCGGCTGCACTTGGCTGGTTGTTGCCGAGGCCGAGCGCATTTTGAAGTGAAGTATCGGTCACTGTTGTTCTCCTTGTGCGAGGGCTGCGGGGTCAACGCCTCCTGGTGGGTTGCCTCCAGAGATGCGCTGCATAAGGTCGCCCTTATGTTCCGGCGTTCCGTCCCAAGCGTGAGGGTTGGCTTGGAGTTGGCCAACTGCTTCTCGGATCTTGCCCATCGCCTCGGGCGTGTGTTCGTATCCGGTTCCCGGCTCGGACTTGATAAAGGTGAGGAAGTCTGCCAGTGGCATGACGGTGGGGCTTCCAGTCTTGGGATCGGTGCCACCAGAGAGCGCCTTCTGCCACAGTGGGTCATCCCAGCTTGGCTCTACGAATGGGCCGAGGGCTTTCTTTGCCATCTCCACATAGGGGTCAAGGAGGGCCTTGGTGGTAAGGCCCATAGCAAGTCGAGGGGCAAGCGTCGGGTAAAGGCCGGAAGCAACTTGGGCGCAGTACTCAGCAAAGCCTTCCTTGTCTTTCCACTCCTCTAAGGAGGACTCGGACATAGGAAGCATGTAGTCCTTGGCGATGGTCTTGGGAGACTTCTGTTCTTCGGCCTCAAAGACGGAGGTTTCAGCCTCCTCGTGCGCCTTGGTGTCTGTGGGTTCTTCAGCCATGGCCTATCCGTTGGGGTAGTAGGGGTACTGGGGTTCAAGAACATCGGTGATAAAGGGGGTCATGTCAGGATACTTTGCCTTGATCTTGTCAAGGCCGATGAACCCGCTGCCACCGAAACGAAGGATCTTGCCTCGGTCAGCCGATGAGTACATGGGGGCGACGTTGTTGGCGAAATCTTGGAATACGGAGTAAACCTCGGATAGCGGCTTGTACAACGGCTGGCGCTTTGCCTTAGGGTCGTTCAACATTTGAGCGATTTGTTGCAGGACAAGGGTGCGGTTGGTGCCGCCCGTCTTGTCCATGTGTGCCTTGTACCAGTCAGGGTTCTGTGAGAGGCCACTGGTCTGCGCCCACTTCTCTGCTTGCTTGTAGCCCTCGTAAGAGTTGCCTCCAGCCTGAGCGGTGTAGTAGGGAAGGATGATGTTGTAGTACTCGTTGTTGCCGATGGAAATGTCAATTTGCTGCTGCATTTCCTCCGGCACTCGACGTTGGCGCAGGTCATTCTGCAACTGGTACAAAGCACCGATGGAGTAATAGGGATTAGTACTTGACTGCAAGGTGTTGAGCGGCATGAGGAAACGAGAAGCTGCTGGGTAGGAGTTGACCAAACCATCGTTGTGTTGCATCCATTCAAGAGCATTATGTGTTTCCGGCCAACTGATGCCTTGTGCTCGGGAGGTCTGCGAAGTGGTAGTGAGGATCGTGTAGGGCAAGCGAGATGCATCCTCGGCAACCCATTGCTGCTGTGCAGCAATCCAGTCACCCTTCAACTTGCTTACGAGGTTCTGGTACTGCTGCTCAACCTTGGCATTGGCACGACCCATCTCGGAGGACAGCGGGGTGAAGAAGCCAAGGCCGGAGCGGATGTATGCCCGCATGTACGTCGCTTGGTTGACCTCGTTCATCAAGTCCGACAAACGGTTATACGCTTTGCCGTTTTTGCGAGGGTCGTAGTAGTTGGCAAACTGGATCAGAGCCAATGTGTTGACGCTGGCGGTGTCCCACTTGGGATGCTGTGCCTCTACCGCATCCTTGAAAGACTGGATCTTTTGCTCCACGATGTAGCGCCAAGTCTCGTTGGAAGCCGTGATGTACGACGATACGAAGGCTTGACCCTTCAAGATGTTGTTGCCGTTTTTTCCCCATGCCGCTCCAAGTGCGCCTGCGCTTGTTTGCAGAAGGTGGTCAATGAAAGAGTTGGGCAGGAGGTCTTGCAGCATGGATGAACTTTCACCGGCTTGGCCGATGACTGCATCGTCAATGCTCTGAACAACTGCGGGGCTGAGGGGCAACATGCCAAACAGGTATTTGAGGGGCAGGTTCACTGTCGGGCCGCTGCGAGGGATGAGGGAGTGCAGCAACGCCGAGGGAGAAGTCAAAGCGTTGGTGGGGTCTGCGCTGTCTTGCGGCGAAATGGGCAGGACTGACTGCGCCGAGTCCAGCGACAAGTTGATGCCGATGGGGACTGCGGTGCCGGTCAGGAACTTGGTCACGAAACCAACCAGCCATGCCGAGCCAGGAACCGGAACCGTGGGGTAGCCACCCTGCGATTGGCCTGCGGCGTAGGAATAGTTCAGGACTTGGGAGATGGTCTTGATGTACCGCTCAAAGGCTCCAATGTCCACGGCTCCGAGCCGAGCCATACGCCGCCATGCTTGGTTTTGGGCAAAGTAGAACGGTGCGAAAATTCGCATCCCATACTCAAACTTCAACTTGTCGTAAGGGTTGTGAACAAACCGGATCATGGTCTGTGAGGCACGAGCGAGAGCCATCGTGTCCGCCTGCTCTTGGGTCAAGATACCTGCGGCGACTTTACCGTCAAGGAGTTTCAGTTCCCTAGCGAAGTCCACGATGAACACCGGCTCACGGCTGAGTCGAGTCACGATGTTGCCGGTCATCTTCTCATTGACCGCTTCGCCAAAGTGAACGAACAGATTGCTGAACTTGTTGCCGTTGAGAGGGTCGGAAGCTCCGCCGACAATGGGGCTGAAGTAGCCGGTGGGGAACCCTTGCCCAGTATCGTCAGCGTGGTAGGTGTCCGCAAACTGCTTCCACGTCTTGTTGGCTACTCGCCGGTTGGCGAGGTCGCTGAACAATTTGGTGTCGTGGTACTGCCCGCCGAGATGCTCAACATGCTCAGGGCCGACGATAAGTTGCTTCAGACCGTCAATGGCGACTTGGGAGTGCGCTTCTTCCGGCGAGAGACCAGGGTGTTCCGCAAGCCACTGCGCATCGGTGGGAGTCCAACCATCTTGGCGCACGAAGATCTTGCGAGTTGCTTCGGGGAGCGACTGCATGAAGTCGTAGTGCGCCTTGACCCCGACCTTCTCTGCCTCTGCCCATGCTTCCGCACGAGTAGCACCGCCCTTTAGCGCAGCGTCGTAGGCGTTGTACATCGGAGGAAGCGCAGCCCTCATTGCCGGGTCACGGCCAATTTTGTTGGCGAACAGCATCCGTCGAGTGACAAAGCCATCCTCGGCAGGGTCAAAGGCTCGGTGAGTGTCGTTGGAAATGCGGACACGCTTGGAGTAGTACGCACCGTCAAGTGCTCGATCACGGTGGAAGAAAGCGGCGACTGGCTTCTCATCTTTAGCCGAAGTGTCTTGACCAATGACTGAACCCTTGGTTGGGATTGAGGTGTCGTTCACCATGGAGTGACCGCCCTCCAACATCTGAGGGGCGATGTGGCCTTGGTTTAGGTAGAGCGATTTGATCGCAGCGTCCATAAACTCTTGCTTGCCAAGGCCCTTCAGGATGCTGGACTCTACTCCGGCCATAACGCCGTGAAGCGTGGCAATGAAAGCGCCCATTTCATCTTCCGAGGACATCCAGCGCATGTTGTTGTCACTCATGCGGAATACCTTGGTTCCGATGACATAGTTGATGCGAGCAGCCATGTCCATCACACCACGGCGGTTGAGTTCTGCGCCCCAGTATTGAACTGCGCGTTCGTGTCGAGCGCCAGCTTGGGCAAGGTGCGAGAGGCTCATGTTGATCGGCCCTTGGCGCATGGCGTTGAGCAGACCTTCAGATGCAGACACACGAGTTGCCCAGCCACCAGTGGCAAGGGCGAGTGGCTTGAAGATGTGATCATTGACTACGCTGTTGACCGCATAGACACCACGCATGGTCAGACCTTGGCCCTTGTCAATGTAGTAATTCATTGACTCCATTAGCCTGTCCATCTTCATAGACTTCTGGCCTGCGCTGTAGACAGGGGCAAGTTCGTCGCCTGTAATGTCTGATTTGCCTCGGGCGACCGTTGCTGCGATGTCTGGGTCAAACCCAAGCATTCGGTTTTCCAATGTGTTTGGAACTGAAGGCCCTTCAAAGCGCTTCAACCAAAAGTTGCGGAATGCCGTTTCGCCAGCCTTGTAGCCGGTCACTCGGTTGATGCCAGCGAAGATGGCCTGCATGATGCGGTGTCCGAGTTCGACAAGCGGGTGAACGTCAAGACGCTTGGCCGCTCGGTCGTACATGGACTCAGCGAACCATTCGTCAATGCTGGTCAAACGATACTGGGCACTAGTCATAGGAACCATCGCCCAGTCAATGTCATCTGGCTGGATGTGCGCCGTTTTCCTGTCGGCCTGATCTATCAGCAACCGTTGGACGTATTCGGCTTTGGTTATGTCCTTTTCTGCTTTGCCAACCACAGGTTCGTCAGCCAATATGCCGTATTCTTTAGCCATTTTCACTACACGCTCTAGGTTGCCCTGACGGATGTAGTCGCTGCGAGCTGCTTGCAGTTCACGGTGCAGCCCAGTCAAGTACTCATCTGGGAGGTAAGTCGAGAGGTGGTGGAACATCTCGTGGATCATTGTCCGCTGAATACCGGCTGGGTTTTTCAAACCGTTGCGGTAAATCTGGATCATCTTGTTGGTGAAGTCGTACGCTCCCAACTTGCCAAAATCTTTGTGCGAGATCCGCAAGACCACACCGTCAAACATCCACTCGCCCATTTGACGCATGAACGCTAAAATGTCGCTTGCCTCCTGATCGCTAATCTCATTCCGGAGACTCATTTCCGCAACCATGCGCTTTACAACACCTTCGTAAGCGCCCTTGTTGCGATTAGTGGCAAGTGGCTGTCGCCGGTTGATGGCGTTGCGAGCGATACGCCGATCAAGTTCTGACGCCTTGCCAGCGTTGACACGAGCTTGCGCTTCGGCAACAGCAGCGTCGCTTGCCTTTAGGTTGTCCTCGTGTTCCAAGATGGCCTTGGCGAAAATCTCATCAGCGAAGTCACTACCTTGCATGAAGGCCGTGTTGGTTCCGGTGTAGCCCTGGGCGGCGGCGGTGGCAAACTCGGCGTACCTGTCGCCAAGTGCTACACGGAGAGGAACGTCAAGTTCCTTCACGACGTTGTTGTGCAGGTGGTCTACAAGATCATGGAGTGCCTTGTTGAAAGTGGTGTAGTTGGGGAGGCGGATGCGCCCGAGGTCATCTTGATAGACACCTGCTCGATAGGAGCGAATACCTTCCTCGCCAGCTCTACCGACTGAACTGAGGTCTGACCGACCGACTTGGAGATACTGACCATCGGCGTTCACACCGCCGTAGCCCATGACCTCAGTGGTGGCCTTGTCAATTGCTTCGTTGAGAGATGGGTCTAACTCTTGCAGGAAAGCATCAAGGCGGTTCTCCTCAAAGAACCCTTGGAAGTCTGACGGTGCAAGTTTGGCAGCGGCTCGTGCTCCGGCAAGCGTCTTGACTGCTTCAATCTGGTACTTGCCTTTGACCACGGTGCGGTAGACGTTCATCCACTCGCCAAGGTCTTTGGTCTTGTAAAGGTAATCAGTCACCGCATCTGCGATTTCCCTGTTGAACCCAAGGTGGCGCAGACCGTTGTTGAGTGCTGGGAGAACGCCGACATCTCCAAGGGTGAAGTGGTCGTTAGAGACACCCCACTCGTCTCGGTGTCCCGAGAACTTGGCAAACGAAGGCATGAACTTGAACAAGCCCTTGGCTTTAGTGTCCATCATTCGTGCTCGAAGCACCATGGCAGAACTCATGGGCAATTTGCCGGTGGTGAAGATTTCGTCTACCGCCGACAGTTGCTTGAACGCATCCTTGACGTTTTCAAGAGTTGCTGCCTTGTCCACTTCCCCGGCAGCATCAACCACCTTGGCTTTAGACAAGATACCTGCAACATCATTTAGGCGTGGGTCAATCCGAGCGATCATGGTCGGAGAGTCAATGTTTTCTACAATGGCATCAAGGCTGCGCTTTACACCGCCGTATTGTTCGTAGGCCTTGTCTACGTTGGAGAAAGCAGTTCCCGACCACATGCTGTTGAAGATGCCGCCGAGACCTTCTGCGCTTTTTGCCTGCCCAATAAAACTGCCTGCTGCGCCGAGAGGGTCTTGGCCTCCGACCGACATGAGGAAGTCCACAACACCAGAGGCGAAGTTGTGTCGCCCGAGGATGGCTTGACCGAAGGTGGGAGCGAGGTTTGGGTGTTCCTTCGCCCACTTGGTTCCGTCTTGAGTGGCTTTCCAAATGTCGGGGTAGACAATTTGCCCGCCAAGTTGCCCACCGAGCTCTGCTCCACCAATGGAATACTTGTTGATGACTTTGCCGGTGACATCGGTGACTGGCTTGGTGACACGGGTGATTGGAGCGGCAACTCGCTCAACTGCCATCTTTGCTTTGAGGAACCGTTCGTATGCGGCACTCTGCTCAATCTGGCTGGAGAAGTTCTCCTTTGCTGCCTTGACTGCGGCAGCGGCATCCTTCATCTCTTGAATGGCTTTGGCAATAGCGGAGGCTTGGCTTGTTGCTCCGGCAGCATCGGCGGCGGTGGCTCCAACATCTGCGGCAACGCCTACCAGTTCTGGAGCTGCTTCTTCTGCACCAGGAGTAGCACCTGCGGCAAGACCAACGGCTGCGCCTGCACCAGCGCCGAGGATCATCGGCATTGTGGCGGCGAGGGCGGCATCCTCACCGTGAAGTTGCTTGACCGTTTCGTAGTAGCGGTAGAAATGCGATGGCTCGGAGAACAGGCCGTTGAGCATCCCGAGAACGCTGTCAATGCCACCGAGGATGTTGGAGGGGCCGATGGCTGCGGGGCCAAGTCCGTCTACTTGCTTCTTGGCTTTCTCGTCAAGACCCTGTGCCCAACTGAGTGGGTGAGAGCCAAGGACTGATCCGGCTGCGCCCATGACCGGCAGGGCGACATCTTTCTCAAAGGTTGTGCCACCGGGAATGGACTTGATGATGTCTTGGATGCTGCCGCCGACATGCTCCATGAGGCCGGGGAGCAAGTGGGCGCTTGGAAGTTGCGACTGCTCAAAGTCAAAGTAAGTCTGGTGAGCGTAGGACTTCATTGCTGCGTCGTACAACGACTTGGCTTTTAGAATTCCGGCAAGGTCTTGTGGGTTGACCATCCCATGCAAGTCTTGGTTGTGAACAATGGCCCACAACAGTTCGGGGTGGTTGACGAGATAGGGAGCCTTCTGAAGCGTCGAGCCAAGCGAAGCGTTCATTTGCCAGTTCTGATGGTTCTTGTTGACTTCAGCCCGAGCATCTGCGGCGGCAAGTTGTTGGTTGGCAGTCATGCCGGGCATGAGACCCTGTTTGCCCAAACCAGTAATGGGCTTTTGAGTGCTGACTGTCAGGCCAAAAGGAAGTTCAACTGGCTTGCCTGGAGTAATGGTCGTGTACTGACCATGCTCTTGCTGCTGCTCCTGTGTCGGAGTGGGCTTGATAATGCCCTGAGCAACACCCTTTTGAATTTCGGCAGCGGTAGCCGTGTTCTTGGCGTAGTCCTGTTGGATGTCCTCCGAGGAACCTTCAACTGGTTGAGCCATTACAGACCTGCTTGCTGGAGTGTCTGTGCGAGGGCAGCGATCTGCGGTGTGCCGTAGGGACTTCTGGCGAGCGCAGCCAACTGGCTAGAGATGGAAGCCGTGGGGTTGCGGAACATTCCCATCGCTTCTGAACCTGCGCCGGGGCCAACGTCAAGTCCGTGAGTCATAGGGACATCGGGCTGCTCGGTTGGGTGCAGGAACTTCAATGCGGAGAAGTCGGGGCCGGGTGCCTGCGGTGCTGCTTGTGGTGCCTGCGCCGCCTGAGCTGCCATCTGCGCTGGTGCCATTTCTTGCCCGGCCATCGGCACGACCTTCATGGCTTGCGCCTGTGCAGCCTGCTTTCCGTAGTCCTGTCCAGGGACAGTGACCTTGGGGACGTTTAGGTCAGTACGGTTCGGCTTGGCCTTACGCGGCACTTGCGCCTCCGCCTAGTGCGCCGAGCAGGGACTTCAAATCCATGGCTCCTTGGGGTGGTGGGGCGATAGAAGGTTGGGGTTCTGCTTGCTGGTCAGCCGGTGTAGCAGGGGGAGTCTGGTTGATACCCGCCATCTGCGAGGGGTCTGCCATGCCTTGCGGAGCGCCACCTCCGGGCTGTTGAGCAGCCTGTTGTTGAGCCGCTTGTTCTTTCTGCGCTTCCTCATGGGCTGCGGTAATCGCATCGGCAAGACTCATTTCTGGGTCGGTCAACTTGGTTGCAATCTTAGCGACGAGAACCGGATCCATCTGGCCTTGGGTGAGTTGCTGTTCCACTCCGGCAAGCAGAGCCTTCTCCAGACCGTCCATGATGATGCGGTGCTTTTCACGAGCCGGATCGTCAATGGTGGGGTCAAGTTCCATGCCGGTCTCGGTGGACATGATGCCAATTCCGATTTTCTGACCAATGGCAACTGCGAGGCCGTTGGCATCGGTGCCGGGCAAGGGGTAGGTGACTTTGGCGAAGTCGGTGACGAAGGTTTCGTCGGGGATGTAGTCCTCTCGAAGAACCTTGCCATCTCCCGGCAACACGAACATGGAAGCCTTCTTGCCGTAGTACGCCTTCTGTACGGCCACCATGCGGCGGATTTCTGCCTCGCTGGAAATCTCAAAGATTTCTTGGTACTCCTGAATGGGCATGTCCACCGTGTTGCCGAGCACCATCTCGCCTCGACGGGCTGTACGGACATTTGACGGTGACTCGCCACCGAACTCGGCAGGGATACCTGCACTCAGGCGCTGCGCTCGCTCCAGTTGGTCAAGGAGCTGCATCCCCATTTGGCCGACTTGGGGGAGCATCTGTTGTGCCCGGCCATCCTTGATGATGCCGACCTGCCCTTGCTTGCCATCGGCGTACTGAAGGATTTGGGGACTGCGGGCGGCGTTGTTGCCCTCGACCCAGACCTCGGGGAACACGCCACGGAAGATGGCGATGGTGTTGAGTGCGTCCAACTTTGCTGCTCGGAGGTGCATCCCGAGGGTACCGTCAAACTGCCCCGCTAGACGATCCAGCGTTACGCGGCCGGGAAAGACCACGGGCGAGATGCCAGCCCGGTTCGGGATGCGCTCGAGGAGGGCGGTGACGGAGGTGCCGTGGCTTGGCTCGTAGCGGGTGCCGGGGTTCCTCTGGCTGCCGACGCAGATGATGACGGTTTCCTCATCGTCAACGTATTCCAAGATGTCAAAGAGGCTGGTGTCGTTGAACTTCTCGCCCTTGTAGATCAGTCCGGCTTGGGCAGGGTAGTTCTGCTTCAGCCACAAGAGAGGCTTCTGGTCGTGGAAGATGCAGTTCTGCGGCTCCATAGAGTCAGCGTCAAGGAGCGCCGAGGGGTAGGCAGACAGGGGGTTGCGGACTCGGAGGAACGGGATCTTCCTCGGGTCATCGCCATTGGGGGAAACGGGGGTGATGG
>Ga0208251_1000290_pt1 | contig 15089 bp, 35 predicted proteins | sample CryBogCBE15Jun09_FD_184560 | JGI IMG/M metagenome (GOLD analysis project Ga0208251, IMG submission 184560) | Freshwater microbial communities from Crystal Bog, Wisconsin, USA - CBE15Jun09 (SPAdes) (version 2) | ecosystem: Environmental > Aquatic > Freshwater > Lake | place: Crystal Bog...
CAGAAGCTAATTATGAGCTCTGGGTTGATGCTATGGATATCGTAGTCATGGAGCGGTACACTAAGCCAGTTTCCATGCTCATTACGATGAATGAAGATCGTCCTAACGTGACGGCTCTTGTTCTTAAGTCCGGCAAGGTTATGTCTTGCAAGGAAACTCCCAGTGAAATTATGGCTATTGTGAAGGATTATATTAATGAAGCTAAGTGAAAAGACTATCAACGTACTGAAGAACTTCTCTTCGGTCAGCCCTGCTATCCTCTTCCGTGAGGGTAATGTTGTTCGTACGATGTCTCCTCTCAAGACAATCTATGCGAAGGCAACTGTTCCTGATGACTTCACCAAGAAGTTTGCAGTGTACGATCTTTCTCAGTTTATCGGAACTGTCTCTATCTTCAATGAGCCTGAGCTCACCTTTGCTGATAAGCATGTGACAATCTCCGATAAGACCAAGAAGATTGACTTCACGTATACTCCCGAAGAGTTGATCAAGGTTGCTGCTGAGAAGGATCCTGCTCTTCCTTCTGTTGATGTTTCTTTTAAGTTCAACTCTGATTCTATCAAGGATGCAGTTCGTGCTCTTGGTGTGTTGAAGTTGCCTGAAATTGCCATCGTTGGTGATGGTACTTCTATCTTCATTCAGGCTATCGACTCCAAGAATCCTACTGCTCACGTTTATAGCGAGCAGGTTGGTGAGACGGATAAGAACTTCCGTGCCATCTTCAAGGTGGAGAATATCACCAAGGTTATCTCTGGCGAATATGTTGTTGATATTTGTATGCGTGGTATTTCGCATTTCACTGGTACCGATATTGAATATTGGATCGGTGTGGAAGCTGGTTCTGCCATCAATTGATATTGACTTTTGATATGGGAGAGGCTATAATAGCCTCTCTCTTTTTTTATGATGGAGTATGTGATGTTGGAAGAATTCCTGTGGGTTGAGAAGTATCGCCCGAAGACTATCGAAGAAACTATTCTGCCAGATGATCTGAAGACGACATTCCAGCAGTTTGTCGACCAGAAGAACATTCCTAATCTCATCCTTGCAGGTTCGGCAGGTGTCGGTAAGACAACCATTGCACGTGCTATGCTCGAGGAAATTGGTGCTGATTATATCATCATCAACGGTTCGATGAATGGTGGTATTGATACACTGCGAAATGAGATCCAGCATTTTGCCTCGACTGTTTCATTCACATTCAGTCGTAAGTATGTCATCCTCGATGAGGCAGACTATCTTACCAATAATACACAGCCTGCACTTCGTAACTTCATGGAAGAGTTTTCCAAGAACTGTGGCTTCATTCTCACTTGTAATTTTAAGAACCGCATCATCGATCCTCTGCATTCTCGTTGTTCTGTGATCGACTTTAAGATTCCTAAGTCTGCAATGCCTAAGCTGGCAGGGCAGTTCTTCAAGCGCACTATCAAGATCCTCGAAACAGAAAACGTCACCTTTGATAAGGCAGTCGTTGCAGAGGTTATCAACAAGCATTTCCCTGACTGGCGTCGTGTGCTCAATGAGCTGCAGCGCTATTCAGCTAATGGCACTATTGACTCTGGTATCCTCGGAAACCTGCAAGAAACTTCGATCAAAGGTCTTGTCGACTTTATCAAGGACAAGAATTATACCGAGATGCGCAAGTGGGTCAAGATGAACATTGATATTGATCAGACCACGTTGTTTAGGAAGTTCTATGATTCTTCGAAGGAATATATGACCAATGACAGCATTCCAGCTCTCATCCTGATCCTGTCGAAGTACCAGTACCAAGCTGCGTTTGCGGCTGATGCTGAGATCAATATCATGGCATTCCTTACCGAACTTATGATCGAATGTGAATTCGTATGAGTAAGGGCAAGCTTCTTGACGTCACAATGAAGGTTCGGGAAGAAGCAGTAGTCGAGGAAGAATACAAGAAGCCTTTGTATGATTGGCGCTATGAGAACAGCATCAATTTTACCAAGCAGCATTTTGACGTCGAGAGCAAGCTACTTGATTTTAAGTATGCGGCTTGGAACATCAATAAGTATTTTTCAAACTTCCAAGATACGATTGCACATGCAGACAATATGAACAGAGCAGCTCATATTGATCTCCAGCTTCATTTCGATTATATGTTTCATGCAGTTAGAAAGAAAAAGAGGTTCTTCAAAGGTCAGAAAGCATCTAAAGACGCTGAATTCGAGTCAGTAAAGCAATATTATAAATACAACAATAAGAGAACTGAAGAGGTAATGAAAATCCTCTCTCAGGACCAAATTGATATTATTGCAAAAAGACAAGAAAAAGGTGGAAGAAAATGAATATAGTTGACACACTAATTGAGGTGAAAATCGCAGAAGAAGAAGATTTCTTAAAGATTAAAGAAACACTCACCCGTATTGGTGTGGCTTCTCGCAAAGACAATAAGCTTTACCAGTCATGTCATATCCTGCACAAGCAAGGCAAATATTACATCGTACATTTCAAAGAGCTATTTGCTCTTGATGGTAAGCCAACAGACTTCACTGTTGAAGACAAAGGTCGTCGTAATACGATCATCACACTTCTTGAAGAGTGGGGATTGGTCAAGATCGCAGAACCAGAGCAAGCAAAAGATCCAAAAGCTCCAATGAGTCAGATCAAAATTATTCCACACAAGGATAAAGCTAACTGGACTCTAGAGGCAAAATATAGCATCGGTCGCAAAAAGAAATAATCTTGGGATTTATATCATGTTCAATTTGAAAACGTTTAAGAAGCAACCTAAGACTACCGCAGAAGAGCAGCTCGAACAAATCAAAAATATTTTGTTTCCTCCATTCAAGTTGGAATCAAAACAGACTAAAGATGAAGAAGTAAAATTTCTCATCGACTATTCTGCTGACTCAAATCTACAATCAGCTGTCTATGATCTTGAAGAAGGTCATTGTGATGCAGTTGTCCAAGGAACAATCAATAAGGTCATTGACCGATTGGTTGACGTTCGTAAGATCCTCAATGCCTATGGTGAGTTTGATACTGCTGCCCAGTACATCATTGTTGATGATATGCCTACTGATAAAAGAGAGGTGGAAATTGGACGAGAATATTGATGCCGACATTGATCGTCTTATCGAATCAATGGAAGAAATGATTGATGCTCGCGATGATATGTGGGACGAAGAGCAACACCACAATTATCGAGCTGAGATGAAAATCAGGGAAGAACGGTACGAACCAGCCAAGATCAAGCTCAAATTTTTCCTTACTGAGATCGTAAAGACTATCGTTGATAGGAATAAAAGTTTCTAAAAAGAAACAATTTTCTTGTTGTCTTTTAATCGGTCTTGTCGTATACTGGGAACAGTTGAAACAGGAGCTGAAAAATGACGCTTGAATATATCTTTGAAACCTTTAAATCTCTTGAGTCTAGTGATGAAAAGGTTGAGTATATCCGTGGGCTTGAAAAGCTTAACCTTCCCTATGACTTCAACTATACTAGCCTTATTAAGGCTTGGGAAAGTGTAAATGAGGCTTCTACTTCTGAAGCTGAATAATACATCCTATTGCTCGGCTTCGGTTCATCGCTGGAGCTGAGCAATAAAAAAAGATGAAAAAAGATGAAAATAGGTGTTGACATAATTCGGCGTTCGGGGTACACTCGATTATAGGTTGATGAAACGGGGTTCGTCCCCACTGACTGGAGCTTTACCATGGTTGTCTACGTTCTCCTCGTCTGCTATGACTATGAAGGATGTGAGTGTCTCGGGGTCTACGAGACCGAGCTAGAGGCTCTCGCTGCCTTCTCTGGCTACGCCACTGGCGGATACGCCGTCGTTGAACGTCGTGTCCTCGGCGCTCCGGCTGAAACTCAAGATTGAGGAGTTGAACATGTTCGTAGCAATTCTCACGAATTTCGGTAACACCATCTACAATGGCAATAGCCTTGAAGCTGCTATTGCTAAGGTAGAGTCTGCTTGCTTTGAAGCTACGCTCCAGCTGTATCAGCCGGATGGCGCTTGCCGCCTCATGTCCTTCAGCCCAATCGGCGGCTGGAAAACTATTTTTTAACCATATTGAATTATTCGCTTTACAAATATCGAAAACTACGGTAGAATGATAATAGAGGTTGAGAAGGAGAGTTGAATGTCTACGACTGACTGTCTGATTGTGTTTGGTCCGTTTCTGGTTCTCGTTTTTGGCTTAATCTTGGCTATGGGTATTTCTCATTACAATGAGGTGAAGTGATGTCTGGTATTGATCTTCTCGTTTCTGATCGTAATGGCGTCTACATTCCCCAGATATTTGCTGGGTTCGATTTCACTAACTGGTCGGGTATTGACTCAGAAGATATCGAAATTCTTCTGCGTGGTCCTGACCATGAAGACTCCCAAAACTACTGGGATGTTTGGACTGATGTGACCACTACTGCTGTTCATACCGACACCAATGGTAACGTGTGGCGTCTTTGGCAGGATGGTGATCTTTGGATCTACTGCGAGGCTTTGATGACCGATGAGGAGTACTATAACTTCTTCGGTGAGCATCGCCTCGATCTTGATGCCGATAGCCGTTTCGAAACCGACAACTGGTACGACACCTCGATGGAGATGTGCTGATGCAAAAGCAATTGTGGTACTATGAAATTCGCTACAATGATGGTCGAGTTGTTCGTCGTAACAACGTGCCGAAATATCGAGCTCATGCTGCCCATGATTTTTGTGCCTATGAAATGGCGTGGATGGGTATCCGCTCTGTGACTTATGGAGTTATGAAATGAGTGATACTTTCTTTTCCCGTTCGGTTGACGCCCAGCTGAAAGAGCTTGTAGAAGAGCTGTACAAGCGGCTCCGTGATACACGTAGTCTGCTGGAGATGTATGAAATGGATCCGAACCTCAACTACGTAGACCGTGGTTATGCGCAAGGCATTCGTGAGGAAAAGACATACCTAGAGCGCATGCTCGACAAGTTTGAGCGTAGCTGATGAGTATGCATATCATGCCTGCGTTCGTTACGACGACTAGCACGAGAAAGCGTAAGTCGAGTAACAACAAACGTGCTGCGCTCCAACGAGCAGAGCACGAAGCTTGGGTGCTGTCTATGACAGGCGGCAAAAAAGCTGACAAAAAAGTGCTTGACAAAATGAGCAAGTCCGAGTATACTAAGTCTATGATGGTTGATCGTTCTGCGTTCCAGAAGTCTGGTATGGCTCCAGGTGCGTTTAGTAAGCCTGATCAAAAGGTTTACTCTGGTGAACGTCGACTGTTGGGTATTGCTACGATGCACAAGTCCAATATGGTTCCTGTGTTCGATAAGCAAAATGCCGAGGATATCGCTAGGATGAGGAGAGGCTGATGGATCAGATTCAAATTCAAGCTCGTGATACTAGCGGTAACTGGCGTACTTACTGCCTTGTGATGAATCAGTCGCAGAGAATTTTAGCTGAGATGAAGTCTCTTCAATCTCGCTATCCGGACTATCGCATTCGTGCGGTGGATCACAGTGGGCGTGTTGTTGATGCTCTGTGAAAATAAAAGTTGACTTTTTGTAAAAAAAGTGATATAATGGTGTCTACGGTTGATTGAACCGTCTAAATAAGTGGAAATGGAGAAACTGATGACTAAGACTGCTCGTGTATTGAGTGCATTTTTGAATGGTGAGAAGCTTACTGCGAAGCAGATTGCCGCGCGCTTTGGTGCTGGTAATCCTCATGAGATCGTACGTAGCCTACGTTCTAAGGGTTATGCAATCTATCTTAATGAGCATACCAATTCAAAGGGTCATGTTAAAAATAAGTATCGCCTTGGCGCTCCATCTCGTGCCATTGTTGCTGCTGGAATTGCTGCTCTTGGAGCAGAAGCAGTTGGTCTCGTCTGAACGGTCTCTGACATAGAGATTGGGAAGCGGGATCTGAAAAGTTCCCGCTTTTTTTGTGCTTGTATGTGTGAAAAAAGTTGTTGACTAATATGACAATCTACGGTATGATCTATAATAACGACTACGCTGTTTGACATTGTTGGAAGTTGAAACACCGGGGATTCTAGCTCCCAAGGCTAGGATTCTTACCCCATCGTGGGTGTAACGGTTGTTTCTTCATGGATGCGCTTGACGGTTCGATTCCGTAGCGGTTTGATCAACTGTCCAGTCTAGACTGGTCTCTGTGGACAGGAGCGCATCTTTGTAGAAACAACTTATTAGGTGTGGTGTTATGGAAAATCCCAGTGTTCCTGGGCAGTGCACAGCTGAGGTCTAACATCCTAGGAAAAATTGTTAGGCATGCTGAGTTGTGATCGAAAATAGGAGTCATGACCTGAAATAAGATCACAGAGTAAAGCAAACGGTATGGCGGTTTATCCATATCCATAACATGACATCACTCCTAATAAGTATTGGACTCTTAGCTCAGTTGGTTAGAGCAACGGTCTTTTAAACCGTGGGTGCTGGGTTCGAGTCCCAGAGAGTTCACCATTAACGGGGATGTAGTAGAAGCATGGAACGGGCAAAATACTATGGTCAGCCTAGCTGCCCATAGAGTTGTGGGTTCGAGTCCCATCATCTCCACCAATTCAATCGTTTGTATGTGGTTCGAAACACTGCTTGCGAGAATACACCTGCCGCTGCCGACTCTGCGGACACATGAAAAAGGTGGGGTAAAAATCCCAATCGGAGGCTTCAGGAATTTTTGGGGCATAGCTCAGTTGGTAGAGCAAACGCTTGATAAGCGTTAGGTCGCTGGTTCGGATCCAGCTGTCCCAACCATCGTCGATCATGTAGAGGGGTGAGAAAATGTCTATGATTCTCAAAGAAGCTCGCGAACATTATAAAACAACAGTAATGCCTACTTATAAAGCAAAAGGTTTGTGTCCAGATTTTGCTGCTTTAGTTGATGCTCATGTAGCAATATATGGTGGTCATCAAGTTTGGAATCATCATGGTGATGCAAATGGCATAGACCCAAATTGGTTTGATACCAAGAATCAAAAGGTAAAACCATTAAAGTTAACATATATTGTGGATGAATAACGGGGTGTAGCGCAGTCTGGTTAGCGTGGCTGGTTTGGAACCAGTAGGTCGCAGGTTCAAATCCTGCCACCCCGACCAATATCAACGCCAAACGATACGTCGAATGGCACCTCTAGCTTCCGGGCTAGAGACTTACAAATTTCGTAATAGGAGGGTAGCGTCTATGGTAGACACACAGTCTTGAAAACTGCGCCACCGCAAGGTTGATGGTTCGATTCCTTTACCCTCCGCCATTACAGGCTTGTTTCGTGGTTCTCGAGATAAACGAAACAAGGATTGTCATCGGTCCATGTTCCCACCGTGGCATCGTCGATGTAAAATAAAGCAAGAGCGATTGCGCTAATTAACGGTGGGCAGATTTTGGAGCGTTCGTCTATCGGTTAGGATCCAGGATTTTCACTCCTGTAAGAGGGGTTCGACTCCCCTACGCTCTACAGACTTCTAGCTCAATGGTTAGAGCAATCGCCTCTTAAGCGATCGGTTTCGGGTTCGAGTCCCGAGGAGTCTACCAAATAACTGTTAATTGTAAAATTTAAGGTTATATAAATAACTTTGAAAGGATTAACAGTATGAACTATTCGAAAATTTATTTCTCGATTATTGAGAACCGAAAAAATAATCCATATAATGGTTATGTTGAATGCCATCATATTGTTCCAAAATCATTAGGTGGAACAGATGATAAAAATAACCTTGTAAATTTATCCGCAAGAGAACATTTTATTTGTCATTTGCTTTTGACAAAAATGTATTCTGAAGGTACGGTAAATTACCATAAAATGGTTAAAGCTTTTATGATGATGCTGGTTTGCAAAAGCGAAAATCAACAGAGGGTTATGACTTCGAAAAAGTTCGAATATTTAAGAATAAAATTTAGCGAGATACAAAGTGCATCTCAATCAGGAATAAATAATTCGCAGTTTGGTAAAACCAAGTCGATTGAATTGAAAAATAAAATACGCGAAAGCGTTTCGAAAACTTTAGCTGCAAAAGGATTAGGCGAAAAGAAAAAGCTTAAACAACAGAGAAGAATTCAAAACGAAATTAATCGTAAAAAAGAACTTGACTTATATAGAGAATACTATATAATATACAAGAAGGTTGGGTTTGATGAATTTGTCGTTCAAACAGGATACGATAAATCAAAACCTAACTTAGTACAAAGATTTAAAAAATTACTACCTGAATTTGAGCCACAAAACGGTAAAAAACGAGGTAAGTAATTTTATTCCTCTGTAGCTCAGTTGGTAGAGCATGGTGCTGTTAACACCAGGGTCGTTCGTTCGAGCCGAACCGGAGGAGCCAAATTGCTAGCACAAAAAAGTGGCTAGCTGGGTATGATTGTTAGCTGCTACGCAATCATTACGACACTTAGGTAGTAGCTACGATCGTGCTGCGTGGGGGTACGATAAGAGATAAACTTATGGTCACTAGCCAAAAGTTAGCCCACGCCATATTTGGTCCGTTGGCGCAGCGATAGCGCAGTCCCTTTACACGGGAAAGGTCGCAGGTTTGATCCCTGCACGGACTACCATATTGTGATGTGTCTAGTCCCAGTCGCTTGGAATGGGATAAAAGTTTGTAGCGAAAGTCGCCCACTACAATGGGACGTTGCTAGACACATTACTATCATATTGGGGTAGGCTCAGGGCAAGCAGGAATCCTTTGCAAGGAATCTGAGGTGGGTTCGAGTCCCACCTACTCCACCATTTAGTCCCAGCCATAGGGATAAACCATTCTTCATGGTTGGTATCAACGGCATGATATCTAGCATCAGGTGCGAGCATGACCTAACTAAAGATGCAGAAGAAAGTATTCGCCCGTATAGCTCATCTGGTAGAGCACCTGTTTTGTACTCAGGAGGCGGTGGGTTCGAGTCCTGCTGCGGGCACCAGTTTATAGCAGAGTGGAGCAGTAGTAGCTCGTTTGGCTCATACCCAAAAGGACGATGGTGCAATTCCATCCTCTGCAACCAATTGATCCTGTACGCATCTGGTGAGGCGACCCCTCTGTCTAAGGGGCGAGGAGGGTTCGATTGCCAATAACAGCGAACTTAAGAACCACTGTTATATAAATACTCTAAACAAATAGAGGAGTGTTTATATGCCTAGGAAAAAAACAAATGGTTCTGGTAAATATTACCAAGGTTTGCTTGAATACAACAAAATAAAAATGTTTCCAAACGAACAAGTTTTTGTTGAAAATTCAACGTATCAAAGAACAAAAATAAAAGCTAGAATAATTAAGCAAAAATTAAAACCATATATGTGTGAAGAATGTAAAGCAGAACCCATGTGGAACGGGAAAACATTGGTTTTTGTTTTGGACCATATTAATGGCATTCACAATGATCATAGATTAGAAAATCTTAGATTTTTGTGTCCAAATTGTAACAGTCAAACAGAAACATTTTCTGGTCGTAATAAAGCATACAAGAAAAAGATGGGGAGTGGCGCAATTGGTAGCGCAGATGACTCTGAATCATAAGGTTGTGGGTTCGATCCCTACCTCCCCAGCCAATTAAAGGATTTTGATATGACTGACGTAATCGTTCAATATAATTATGATATGAAACAGCATACTCGCGTTGTTCGTAATGTCGAAATTGTTAATGATGTCTTCAATTTATTTGAACAAAATTATCCAGAATATCGCATCTATCGTATTATGGAAATGGATACAACCATATGGTATGGTCAACCAACTCCTAGTGATCCAAGAATAGAATATATTGGTGCATGAGTCAGATGGTAAGTCGCAGGTCTGCAAAACCTTGAGAACCCAGTTCGATTCTGGGATGCACCTCCAAAGCTCGAGATGATGGTAGATACCGTGGACCACTGCTATTAGTGCACGACCTGTCAGGGGCGTGGTTCCGGTCACAATTCTATCTCATTTGCGCCCAATATCTGTGCGGGCGATCAATTTTAGCGGGTATAGCTCAGTGGTAGAGCACTTCGTTGCCAACGAAGATGTCGTCGGTTCGACCCCGATTGCCCGCTCCAGTTCCGATAGCTCAACTGAATAGAGCACTGGTCTACGAAACCAGAGGCTGAAGGTTTGAATCCTTCTCGGAACACCAATATTGCGGATGTAGCTCAGTGGTAGAGCTTCTGCCTTCCAAGCAGAATGTCGTGGGTTCGACCCCCATCGTCCGCTCCAATAATGCCCGAGTAGTCCAATTGGCAGAGGCGTCCGCCTTAGAAGCGGAATGTTGGGGGTTCAAATCCCTCCTCGGGCACCAAATATAAAGGAAAAGAAATGATAAACGATGAGTACAGAAAAACAAAGGCTTTTCAAAAAGCAGAATATGCATATGAATTCGCAAAGATTTTTCTTATCCTTTTTTGGATGCCACTCTTTGTTTTATCTGTTTTGTATTTTATGCTGCAATAGCTCAGTTGGTAGAGCACTTGATTAGTAATCAAGATGTCGCGAGTTCGATCCTTGCTTGCAGCACCATGCTATCTTAGTGTAATGGGAGCACCCAAGTTTGTGAGTCTTGGAGAACTGGATCGTAACCAGTAGATAGTACCATAAATAAAATAAATGTTGTTACTCCAGCATAGTTACTAACGATATGGCGTAATTAACCAGAAGCGTAAGAAGCAGTTGGTATACCCCAATCTGAATACGGGTTCGAATCCTGTAGCCCTCGATAGAGGGTGTAAAATGGTCGAAGGTGCGGGCATGTTGGGTTCGATTCCCATGGCAATTCTGTAGCTATGTTGGCGTAACAACATTTGGAAGAGCGGCGAAGTTGGAGAGTCGCGGTCGACTGTAAATCGATTCTGTACGGTGAGTTGGTTCGAATCCATCCTCTTCCACCATAATATGCCGTTGGGGCGGTTCGGCATCGCAAGATCCTCATAAGGTCTCCAAAGTCAGTTCAAAACTGACCTTCGGCACCAAAGCTTTGGTAGCTCAGTTGGTAGAGCACGAGATTGAAGATCTTGGTGTCGGTGGTTCAATTCCATCCCAAAGCACCACTAATAACGGAAGGTTGGCTGAGTGGTCTAAAGCACTCGTTTGCTAAATGAGCGAACCGTAACTGGTTCCGTGGGTTCGACTCCCACACCTTCCGCCATATAAATAAAAATGTATCGGTGTCGTATAATGGTAGTACAAGGGTCTCCAAAACCTTTAGCGTGGGTTCGATTCCTACCACCGGTGCCAATTTATCTAATATCTATCCTTCAGCGTAATCGAGTGTTCAAGATTGAAACTCCTCTCGCTAAGGTAACTATTTAAAAAGTTCCAACAATGATCAGAAAAGCAATCTTGGGCGACCTAGATGCAATTTGTAAAATTGAACAGACATTTGACGCAGAAGCTTTCTCACGAAGGTCTCTGCGTCATTTTGTTATTCAAGAGTCGGCGCTCGTCCTCGAAGAAGGCGACATTCGTGGCTATTGCATAGTTACCGTTCGAACCGGATCGACACTAGCTCGGCTTTACAGTATAGCAATAGCAGAACAATATCGCGGTAAAGGCTATGGTCTAGCTCTCCTTCGAGAAGCCGAATGGGAGGCTATCAGGCTAGGAAGGTCAAGGATGGGGCTGGAAGTCGCCGAAGGAAACCTAGCGGCTCGGTCTCTCTACGCTCGAGAGGGCTACCTCGAGGTCGAGCGGATCGAAGGCTATTATGAGTCCGGTGAGGCAGCTTTCCGGCTCCGAAAATTATTACCGTAAAAGTATCAATTTTCTTGTTGTCTTAATTTCCGTTCTGTCGTATACTGAGAGTAGGAATAGAGGAGAGCTGAATGTCCAAAGTTACCCAATTCGTTACCCGTTACCCCAGCGTCGACGGCTACACTCTAATTGCTGTGCTTGAGCACATCAACCGTAAGGTCCAAGGTACTGGAGGTATTGATACGCTACTGTCCGTGGCTCTGGTCGACCGACAGGCTGCAGATTATTTGGTCCGGACTTGCATTCGCTTTCAAAAAGAAGGCTTGACTTAATTCAGTCTCCGGGGTAGAATGGATTATAGGTTGAAGAGGAGAGACGAATGGTTGAGCTTCGCAATGGTTACGTTCGTGTAATGCTTTCGGGTCGCCCGTTCCAGGTTCCTGCTGACTACGCTAGCAAGTTCCTGAAAAAGGACCAACTTGTGTATGAGGCGACAATTGCCAAGGCTGCGTTGAAAGACGAAACCTTGCCTCGCCTCCACAGGGCAGTGATTGAGGAACGGCTGACCAAGCTGATGGGTAAAATCATCCGCCTGAATCGCAAGCTTCCTTCACTTGCTTTCCCGCTCTGAAATTAGGTGTTGACTTAATTCGGTGTCCGTGGTAGAATCGGTCTATGGTTGGTTGAGGAGAGAAAAATGGCTAAATCCTACATGAGAATTTCGCTTGATAACCTCACGGTCGTGCGTGACACAGTCCGCAATGATCTGAAAGAACTGTCGGCTAAGACAGGCAAGTCGTACTCAATCCGCACTTTCTATCTCGGACCGCGTGATAAATTCCGCTGCTATATTCCTATGACCACGCTCAAGGCTGATGCCTATGCTGCTAAGGTAGCAATTTATGAGAATTCGAAGTTGAAAACCTACGTTTGACTTAATTCGAATTCTGTGCTATACTGGTAATATGATGACGAGATGGATGGAGAGAAAAATGAAAATCGACGACTATGACTTCGATATGACTGCCAAGGCTGTGTTCGCGATGAATCCTTCGGCTCCGCAGAATTATGATACCTGGGAAGATCTGAAGTCGTTCATGGTTAGCATGGCGTATACCTATGGTCACAAGACCAACTCTTTCAGCACCAGTGGGTTCCAGCTGACTTTCTTCAATAGCACCGACGGCGAAGATATCTGCGTCCGTGCTTCTGTTTCTGCCTTTGTTGCGCAAGAGTACGTCAAGCGTGTGCAGCGTATCGTTGAACTCACCAAGCTCCTGGAGAATGCATAATGTTGTACGTCGCAAAGCCCAATCTGAACAACTCCATGCACTCCAAGACTTTTGATGATCTGGAAAAGGCAGTTGCCTATCTGGAGGCATGCACCGGACATAAGATGGATTATGTCAAGGATCCAAAGACAAAGGAGAAAATCTATGACTGGGAAATTCTCGGCAAACTCAAGCGTATCAAAGCGTGATCCGTTCGCAGCCGCGCTCGAATCTCCAAAGTTTCGACAGCGTGTTGTGAAGTCGCGTAAAGGCAAAGGTTCCTATTCACGGAAGGTCAAATCATGGGTAGAATGAAAGAACGGTTCATGGACGTCGTTGAGTATGCCGAAGATTGTTGCGGCGGCTCTCTTTCCAAGAAAGAAGCTTGGGAAATGTTTTCCATGGCTTATCCAGAAGATAATGAAATTTTTGAAGATGCATGGGTTCGTTGGGTCGAATTCGCCAAGCACATGGTTGAGGAATCAAAGCGATGACAGACTTTGCAAATGATGTTGTGAAAAACATCATGAAGCTTTCTTTTATTTCCATTGGAACTGTGTTCAGTGTGATGGGATTGCGAACTGAATTGACAATGATCCTGCAGGATGTTGCCACTGCTACGTGGATCTCTATCTGCTGGTTCTTTTTGATTGTAATTGTTTGTGCCTACTACAAGGCAAAACAGGACACAAAGCTGGAATGTTTTATTAAGCATGAGATGAATCGTGCGATGATGAATCTTTCTACCGATCATCGCACAGTGGCAGAGAATTTGTTTGAGAATAAAATAGTGCTAGTGGAGCAAGAAAAAGCTTGACTCACTAGCCTATATACAGTATAATAGATATTGTGGCTGAGAACAGGAGTGAATAACATGGCAAAGAGTAAATTCAAAGTCTGCTATAACGTGAAACACACTGATAAGTCAGACAGCATTTATGGTCTGCTCCTGGATCGAAAGAGCTACTTCGATACGTTTGATGAGGCATTTAAGTTCTCCAAAGAAATCTTTAATCTCCGCAAGAATGGTATCGAAGTGATTGGTCGTCCAACAATCGAAACACGTTAAGGAGAAACAATGCGCCGAATTCTGATTGTAGCCTCGTTGCTAGCAATGACAACCCCATCACTAGCACAGTGGAATCATCGACATGAACATCAACGATATCAACATTTTCAGCGTGGCTATCGCGGCAACAGCATTCTCCCTGGGTTATTTCTCGGGCTTGGTGCTGCAGCCGCAATTGGTACTTTATATTATTACCAAGGAAGGCAATGTTGGAACGAATCTGCCGGGTTCGACCAATGGGGAAGAGAACTAGTCCAACGTGTATGTAACTAACTGAAGGATCTTTGTTATGATGAAGTATATGATGGTTGCTGGTCTCGCTCTTGCCTTGGCTGGTTGTAATGAAGTAAAACCTTCCGCCGATAAGGTTCAGCGTGAGCAGCAGGAACAGCTTTCTATGCAGGGCGTAATGTCTGTTGGTATGCCAGCTGTTACCAATTTCGCTGAGAAGCGAATGATGAAGGACATCATCGAGATGCGTGATCAAATGCATCCGACATACACCTATCTTGCTGGCGAAATGAATGGCACTATTGGCGAGAAGGTTTGTGACTCACTTGGTTACGGTCTCTCTGGCGCTACTCAGTACACCAATCCTCAAAAGATCGAATGGCGTGGTACTAATAGCTCGTATTCATCTGGCGTCCTTCCTCAAGCTGATCCCAATGGTCTGTTTTCTCCTGCTGCCACCGAAGGTACTTGGGTGATGTGCAAGGTTCCTGGTATGGATAAGGTCCAACCACAGTACATTGAGCCTCGAATTGTCGTGTTGACGTTCCCCAAAGAAGCGAGGAAGTGAGATGATCAACGTTATCACTAGCGAAACCATTGATAAGGATTTGTTCGATCAAATTATCGATGATGTTTATGATACTTCTCATCAAGATTATCGTAAGGGTTCTAGCTTTTATACTAAGTGGATTTTTGAAATTAATGAAGAATGTTTTCCAGATCACCCTGAACTTTGGGGATTTTGGGAATCAAACATTTTCATTTATGATGAAGAGTTTGGTCTTGATAATGGTGACATTTATCAACTGACTCGTGTTGAAAAGAAAACAAAAATTATCGAGAAAGAATATTGGGCAGAAGTTGGTGGAGATAAATGATAGCTTGACTTCTTAT
>Ga0208251_1000291_pt1 | contig 15087 bp, 20 predicted proteins | sample CryBogCBE15Jun09_FD_184560 | JGI IMG/M metagenome (GOLD analysis project Ga0208251, IMG submission 184560) | Freshwater microbial communities from Crystal Bog, Wisconsin, USA - CBE15Jun09 (SPAdes) (version 2) | ecosystem: Environmental > Aquatic > Freshwater > Lake | place: Crystal Bog...
ATAACTATTACGCAGACATACAAATGAAAAAGTTTTTATTATTTGTTTTTGTTACAATAATAAGTTTTACCGCGGCCTCACAGACTAATAATACCACACCACCGGGAACAATGCCGGGTGGCTATATTGGACGAGTATTAAACAATACACCATATCAATTTCAAAATTATTCATTTACCTATACGCCTAGCCAAACAGGTAGTCAATATGTACAGTTGGCATTTAGACAAGATCCCGCCTACTGGACTGTGACCAATGTTTCATTAACTGCTGGTGGCAGTAGCACTAATCTTTTACAAAATGGAAACTTTGCCACAGGTGGCACAATTAGCGCACAGACTAACAATGGTACAATGTATGTCAATACTCCTACCTATTGGGGAGTAGCATATCAAGCAGGTATATATCCTAGTGCCGCGGGTAACTGGAGTCCAGGACAATGGTACGATGGCGCTGTAGGTTCATTCGATGCTATCTACCAAGGGGTTAACCTAACCGCAGGTGTTACATACACAATAACCGTAACTGTAAGCGGAGACGATACTAGCAACACTAATTTAGATGGTATTGTACAATTAGGTGTTTACGCAGGTGCTTGTGACAGCTTAACACTAAGTCCAGATCAATGTACCTTATCCAGTAACAGCGGATTTACAACATTATCTACACCACAACAAGGAGCTAGTGCTGGGTCACCTAGTCCTACTCCCACAAGCTCAAGTACTACAAACGAAGTTAGTACAAGTTCAAGTGTAGGTTCTACGACAACTACCACTAATCAATACAACTGGAATAATCAAACATTTACAGTCGTTGGTACAGGAACTCCTACTACTATAACTACTACTACAACACCTGTAACAACTACAAATTATACCGATGGATCGACAACTACAACTAATGGTACACCCACAACTTCAACAACAACTACTTGGAGTTATACAGTAACTGGGCCAGCTCACGCTCCTGTAAATCCAAACGCAGGTACTAATACAAATAGTGTATATATTACACAGGTAAATGCCGGTAGTAATGATAATATAAAAGCTGACCAAAGTGGACACGGCAATTATACTAGCATTTCATTAGGTGGCAGTAACAACACTATTAATGCCGGACAAGGATATACTTACAACTCAATTGGTATTGCTAACGAATCATTTACCACAAGCAATTATAACTTACTGGGAATGTCGGTATCTGGTAACGCTAACACCACTACTACATCGCAAATTGGATTAACAAATAGTGCTCTTATTAGTATTACAGGCAATACAAATACTACTACTGTAACTCAAAACGGCAACAATAATCAAGCCTACAATTTAATAAACGGTAATGGTAATACATCAACTATCATACAATCTGGCAACACTAATCTTGCCTCAGTTAATTTATACGGCGACGGCAATAATGCTAGCGTTAGCCAAACTGGCAACAATCATGGAGTTGTAGTTAGCTTAACAAACGCAGGTGGCCCAAATACAGCCACAGTAGTACAAACCGGTACAGGCGATGCTTATAGTCTACAGCAAACTTGTACTACACCGAGCGGTTGTTCGGTTACTGTGATTAGGAATAGATAATGTATAGATACGGTGATTACGAAAGAAAGGTCAGCATCCTTAGACAGGAATTAGATCGAAAACGTTTTAGACAAGGGCTAATTCTAGCACCAATCTTAATGCTAGGTTGGTATCCAATAGTATGGATCATTGCTAAAGTATTTGCTAAATAAAAGTACGGGCACAAGATAAGGTGTCGTGGGAATCCGTAATCCACAGTGGAACGCAAGTTCCATTTTTTATCAAAGGAGACTCAACCATGAAACAGAAGAAACTTATTCAGAAAGTTTACAAGGCTTGCGTCGACCACGATGCCGAGAAACAGTTTGAACTTCGCAAGAAGGAATTCGCCAAAATCTTGAAACACAAGGCCGAAGGCAAACCATTCACACACAAATGGACTGTAATACAACTGTAACATCACACACACTATACTGCGATAAATATTGGTATGACACCGAAAACTTATCGCAGTATTTTTATTTCCGATGTACACTTAGGCACACGTGACTCACAAGCTGCCAAACTCAACAACTTTCTCAAACACAATACCTGCGAAACATTATATCTTGTAGGAGATATTATCGATGCATGGAAAATCCAACAAAACAAATGGAGATGGAAACAGAGCCACACCAACGTTGTTCGACGTGTGTTGGGTCATGCTAAACGTGGTACTCGTGTTGTATATGTTGCTGGTAATCATGATGAGTTCCTAAGACCCATGATACCATATGGATTTAGTTTTGGACTTGTTGAAATACACAATCAAACTGAACACATAGGTGCAGATGGTCGACACTATCTGGTTACACACGGTGACTTGTTTGACGGCATCACACGCCTTGCTCCGTGGCTGGCGTTTTTGGGCGATAAGTTGTACGACCTAGTATTAGAATGGAACAGCAAGTTCAATTGGATACGCCATAAGTTAGGCTTCGGCTATTGGAGTCTTAGTAAATATCTCAAGCATAAAGTTAAGAAAGCAAGTGACTTTATGTTTCAATTTGAACGCAACATTGCTGGTTACTGTAAGAAGCGTGGGTTCGATGGCGTAATATGTGGACACATACATCACGCTGAAATCAAAGAAATAGATGGCGTCATTTATATGAATGATGGTGACTGGGTTGAAAGTTGTACCGCCTTAGTCGAACATCACGATGGTACATGGGAAATAATTACATGGACACGAGAGAATGACAAAGACGATACTAATAATAACGGATAATCTTCCAGATCAAATAAATGGCGTTGTCACTACGTACAAAAATATTGAAGCGTGTGCGATTCTGGACGGTTATAACGTTGTTTTTCTTCATCCCGGGTGGTTCAGCTATATTGATTGCCCTGGCTACAACGAAGTCAAGATTAGCTATCCCAGGAATATGGGCAAGAAGATTGCGTCGGTCAATCCGGATTATATCCACATCGCCACAGAAGGTCCTCTTGGTATGTGGGCTAGAGCATATCTTTCATTGGCTGATATTCCTCACAATACCGCTTATCACACTAAGTTTCCTGAAGGGCTCAAGAAGTTATTTGGAATACCTGAGTCACTTACTTGGCGTTTTGTACGTTGGTTTCATAAACATAGTGGCAAAGTTCTAACAACTACAGACAGCATGGTCGCTGAATTAAAGGCACATGGATTCAGCGGTGAAGTTATTCCTTGGACACGTGGTGTCGATCGTGAAATTTTTAATCCTGACCTAAGAGAAAAAGTACCGGCAAAATACTTGTTGTGTGTTAGTCGTGTTAGCAAAGAAAAGAATCTTGAAAAGTTTTTTGAATTAGACTATCCAGGCTATCTCAAGATCATGGTAGGCGATGGGCCTATGCTAGAGACTTACAAGAAGCGATATCCTGATGTACATTTTACAGGATTTAAGACAGGAGTTGATCTAGCCAAATATTATGCCAATGCTGAAGTGTTTGTATTTCCAAGTCAGTGGGAAACTTTTGGTATCGTTATGATTGAAGCAATGGCATGCGGAACTCCAGTTGCCGCTTATCCATGCCAGGGGCCTGAAGATGTTGTTGATCAAGCGGTCACCGGATTTATGAACGATAGTTTGGCGGATGCTGTTACAGCGTGTCTACAGTTAGATAGAAATCGTGTATACGAAGGAAGTAAACGCTGGACCTGGGAAGCCGCCTGGCAGATATTTAAGGACAATTTAATACCGGCTAAATAGTAGCATATAATGAAAGGGCTACTATGGGTATTTTAGAACTAACACTCGGCGCAGTCGTTGCTGGGTTCTTTACAGTTTTCGGATGGAATTACGGAAACATTGTTTGGGACAAATACGTTGAGCCCGAACACAAAATAGAACAACCGGCAGTACATGATGAGCGAACAAAAGAAAAAAACGTGGATTGATCACTATGAGAGAATAGTAGACAATGTATTACGTATATTGTGGCTAGTATTACTCTTAGGGTGGATTTTTAATAATCATCAACTATGAAAAAAACAGTAGCTATATTTGTTGCCGATCCTAAATGTTCGGTTCAAAGCAGTAACGGTATAATGAAAGCTCTAGGCTCTCGTTACAATTTTAAGATTTTTAGTAAAAATCAAGTAGAACACAACTTTTTTAGACATGTAGATCTAATTGCTGTGCCTGGCGGCTTTGGAGACAGTGATAGCTACGACAGTTTGTTCCGACACAATGGGCATGAGGTGAAAGAATTTGTACGCAATGGCGGACACTATTTAGGTATTTGTATGGGCGCCTATTGGGCAGGTTCACACTACTTAAACATATTAGAAGGTGTCGATGCTGTACAATATTTAAAACGCCCAGGAACTGATACACGCCGCCCCCATGCTAAGAGCATAGCTGTAAACTGGCGTAACAAACCTATGAATATGTTCTGGTATGACGGGTGTGCTCTAGTTGGGGATAATACTAAATTTGAAACTATAGCTACATACGCAAACGGTGATCCTATGAGTATTATACAAGATAGAATAGGACTTATAGGATGCCATCCAGAAAGTGAAAAATTCTGGTACGATAGCTACAGTTATATGCGTAAACACTGGCACGACGGGCATCATCATGCTATACTTCTAGAGTTTGTCAACGAGCTCATGCATAGATAAATATTTGCATGAGAGCAACAGAATTCCTTCCCGAACTATTCGACCCTAAACATGTCCAACCCATAGAGTGGGACGACGATAATCATGCTCGCGCAAAATTAGGCGAAAAGACAATACACATTACATTCTTTGAAACAGGCGGACATGCATACCTTGAATTTAGTGTTGACCATGAGTTTCAAGTAACTGGCCGTGGTGACGCAAACGCAGTCTTTGCCACCGTTATACAAGCAGTAAAAGAATACGTGGCAAAATGGAAGGGTGTACGTACTATAACATTTAATGCTAGCGAAAAAAGTCGTGCAAGAATGTACGATGCACTAGCCAAACGTGTAAGCGCACAGTTGGGCTGGCATGTAGTTCCTTACGAAGAGATGATGGCCGATCCTAAATAAAATATGAAAATATTAGAAAACATGGCGGCTATACATTTGCTATTGAGAAAGGTGCGGCACCTGAACATAGACAAACCGCACAAAAACCACAGCATGAAAAGTTCAAAGACATTTGGTATATAGGTAGTTTGGAAGATACAACTTTACCTGTGTATAAAATAACTGGTGGTAAAGGTTGGGAAGCTGAACAGATGGTTTTGCGTACCAAACCAGAATATAAAGGTTTCCATCCTATGGGTATGTATAGTAGACATACTCCTCCCAAGGGACAACAGATTATTGACTTAGGTGATTATAAACCACCGTATAAAGCACCACCACAAGATCCTAATAGTTTAGGCGCAAAGTTAAGAGCAAAATTGGACTCGCCACAATGAAAACTGAAACCAAAAACTTAATTAAAAAAGTAGTTTGGAATCCATGGACAGCATTAATAACACTAGCTCTCATAGTAGGCGTAAGAATTGCTGATCCTGCATTTGTAGAAAGTGTTAGATTATTATATTTTGATAGACTAATAATAAGTCAACCTGCAAAAGATATTCCTGTTAGTGTAGTTAATATTGACGAACCTACGCTAGACAAACTTGGACAGTTTCCATTCCCTAGAGATTATTACGCAAACATAATTAAAGATCTGTACGCACACGGAGCCGGGCTTGTGGTTTTCAATGTACTAATGCCCGAGAAAGATCGATTTAAACAAGATGAAGTGTTAGGTAGAGCAATGCAACAGTTTCCAACTATTCTACCAACTATTGCAGGACAAAAGAATAAAAATCAAAGCCACGGTAGTCCTGTACAAAAAATTGGACAAGATCCAGCTGGTAAGGTTGTTGAGTATCCTGGATTACTATCAAACGTAGAACCACAAAGTAGTGTTGCCGCAGGTATAGGTATTGTAAACACATTCCCTGAAGTAGACGGTAAAGTGCATCGTATGCCGTTGGTCATCATGGTAGGTGACGAATTATATCCTAGTCTTGCAATAGAAACACTACGTGTTGCGGCACAGGATACACGCATACAAGTTAAAATTGGTGATAATGGAGTTGAAGCATTACGTATTCCAAAACTTAATAAAATTACCACTGACGATTTAAGTCGTGTATGGATCGATTGGTCAGCAACTCCTAAGGAATACTCATTAGTCGATCTGCCAAAATCATTTAATAATGGAATTGTTATTGTAGGTCTTAGTGCCGCCGGGCTGGCCAATCCCGTTGCCACAGCAAAAGGTGAAGTATGGCCGCAATACTTGCAAGCCGCAACAATTGGTACAATGCTCAACGGTACAACTATACAACGTCCGGGTTGGGCAGATAATGCAGAAGTACTAGCGTTAATAGTAGCAAGTATCGTATTACTCTTTTTAACAAGGTGGACTTATGTTGGACTTTCTTCTGGTATTGGTTTTATTCTTATTTCTATTTTTGCTAGTAGATTTGCTTATACGCATTACCTTTTCCTTTTTGACAGTACTTTGGTGGCTGGTGGTCTTGTATTGGTTATGCTACATGCTTATGGGGTAAAGTTTGTTAGCGAGTTTTTACAAAAACAACAGATTAAGAAACAGTTTGGCAGTTACCTAAGTCCAGACTTGGTTGCTAAATTACAAAAGAATCCTGAATTACTTGTGTTAGGTGGAGAAGAACAAGAACTATCAATCATGTTTACCGATGTCCGCGGTTTTACCAGTATTAGCGAATTTTACGGTAAAGATGTACAAGGACTTACTAAAATTATGAATCGCTATATGACAGCGATGACACGTACAATCTTAGAAAATGATGGTACACTAGACAAGTATATCGGTGACGCACAGATGGCCTTCTGGAACGCACCATTGGACAACACCAAGCATTGTAAAGACGCAGTCAAGGCCGCACTTGAAATGTTAGGGAGTTTGGATGGATTTAATCGAGAAATTGCTGAGGAAGGTACTCCTCCCTTTGGCATGGGTATTGGCATTAACACTGGGGTTGTTGTGGTTGGTAACATGGGTAGCGAACAGCGTTTTGATTACACCTGTCTTGGAGATGCTGTTAACTTGGCTAGTAGGCTCGAAGGGCAAAGTAAAAATTACGGGGTTTTAATTGTGTTAGGCCCTGTCACAGCAGAACGTATACAAGACGAATATCCTGTATTTGAATTAGATAATATCGCTGTTAAGGGCAAAAAAGAAGGAGTTACTATCTACACTGTAGAAACAAGCTCACTAGGACATGAAGAATTCTTAAAACATTACTATGCGGGTGATTGGCCTAAGGCATTACAAATGATTGATTACTGTAAAGGACAACATCCAAATATGAAAGACTATTACAGTATTATGGAGCAGAGATTGCGATCAGGTAAACCCGCAGACTGGGCCGGAACTTACGTGGCAACTTCTAAATAAGATCGGTTCTCACCATTGTAGCAAGACCTAACAGACTAAACAATCTCAGCCACATATATCCAATATCAAATTCAAACCAACGACGACTTAGTTTAGGACTAGCTGGATTGAGGTGATGATTGTTGTGCAACTCTTCCCCACCGACAATAATACCCCAAGGACTAATGTTGCGGCTATCATCTCTAGTAGTGCCATTACGATAACCTACCCAATGGGCAACACCGTTAATAACACCAGCGGCCCAAAACGGTATCCATAACATTTGCACACCCCACACTATAAATCCCCATGGTCCAAAAAGAACAAGGTCTATAACCAACATCAATAGAATACCAAGGCGGCTATGGGGTGTATAAATGTTACTCTCTATCCAATCATCCGGAGTGCCTACTCCAAACTTGTTGACCATGTCTGTGTCTTTACTAGCTATATGATATAACCATGCACCTTTAAAGAATACCTGCCATATACCAAATACGTGCGGTGAATGTGGATCACCGTCTTTATCACTAAATGCGTGATGTTTGCGATGTATTGCTACCCATTGTTTGGTAACCATACCTGTTGTTAGCCATAACCAAAAACGGAAGAAGTGACTTAAAATTGGATGGAATATGATTCCTTTGTGTGCTTGTCCTCTGTGTAGGAACAGAGTAACTGAAACGATAGTAATGTGTGTTACTATTAGAGTGTATATAATTAAGTTCATTATATACTTAGTCTATCTTATTACCGCCAGATTGATTACCTTCACTGAAAGGCTTTTCTACTGCACTGTGTTCAGAACGGTTAATTTCTTGCTCTGCGGTAATACGTTCTCTTTCAATACTCTTACCACGTAATTCTAAAACAGTTTCTACTTTTTGATTCAATCTAATCAAATCGTTATCTAACATACGTATGCGATCTATTAGTGCAATTAGTGTACCGTTGGCTTGTCCAATAACTGGTTTTATTTCTGTGGTAACCCAAGTCCACACATAATAGATCATATAGCCGACACCAAATGCTGCCACTATTGGAAACCCATACTTGTTAACTAATTCAACTAATCCGTCCATTTACCGTATGTCCTCTAGCAAATGCTTCTACCTTATCCATTTTAACTAATTTTCTACGTCCGTTGATTGTGACTAGTTTAAAGACATCGCCATCTTCCCAGCCTAATCTAATGGTCTTGAGCTCTTCGTCAAGAAGGATTCCATCTTCTTTAAGATCCCATTCGTAATCAATATGTAACATTAGTCTTTCCTTTGATCTACTTGGTCAGCACGAGCAATACGATCGTAATCTGGTTGTAGACCTAATGCGTGACTTACCTTAACATCGATGCGTTGTAGTTGATTAGTCATAGTATCTACACGACTATCTAATCCTTTGATAATGCCGCCCATGCCGTTAACACTACTAGTTACTCCAGCAAGAATAAACTTTAATGTAAGAAATACGAAATAACCGGCAGCACATGCTCCGGCTATTGGAAATCCTAGTTCTGCTACTAGTTTAAAAAAATCCACAGTTCGCTCCTGTGTGCTTGATTAAGCGTATGAGGGTGATGCGTATGAATCGTCTGCTGGTGATGCGTATGAATCTCTAGTATCTAATGAAGTTGTTATATGTATTAGTTGCCCATCTGGATCATAAACTTTAACTGTTTGTGCATCGCTTGAATTAGCGTGACTAATTGCTTCAAATGCTGAGTCAAAATAATGATCTATGGTATTTAATATACCACTAATCCAGTGATGTTGTCTAACGTGGTGTTTTCTGCTCATGTTATTCTCCTTATTAGATATTTATGCTAAATTTCGAGTTTCAACAAGGTTACCATCTGAATCATATACCTTGACTATCTGTTTTGCAACAGCGGCCACAAACATGTTTGCTTCATCTAATGTATCAAAATAATGATTTCTTTCTTTAGGAAATGTGTTTTCTACATAATGTGTGATAACTTTATACTTTACCATCATTTTCTCCATTAAAATACTTTGACCAAATTTTAGCAGTTTTGTTAGTATAATGAGTTAGACTCCATTGCTGAGTTTTAACATTTAAATACGACCAATTATACGCAAGATGTAGTTTTTCTATAATATTCTGACTGTCGTTAGGGTCCGCGCTAAAGTGTTCAACTGCCCAGGGAATCTCATCATGATTACCGATTAACGGTATGCCTTGGCTAATTAAATCTGCCCCGACAATATTAAATGTTTCACTGAGATTACATTGTAATCCTATATCCATTTGTCTACATAATTCTAAGAATTCTTCTCTAGGACGCCATTCGTGATTTACAAGTTCGTGTCCTTTTCCGTTTATTTGTTGAAACACATTCTTTAAGTTTTTAATAACCGGCCCACCTTGCATTTCAATACGACCTGCATTGATGTGAAAACGTAACTTTTTACCAATTTGATCAGCAAAGCCGATGGCCGCGATAGCCTGTAATAGATGATTTTTAAGAGGACGAACAGCACCAAAACAACTAATGTCGATAGTGTCTTTGTTCTTATCTAATTTTTTAGTTACATATTGTTGCGGATAATAGTTAGGCAAATAAATGATACGCTCATTAACTTGTTCATCAGTCCAACTGTTACGATGCTTTAAATATATTTTAATTTCTTCCATCATACGCGGAGCATTTACACCAATAATAAGATTTTTAAATCCGCTATAATCGCCAATCCAATCCATAGCCATACCTTCGCCTGCTAAGAATGGCATTTCGCTGTGTAGACGAATAATCCATTTTACATTAGGATGCAGTCTTTGTAAATCAACAAACTTTTGGGGGATTACCCAAATTGCTTCTATGATTACGTGTGTTGGTTTGTATAGGTGTACTTGTCGATCAATTTTATTATAATCTTCAACAACTTCCATACGACTTTCTATACCTTGATCGATCAGCATGTCGTTCATAAATTTTGCGCTGTTGTACAAACCTGTGCTCATACCCAATGCTGAATGTATGGTGGCATTGTAATCTTCTCTACGTTTTAGAATGAATAGGACTCGGGACATTTTCTCTCGCTACTGTGTTATTTTATAAAGGTATTTATCTTTATATACACATATTACTATTACAATGATTTTACAAAAGAAAAATGCTCACTTTAGAGAGTACTAGGTAGCGAATCGTTCGTCTCATGGCAGCAGCCGCCCCACCTTCGGTAACTAGTACCGGTCCTAAGGTGATAAAGTATTTACCTTCCGATATAGACTTGCGGTTCGGCTTCTTCTTTACGCTGACGTTCAGTTTTAGGAAATATTTCATTACCATACTGTGGATATTTACGTTGTCTATCCCATGCTACATACATAAACATACCGGCAACTACAAATATAGCAAACAGTATTATTACACCTATCCAAGCATCTTGCGTAAGCTGTCGCATACGGGCCGCACGTCTTGCTTCTTGAGCGGCTTGCTTTTGCATTTGTCGAGCGATGAGCACTTTTTGTTGTTTGCCCATTGTGTTCATCATTTCGCTAACATCAGTCCACAACGCACCTAATTCTGGAGGAGCTTGATAAACCATCATTTCACGAAGTTCAACTTTCATTTGTTCAAGTTGCTTCTTCATAATAACCAATTGTAATGCCCTACGTCCTAGACTAGCATCGCCTTGATAGATTTCCTCACGAGCCTTGCGTTCTTCTTCTTCAATAACAGCCATACACTTGTTCATGTTGTCAAAAAAGTCGCCTAGATAATTGGCCAGCTCTTGATATATGCCGGCTGTTTCGCCTTGTTGCTTGTTTAGTTCGATTACACGATTTTTTTCTTCTATGTAGGCATTCTTTTGTGCTACAGTGGGAGGTTTATCTTTATGGAGATTATGGAATTGATCGTCAAGATCTTTAAGGACACCTTTGACATCGCCAGCGGCGCCCTTGATATCTTTATAAAGTTGACAGCCCTTCTTTACCGCCGAGACGGCGGCGTTGGCCATGGCAAAGAGGGTAATTGGATCCATTACCCTGGAACCTTAGAAGAATAAGAATAGACCCTGGAGACTTAAAAGTAAACCAACACCTGCTACTACAAAACTACTCCAAAACAACATCATACTAACAGCAAGAATACTTGCTGATAATACAACGATTGCCAACTGGTATGCTGTACTAGCATATCCAATCCAAGGACTACGTGTCTTAGCATCATCGCGTTCTGCTTCCAACGCTTTTGCTTTGGCTAGTAAATCTTTTTTGCCTTCTTTGGGTTCGTTTTCATATTTGTCAATCTTAGCGGCCATTTCGGCAGCACGAGCTTTGTCGCCATTGTGTTGTGCTTCGTACAAATTCTGTTCTGCTAGACTTTGCTTGATCGATTTGGCTTGGTAGAAACTGTAAGTATCGTTAGCTTTGATAGTATTGTTTAGTACTGTACTACCCAACTTACCGCCATACCATGCGTTCACAGCTAGTAATAACGCAAACACGTTAATTACCATACCTGCTTTGTCTTTGATTTTTGCTTCGCGTTCGCTACGACTGCCAACTGGGGGCTTTGGTGCGTCCGGATCTTTTGGTGTTTTGTTGATTAGGTTCAACATTGAGTCTAATAAGGCCATCGATTCGCTCCCGGCTTGTTTAATGTACTAGTATTTAGTTTTTTACAGCCAAATTAGTTGCTGACTAAATAATATTGCGTTACAATAACGTTTTATTAGGAAATTAAATGGCAACAGGTAAAGTAAAATGGTTTAATGAAACCAAAGGTTTTGGGTTTATTACTCCAGACAACGGTGGAGCAGATTTGTTTGCCCACTATAGTGCGATTCAAACACAAGGGTTCAAAGTATTGCAAGAGAATCAAAGTGTAACATTTGACGTAGTTCAAGGCCCTAAAGGCTTACAAGCTTCGAACATTGTTCCACAGTAAGGAATTGTTGTAAAAGCCTTAAAGTAAGGCGCTCTGGACGCGGGTTCGACTCCCGCCAGGTCCACCAAAAGCATATTTGAATCTGTAAAAAGATCAGGTTTGGTATCCCAGTCACTGCGATAGGCATAGCCCGCATACTTAATACACCAAAATGTGTTTTTGATGGGCCTGACATTGGTTTCGACAGGGTGAGATAGGATGAAGGTCAACACGTGGGGTCACGTTAAATGCAAATAAAGTAAATGCAAAAGCAAATACATTCGAGTATTTCCAAGTTCCATTCAGCGTTTCAGCAATGAACGATGAGGGATTTGAAATCGCTGCCTAAGAAACAGCACTCGTGAGGTAGCTATACCTTATCACCCAAAATAGTAGAAACCCGTTTCGACGGGTTTCTTTTTCACACAGTCATTTTATAAGGATCACTATGACAACAACAGTAACTATTGGACAAACTCCAATTAATGCAACCTATACAGCAGTTACAGGCACTACAACTGGTGCTGGTACAGGTGCTAAATTTGATGTAACCAAAACTTCTGGTGTTTATTCTACAACCATTGAAAGTGCCAATCTTGGTACCGGATATGCTTTAGGTGACACAATTACTATCCCGGGCACAAGCCTAGGTGGAACCGCTCCTGCCAATAACGATGTTGTAATCGTTACAGCGTTAGGAACTAACGGATCAATTAAGACATTTGCTACGGCAGGTGTAGGTGCTATTGGTAACGGCACTATTAACACAGTTATCGATGTAACAGGTACCACAGGTGTTGACACATATAAGTTTAGTGATGCAAGCACAAACTTTTCAGTAGTCAATGACACTACCAACAAAGCTATTAATGTAACAAGTACTTTGAATACAACAGTATCATTCAAGTTGGAACAACATGAGAGAGTAGTTTTTACAGATAAAGCCACGGCATTTGATATCACAGGAACAGCTGGTGATGTTTATGCACTACTAAAGGCAAGTTTTGGTGGTACAGTGAACACCACATACGAAGGTATTGGTATCAGACTTGAAGATATAGGTGCCACAAGCTCAATGATTTCTCAAGCCATTGTAAACTCTCCACCGTTTGCTACAGCCAATCCTGACTATGCTACTTTTGTGAATAATGTTTATACAAACATATTAGGTGTTGCTCCAACACCTACACAAGCATTGCCCTATGTGTCAGCGTTGGCTACGGGTCAAACTACAGAATCGGCATTATTAAATGCGGCCGCACATTTGACTTCATTCCAACAAACAATCGGTTTGATAGGCATTGCTCCAGCTACAACTGGAGTGTTAGCAAGTTCTGGAATTGATTATATTCCTGCGTGATTGTAATAAGCCCAGTTTTCTGGGCTTATTTTTGGCTTAAATATTGTTTGACTTGTTATTGTTAGACATATATAATAGCTGTATGACGCAAGTCATTTCATTAATAAAAGGAAGTTAATTATGAAGAAAATTGCAATCGCAACATTGTTCGCTTTAGTAGCGGCAACCGCAAGCGCAGTAGAAGTTGGTGTAACAGGTAGTTACGATGGCACTAAACACGATCACGCTGGTTATGGTCTAACACTAGGTCAGCATTTTGGTGATTTTAGTGCTACTGCTGGTTTTGATCGTTATAGCGACAACAACCTAAACAAATACAGTTTGATTGGTGGCTATGATATTGCTAAAATTGGCACAGCTACGTTGACAGCTAAAGTTGGTGCAGTATATTTGGATCAAGAAGCTGGCAAAACATACAGCAAGGACCGTACAGGTTATGCTGGCCTAGTTGGTGCTGGTATTTCAATTCCAGTTACTAAATCTGTTAGTGCAACTGCTGACTATCGCTACCAAGCAGGTCAAAGCCGTGTTAACGACCTAAATGGTTCAACTGTTTTGGTTGGTGCTAAGTACTCATTCTAATCTTAGGATTAGTTCGCCTAAAAGGTTGCTTCGGCAACCTTTTTTGTTATACAATATAGTTTTTGTAACAAAGGATGTAAAATGGATGTAGATACCGCCGCAACAATCTTGGCAGGAAGTATTTTAACAATGCTATCGTTGATAGTAGTTGTAATTGGAATTATAGTGATAAACAATATCTTTCACAAATATTGGAAACCCATCCAATGGATGCGCATGTTAGATCACCCTGTGTACGTTAGCCGAGACGAGCTAGCAGAACACAGAGAAGAGCCAAAAATAAATTGATCGTTATTAATTTTCTTAATAAGCGTTATTAAAATAATTATTGGAAAAATTAATTAAAATCGTTGATCTTATTAGTAAATACTATTACAATATAAATTGTAAGACAACACACACAAGGAGAAATTATGTCTGTTACACTAGCAAACTTAGGTAGCGCATTAGCAGGTGAAAGCCAAGCTCATGTAAAATACCGCTACTTCGCAAAAATTGCTCGCGAAGAAGGATTCGAAGATGTTGCAAAACATTTTGAGCACACAGCAGATCAAGAACTACTACACGCATGGGGACATTTGGAATTGCTTATTGGCAAGCCAACAACTCGAGAATGTTTAGAAAAAGCCATTGAAGGCGAAACATATGAGTTTACTCAAATGTATCCACAGTTCCAGGCTATTGCCGAACGTGAAGGTGAATTAGAAGCCGCAAAAGAAGCCGCGAATCAAATTGAAGAAAGCAAAGAACATGCCGAGCAGTTTGCCGCAGTTCTAGCCAAAGCAGAGAAACGTTT
>Ga0208251_1000292_pt1 | contig 15037 bp, 10 predicted proteins | sample CryBogCBE15Jun09_FD_184560 | JGI IMG/M metagenome (GOLD analysis project Ga0208251, IMG submission 184560) | Freshwater microbial communities from Crystal Bog, Wisconsin, USA - CBE15Jun09 (SPAdes) (version 2) | ecosystem: Environmental > Aquatic > Freshwater > Lake | place: Crystal Bog...
GAGTGCAAGTGGGTGGGCAGGGACTCGAAGTCCAACGGTCTCTTGGCCACCGGTGATGAAATCTTTCGCGATAGCGCTGCGCTTTAAAACCAGGGTCATTGGACCAGGCCAATAATCGCGCGCTAACTTGATTGCATACTCTGCAATATCAGAGGACCAATCCCCCATGCGATCGATCGAATCGATGTGAACGATCAACGGATGATCTGCAGGGCGGCCCTTGACTGAATAAATACGCGCGACAGCTTCTGCGTTCTGGGCATCGGCACCGAGTCCATAAACCGTCTCGGTTGGGAATGCGACAAGGGCGCCAGCTTTAAGTGCCTTAGCCGCATCGGCCAATGTGTCAACGGTGCAGACCGAGAGGAGCGTCATGGGGTAATTCTCTCACTTATTTCTCATAACCAATGCGGGTAATAGTGGGATGATTGGCCCATGAAAATTAAGTCGACCCACCTAGCGAGCGCAGCAGGCGTTCTCTTTATCGCCTCACTCATTATCTCCTTGATGACTGTGCTCCACGGTTCGACGAATGGGAATCCTGCTAACCCTCGCTACGTCACTGTTACCGGTGATGGATCGGTAAAGATCACCCCTGATTCAGTTCGCGTAGATGCTTCGGTTTCAAACGTTGGTTCGACATCGGCTGCATCATTGGCGGCGACAGCGAAATCTGCCGATCAACTTCGCACATCGCTCAAGGGTGCTGGTGTTGATGCCAAATACATCCAGGCGGTCAACCTCTCGACTAACCCTGAATACTCTTATTCGAATAACGGCCCAGCGAAGATCACTGGGTATCGATCGACCCAGAACTTCTCGATCGTGATTCGCGATGCGAAGAACTCAGGCTTGATTATTCAGAACGCTCAATCTGCGGTTGGCAACGCCTTATCTATTAACTCGACCAGTCCTTATGTCTTTGATCAGAAGATCGCTGAATCCAATGCCCGCACTTTGGCGATTGCATCTGCCCGCGAGAAGGCAGCGAGTTATGCGAGCCTGACGGGTTCACGGCTTGGCGCAGTCCTCAGCATTGAAGAGCAGGTCAACCAATCTGGCCCTGTCCCATTGATGGCGATGGCCAAGACAATGGGTGCCACAGCCGCCCCAGTCCAGGTCGATCTGGGTCAGCAGACCATCACGATCACGGTCACCACCAAGTGGGAACTTCGCTGATTTCACGCATATCGGGGCAGAAACCCGAGTTTTGCCGCATGCTCTGAGTCCGATACCCTTAGCGCTCGCTCTAAACGTCCCCATCGTCTAGAGGCCTAGGACATCGCCCTTTCACGGCGGTAACACGGGTTCGAACCCCGTTGGGGGCACAACCCCCACAAAGGGTGAATAACTACATAAGTAATAGGTATCCATTGTGGATACGACCTAGCTTTGGTGAGGGGAAACCTTCATCGAATGAGATGCCGGTTGAATGCGTAATAGCAGGAGCCGAGCACTCGGTTAGGCCCAGTAGCGCAGTTGGTTAGCGCGCCGCCCTGTCACGGCGGAGGTCGCGGGTTCAAGTCCCGTCTGGGTCGCGGTTGTTTTTCAGCCAGCACCACAAGCAACACTGGCTCGGTAGCTCAGTTGGTACGAGCGCGCGATTGAAGATCGTGAGGTCGACAGTTCGATCCTGTCCCGAGCCACTCTTGTTCTATTTCTTCTCAATCCAGGGTTTCCACATGGCCACAGAATCCACAATCGTCTTAACTTCAAGAAATTGATTTCTGCCACGCCAACATCATTCGGCAGTGGCGCTATATCGATCAATTTGGATCACAGGTTTTTCAAACATTGATGAGATTCGACAGAAGTTAGGTTCTAAATACGGGATAGATGTTGAAGAAATTAAACGTTTTGTAATTGCAAATTCAGAACTACGCGGTCGAGATGATTTCAATGCAAAGCATGGATTACGCACAGTAGTTAAAGTCGTGACATCGTCAGGTAAAACTCTACTCGTGGTGATGCAACTTGTAGATCCGCAAAATTACATTTGGAAAATTCGAACTGCGCGCTATCTAAACTAAAACTTCTGGGGGATAATATAAATATGGAAACAAAATCTGAATGGACAACTATCATCATCGAACCGGCAGAAGATGATGATGAATTTCTCAAGATGTTTGAAGCTGGAATTCCATTAGGGGATATCTTTTGGAAAATTCAGGGAATTGTTATCGAGCCAGACCCTGAAACTGGCTATGAGCATATGTTTAGTAGCCCGATCTCTCAATTAGGAATCCCCGAAGAAATTCTCAAAGAGAAGGGGCTACTGGGTTACTGATTACTTTTTCTTGTAACCGGTTGGGCAGGTTGGCTTTACTGCGGTAACTGATTTCGTGCTCTTGCCTTTGATGCAGACAATTGTGGACTTCTTTTGTGCTGCCACAGTTGGTTTTGGCGTTGGTGTCGTACTCTCTTGAGTGAGTTTAATGCTCACCGTTGGAGCTGAGAATGTGAAGTTATTAGCAGATAGGTATAACCAACCATTACTCTCATTTGAAACAGTGGTTGCAACGTCATTTGACCCATCTGAAGTGACTACAGAAATCGAAGCCTTAATCGGAGCACTTGTAAATTTATACAGGCAACGAGCAACATCTGATCGCATCACCAAGTTATAAGTGCCTTTAAAGACTGTGCCATCAGGGTTGTAATGAGCAGAAGCCACCGTATATTTCAAACTTCCGTCAGTGAATGACGGTGGACCTTCAGAATACGCAGTGGAATTAGTTGTCACAATTCCCTTTAAACCACTTCCGCTCTTGAAACAGTTATCTGAGTTCGTTAATTGGTCAGTTGGCAGTGTGTGAAAACTCCATGCGCTTGGAAGTGCTACAGACTTATCTCCTACAAGTGGCGCTAGAAGTTGGATTCCCTTGATTGCATTGGAACCAAAACCATTCATATTCATCCACAAATTCAGAGTCTTTGAATAATCAGGAGTAAATGGCCGTGTGTAATCGATAGCCCTGCCATCTTTTGTACCTGCTGCAGACTGGCAATTCGATGTAGTCATGCACGTTGACCAGATCCCTTCTTGAGCGGCAGTTAGCTGAGACGAATCAACACCTGCATAAAAGACTGGCACTTTCGTTGGAGCTGCGGTGACTGCCAGCTCCACGGCGCCACCAGATAATGCCGAAAGCGAAATGTTGGGATCAACCATGCGTCCGTGAAGCCAGGCAACTGGCTCTTTAGATAAGCGGATTTTTACCTGGTATCGGAATCCATCTGGAAATATATGCGAAGTAAGGCATTTTCCAACTTCGGCAAGAGTGATTGTGCAGGAATCTGTCGAGACTGCGTAACCGGGCGTGTTTGTACGCCCATTCGCATCTTTAGCTTCCCAAAGCGAGTCATATCCAACATGGAGTGGAGACTCACTCCGGATATACCCCACATCAATTTTTGAAACAGGGATGAGCGATGCATAGAGTTGAGATTGGGTTTCGTTCCCATAGTTTCCGACTCGAACCGATCCTGTTTGCCCAACAACTAAGGCGTATTGAGTTCCGTAGGCATGCGGAGCAGAAGGAATATTCCAAATACTTGGCGTTTCAGTCTTGGGGATTCCTAACGCAGGATTTCCTTCAAACTTATTCACATGGTCTGGAACAGTATAGGAATCGAAGGTTGCTGGAATCTGACTCCCATCAGTTGAGATCGCGCTCAGACCTTCAATGCAGTCAAGGTCAGTCACGCTCTTACAGATGGGAAAAATGGACTGGTAGGAGAATTGGCTGACATTTTGGCAGTGAGAGTCAGAGGTCGAAGAACATAGAAAACGGTCCCAGTCAGCGGGATCAGAGGTGTACCGCTCTCCTGTGAGATGAGGGAATGTCGAAATCGACGTAGTCTCATCTTGATATGTGATCGAATGGAATGTCGGGGAGGCGTTAATAGGAGTAATCCAATGTTGATCACCAACAACATCAGCATTCGAAACACTCGAACTAAGGACCATCAAGGACCCAAGAATTAGTGCAGAAACTTTTTGAATTATTCTCATTTTTTCTTATAACCCATCGGGCAGGTTGGCTTTACTGCGGTAACTGATTTCGTGCTCTTGCCTTTGACACAGACAATTGTGGACTTCTTTTGTACCGCCACAGTTGGTTTTGGAGCTGGTGTCGTGGTCACTGGTGAAGCAGATGGCGTTGGGGTTGCTTGGACAGTAGGAGTTGGTGATGCCGATGGAGTTGGAGCAGGTGCTGGTGCGTCTTGTGACAACTTCACTTTGATCAGAGGGTTCGAGAAGCTAAATCCTGCCGCTCTCAAATATAACCAACCATCGTGTTCGGTAACAACGGTGCTTGCAACCTGATCTTTTCCATCTGCGGAGACAACTTCAATTGTTGCCTTCACGGGGGCATTCGAGAACTTATATAGGCAACGAGCGGCTTTTGAGTTGATTGCTAGATCGTAGGTTCCCTTGAAAACAGTTGTCCCATCACTCTCGTAGTGAGGCGCAGCAACTTTGTAATTCAAAGTACCGCTTGCGGAGTCAAAGGATGGTGGTCCCTCAATATATTGAGTGGCATTAGTCGAAACAAAGCCAGTAACCCCGGCGGAACCGTTAATGCATTCATTGCCAGATCCATTCATGCTTCGAACAGACCACATAGTTTGAATGGCATCAGCTTTATCACCGAGTACCGGTAACCAGAGCAAGAACTCCTGCATGTAACCTTCGTCGTAGCCAGTTAGGTTTCGTAGGAGGCTCCACGTAGAAGGATCCTTTGCTTCAATTTCGGCAAAGCTCCCTGGCCCACCAACGGGCATTTGTCCACCGAGTGGTTTTGGAAGACTGTTGTAATAATCAACGAGTGGCTGAGGTAGATCAGTCTTCTTCGTCCAGTGAGCAATAGCAGGCACTCTGACTGGGTTAGCTTCAACACTGAATAGTTGATTGTCGCCATCGAGTGAAGTGATTGAAACATTTGAATTGGTGATACGACCGCTGAACCAAGGCAAAAGTGAGTAATTGACCTTGATATCCAACTTAAACGAAATATCTGTGGGTAACGCTTCAGGCACTGCACATAGGTTTGCATCATTCATAATGCAGCCAGCGAATTGATACGCACCGCCGCCCACTCCGACTCGTGGGTTATCCCAACCTGTGTAATCAGAAAGCTTGGTTGATAACGGCCAGGTTTCGTAATTTCCCTGGGTTATTGAGACTGCAAAAATTGCAGCCTGCATCGATGTGCTAAATACCGAATCATTAACGCCACCGTAGTTTTGCTTTGTTGACTGCGGATTAACTACAACTAGATAAAGGTCCCCGCTTGCGTGCTTTGCACCAGGGATGTGTACCAGATGTGTGGTTGCTCCCCCAGGCAACTTGAGTGCTGGATCACCTGTGTAATCCAAGCTTCTCGGACCAGGGAAAGAGTCTCCCAAGTTCACATCTAGTTTTGTTCCATCAGATTTACTCGCCTGCAAACTTTGAATACAATTAGTATCAGCAGCAGTTGGGCAGAAATCAAAGAGCGTCGTGGCCTGGAAGAAGTTTGCAGTTGAACAAGCCGGATCCTTCATGCTCTTACAACCTGCTACTGCTGTTATCTTCCCTGATGAATCAACAGTCTTTGCAATGAGCCCAGGATTAGTAAAACTATTTAGGAAGTTCGGTAATGCAGATAGGCCCATATATCCACCGGCATTCCCTGGTGGCATAGGCGGATTCAATGATTCAGCGGTCGACGAGCCATACGCGAGCGTTCCCGAAGTAATCAACGCTGCTGCAAGGAGACCTATGAACCCTTTTTTAAACATATGACTACTTCCTCTTGTATCCGGCTGGGCAGGATGGCTTTACGGCTGTCACGGTCTTTGTGTTCTTGCCTTTCACGCAAGTGATCGTGATTTTCTTGGGAACAGCAGGTGCTTTTGTAGCGACCGGAGCGGGTGCTGGGCTTTCGGAGGCAACAGGAGTTGGGGCTGCCGTAGCAGATGGAGCTGGAGCATCCTGTGTCAGCTTTACAGCGATAGTAGGACTACTGAAGGTAAAGCCTTTCGCAGAAAGGTATAGCCAACCGTTCTTTTCACTTACAACAGTCGTAGCAATTTGAGTCTGTCCATCATCGCTTTGAATGGAGATAGAAGCTTTAATCGGTGCGCTACTGAACTTATAGAGGCACCGAACAACTTCACTTCGAATTGCAAGGTCATAAGATCCTTGAGCAACTTGCCCATCAGCTTGGAAGTGTGGAGAAGCCACTTTATATTTGAGTTCTCCTGTAGCTGCATCAAATGCTGGTGGACCATCTGAATATGTCAATGAATTAGTGGTAACTAATCCACCATATGACTGGAGCGTGTTTCCACACTTATTTGTCACACCCCAAGCATCATTACTTACCAATGTCTTAAAGGACCAAATAGTGTCGTTTGAAGTGGCCTTATTGTTATAAGCATCTGTGAATGCTGTAACGAAATCCATCATTAGTGGATCCCCAAGTTCACCCACAATCTGCCAACCTTTGCGTCCAGTACCACCACGACCCCATTGAGTTCCATTAAATGCCAACTTCTTTGCTGCATCAGGAATCTGAGCATTTGGAACAGAGAAGTCGAGTCCGGGGACCAATGTTGGGACGGCTTCAATATTAATTTGCTCGCCATTTTTCCAGTCAGATGTTGTGATATTCGGAAGACCTAAGCGACCACTAAACCAGCCACTCTGCTTGAAACCTAAGTTCAATGTCATTCCAAATCGATAACCCGCAGGGAATTGTGCCCTCACATCACAGAATGCTTTATCTGTAAAGACGCAAGGAGTTCCGTCTGGGGCATAGGTATTACCATCGGCAGAACTTCCCCAAGCTTGGTTTCCATGGGCGGCGTCGTTTGCGACGAGTGTCGCGTAACTTCCAGGAATCTCCTTAACTGGAACAATTCCAGCGACGAAACCTTCGTTAAATAGTCGTGCTCTGCTGATTGGATCTCCGACAGCCTTATCACCGTTGTATCGAGCCTGAACTCCGACGAAGAATTGATTGCTACCGGCGCTATTAGTGATTCCAGGGAAAGTCCAGATACCACCGATACCGTGGCTTACTGGAAGGTTCGGCATCGCATTCTCAAGAATGTATTGATCGGGGTTGTCCTGTACCGTTTTTACAAATAATCCACTGATCTTGTTGCCAGACGGATCAACTGCCCAAACACTTTGGATACATGATGTTGCAGAACTTGGATTACAAACATCAAAGTTATCGATTGCGAAGACATGTCCTGCTTTTACGCAGGCAGGCTCAGTGTCGGATTTGCACATGGAATATGTAGAGCCGTCTTCGGGAACTGGCGCACCAAAAATCTGAGAAGGCATACTTCCAAGTTGGAAATTCTCCTGAAGGTAGAGGCCCAGGGCAGGAACGTCGCTCGGAATCGCAACTCCCGCGTTAGCAGGTCCTGATCCCGCAGAAACTCCAATGACCACGGCAATAACAGCTAGGCCCTTAACGATTCTGCTCTTCATCATTGTCATTTTTTCTTGTATCCCGTCGGACAGACTGGCTTAACGCCGGTCACAGTTTTGGTGGACTTACCCTTGATGCAAGTGATGGTGACTTTCTTTGCAAGAGGAGATGGTGTCACTACGGGGGTTGAAGTGGCGACTGGCGTTGGGCTCTCTGAAGGAGTCGCGACTGGAGCCGGAACACTTGCTTGGGTGAACTTCACCTGGATAGTAGGAGAAGAAAATTGGAAATTCTTCGCACTCAATGAAATCCAGCCATCTTTTTCACTTGCTACAGAAGTTGCTACATCGTTCGCGCCATCTGATGAAATTACTGAAATCGTTGCACTGATTGGCGCCTTGGAGAAACCGTAGATGCATCTTGCGACATCAGACCGCATTACTAAGTTGTAGTTTCCCTTAAATGGAGTAGTTCCATCAGGGTTAAAGTGTGGTGAAGATACTTTGTAATTGAGAGACCCATTTTTGTATTCTGGAGGACCTGCTGAATATGCAGTCGAATTAGTGGTCACGATTCCTTTAAGGCCTGGAGTGCCTGTTATGCAGTTGTCGGCGCCAGCCATCTCCATGCTCGACAAAGTCCTCATCGACCATGTAGTACTCATTGCTGTTGATTTATCACCAATGGCTGGTGCAATAGTGGACATAATCTCGAGTGGAATAGGACCGAATGGCTGAACAAACTTGAGGATATTAATCTGGGCGTTTCCAGCTAAAGTCTGGGCTTGCTCATTAAAACCAGAATTTCCGTTAGGACCTCTGACGGCAGTGTCCTCACCACAATATCTTTGATCAAGAAAACATTTTGGCCACAGGTTCTGAATGCTTGCCGGCAAGGTCGCCCAAGCACCTGTCTGATAGACCATGGGAACGCTTGTCGCACCGGCAGTGACGGAAAGCGTTACCCCTGAAGAAGAATTTTTAATAATTGAGATTGTCGGATCAACCATGCGACCATGCATCCAGCCTGTTGGTTCTTTTGTTAATCTGACTTTGAGATTGAAATTCTGCACAACTCCAAAAGGTTCTTCTGCGTAACATTTTCCTTGGTCGTTTGTAGGGAAAATACATGAACTACCATTGACGTGGCTACAGTCAGAATTCTTATTGTGATCAGTCTGCTGAAATGTCGCGCAATAGTCGTAATACACTCCTGGGAGAGACTGGCTCCAACCTTGGCTGATACTGCTTGGCCCAGTTCCAAAATCTTTGAGCACAACTGGAATAAGTGAAAGTTGAATAAAACTTCCATTCCTTGTCTCGATGCCAGATCGATCGACATTTCCATTGATTCCAGCAACTACTGCATACAGATTACCTGAGGCATGGGGAGCGCTTGGGATCGACCAAATGCTTGGCATATCCCCCGCAGGAATGCCCATCTTAGAATCTGCTGGATAGGCATTAACGTGATTTACAACAGTGTATTTTGAAAAGCTACCCGGGTTTGATGCTCCGTTCGAGTCAATTGCGTTTACCTGAGAGATGCAATCGAGATCAGAATCATTTGAGCATACCTTCAAAATCGAGTTGTATTGAAAGATAGAGCTCTGAGAGCAGGCTGGATCCGATGTTGATTTACACACATAGAAGTCCGGATAACTGTCTGCCTTAAGTACTGAATACTGAAATGGAAGAGGCAACTTATCTGTAAACGCGAATGAGTGAATTGTTGGTTCATAGTAATTTACATCGGTAGGTATCCAGCTTTTGTCATTACCAGCATGTGCTGGTGCCGAAAACCCAACTAGTCCGAGTGCGAGTGCAGCGACTAGAAACTTGGCGATTCTTTTCATCATTTCTTCTTATACCCCGCTGGACATGTTGGCTTCACCGCGGTCACGGTTTTCGTTGTCTTACCTTTAACACAAGTGATCGTTGATTTTGCTGGAACCTTAGGAGCAACTGGAGCACTTGATGGTTGCACTGCCGGAGTCGCACTTGGTGAAGCACTAGGTGATGGAGACGCCACAGGTGCAGGTGCGTCCTGAGTCAGCTTCACTTTGATTGTTGGATTTGAATAGCTAAAGCCTTTAGCAGACATCTTGAGCCAACCATTAGCCTCACTGAGAACGGTGCTCGCGATCTGAGCGTTTCCATCATTGCTAACAATTTCTACGGATGCCTTCACTGGGGCCGATGTGAACTTATAAATGCATCGAGCAACAGTTGATCTCAAAAGTAAGTCATATGTTCCAACCGCTGGTTGTCCATCAGCTTGGAAGTGTGGAGAGAGTAGCTTGTAATCGAGACTGCTAGTCGCTGAGTTGAATGCCGGTGGGCCAGCGCTATAAACAAGGGCATTTGTTGTTACAACACCGGAGACGCCACCATCACTGGCAGAGCAGCGCTGCACATCACCGCTATTTTGATCCCATTGAAGAGTTCTGAATGACCAGAATGAGTTTGAAGTGGTAGCTGTATCTTTTGCGAGAGGCAAGAAAAGGGTAGCGAGATCAAAGGTGTCGGCATTAGAAGACTCGCCAATTATTTTTCCACCACCCATACCAAATGTTCGTCCGCTGAAGATGTAGTCGGATAGAGCCTTTGGAAGTGATGCTGTTGGTGCAGATACTTCAAGAGTAGGCACGATTACTGGATCGGCCTCGACAGTAATGACTTGCTGGGCACCATTAGAGATCGTGATATTTGGAGCAAAGAATCGACCATGGAACCAACCTGCGAAGCCATGAGTGACTGACATGGTGAATCCAAAACGATAACCAGTGGGGAAATCAGACTTTGCATAACAGAGTTTTGGCTCGTGACCAGCACAGGTTCCATTCATCGCATTACCAAAACCGTTGGCTCCAAGGCCATGATCGGCAGTCGCGGATACAGCAATTGAATGCGTATCGTTTTGGGGATCAGCCTTCTCGTCTACTGGAGTGAATGTTGCCGCTAAGCCGCCTCCGAAATTCACATTCCGGTTTGCTAGAGATCCCGTTCCATCGATACGACCGTTAAGCGATACATCCAAAAGGTAGGTCGATATGCCTGCCGCATTCTTGACACCTGGGATGTTCCAGATTCCACCTAGCCCTTTACCGAGTGGGATTCCAAGGGATGGGATCTGGACATAGTGAGATGGATTCTCGGCGTCGACATACTTCACGAACTGACCCTCGGTCTTATTACCGGAACCATCTGTGGCCCACACTGACTTAATGCAATCTACTGTCATCGCTGGAGTACAAGGCGATAAGTGATTGAAAAAATTGATAGAGGTCGCGGCAGAACATATTGGGTCATCAAAGGTGTCACAGAGCTTGTAGGTGTGCTCATCGCTTGGATTAGTCGATCCAAAGATTGCATCTGGCATGGTCGAAACTAGTATGTTGTCAGAAACCGAGAGAGATTGGGTGGGCCAATTCTTATCCGGCATAGCACCAGCAAATGCTGCAACGGAACCAGTCAGTGCCAAGACTGATCCGACTAAACCAATTGTTAGCTTACGAAGGCGCATTTAGAAAAGGGTTCCCTTACTTCTTCTTAAATCCACTAGGACAGATTGGCTTAACACCTGAGACAGTTTTAGAAGTCTTACCTTTAACACAAGTGATCGTTATCTTCTTTGCCACTGTCGCAGCAGGTGTGGTTGCAGTTGCTGGTGTCTCAACAACCGGTGCATCTTGAGTGAGCTTTACCTTGATTGTTGGATTTGAATATGTAAATCCATAAGCACCAAGTGTGAGCCAGCCATTTGCCTCGTTAATAACAGTTGATGCAACACTTGATCCACCCGAGTCATTAGTGACTGAAATGGTGGCTTTGATTGGGGCATTAGTAAATCCATAGATGCAACGGGCCACTTTTGAGCTCATAAGTAAGTCATAAGTTCCTTGAAAGGGTGTTGAACCATCCTTTTCAAAATGCGTCGCTGCGACTTTGTAATCCAATGTGTTGTTGGCAAAGACAGGAGGACCATCAACATATTCCGCTGCATTTGTCGTAACGAGACCTGCAAGGCTATTTGTTTGATTGATGCACTTTGCGACCGGAGAATTTGGGTCACCGTTACTCATTGTTTCGACCGCCCAAACGGTAGGCATTGCTTGCGCCTTGTCTCCTAAAAGCGGTGACCATAAGACAAATTCAGAAAGAGTCTTATCGTTATGCTGGTTATTGCTATTTCTAAGAATGGCGATTTGCGAAAATGGAGAATTAGGCGGAGTTTGAGAAAGGATGGAACCTTCGTAGGTGTTGTCCCAACTACCGTGGTTGGTATAAAAGCCTTGAAGAGCTGGAGATAACTCTGAATTCTTCTTCCAAATGGCGACAGTTGGGGTTTTAATCGCCTTCGCCTCAACAGTTATCACTTCATTTCCAGATGGCTCCGAGGTGAGAGAAATCGATGGCTTTGTAACGCGCCCGTGAAGCCAGCCGACAATAGGTCTTGTGATTCGAACAGAGAGACCAAATGAAATGTCGAGCGGGAGTGGATACATGGCGGCGCACTTCGTAAATGATGTAGATGCACATCCAGAGGGCTGATTGTAATCAGGCACGGCAGGCGCTCCAGAGACATTAATGTGTGAATATGATGATGGATTAGTCAAGTAAGCATTAAATCCAAAATAACCATCAACGACTTTCACCGCATAGATACTCATGACGAAGGAATTTACAACCCACTTGTTGTTATTCATCTCGCCTTCCATGAATGGTTTTACGAGATATAGGTCTCCGCCAGCATGTGGTGCACCGGGAATTTCGACCAAAGTAGGTTCACTGCCATTTGGCAATCCTTGAGCGGGATCACCAACGTAATCTTGTTTGTTATCGGTATTGAGAATGCCAATTACTTTTACATCTAATTTGTTACCAGATGCATCAGTTGCTGTAACCGCGCTGATGCAATCCAATTGCAAATTATCTGAACAGTAAGGAAGTACGGCGTGATACTCCTTCTGACCCGGAGTGCTACAAGTAGCATCGTTGATCGATGCGCAGCTGGCGACGGATGTCACTTTGCCTGATGCATCTACGCCGAAGTTAAGAAGCCCAGAACCAAACCTTGTAAGTCCTTCGAGATCATTGTGATAGTAGCCCTGGTAATCCGCGAGCGCCGGTGGTTGAGGAGGCGTAAATGCTTCATCACCAAGTCCTGTTAGAACTGTCTCGGGTGGACGAGAAGAATTTGTATCAGCTGCCCATGAACTAGAGAGCACTGGTACAAAAGAGAAAAGGAGTGCGACCGAGATAGCTGAGATGAGCTTCTTCATGTCGCCTCCTTAAGAATCATTGGATAAGACTGAGATATGAGGATCTCCCTGGTGCCTTGAAGTGCACCAGGGAGTCGTCCCTCGATTGGTAGTACTACGTGCTGAGCGTTAGCTCAGTGGATCAGACCTTTGGTCCAACCTGCTTGAAGCCCTTAGGGCAGACAGGATTGGTTCCAGTGATCTTCTTCGTTGATGCGCCAAGTGCACAAGTGACTGTGACCTTTGGTGCTGGCAATGAAGTGACCTTGGCCTTTGAAGGCTTGTAACCCTTCTTGATTGTGATCGACAACTTCGGACGTGAGAAGTTGAAGCCAGATACATCGATGATGATGTTGTTGTTCTTGGCTGATACGACCGCAATCGCTGCAGTTGTGCCACCAGCTTCAGTAGTCAAAGAGACCTTGAGTGCTGTAGCAGCATCTGCTGGGTTTGTAAGTCCCCAGAGAAGAGCAGCATCCTTGAATGGAATGACTGCCTTATAGAAGCCCTTGTTCACTGTTGTTCCATCTGGAGCAAAGTGAGGTGCAGCTGCTTCCCATGTGAATGCCTTGTTTGTTGCATCCCATGTTGGTGTTGAGAGTGAGCAGACACCGTTGGAACCTACATAAAGGTTTCCGGTGGTGCCATCAACTCCGAAGCCGGTCTGATCATTCTGCGGAATGATCAAAGTTTGGAACTGACGAACATTCGCCTTTGCTACACCAGCTTCGCCGGTGCAATCCTTTGCAGGATCCTTGGCAAGTGGAACTGTGACAGCAGAACCTTCAACAGAGACTAATGTGTAATCGCCACGGTTCTGAGTCTGAACTGTTGTATCAACACCGACAGCAACTGTGACACCAGTCTTCATATCACCGGTACGAACATTTACCTGAATGGTGATATCTGGATCAAGGTTTACTGCATAGCCCTTTGTTCCAGGCTGTGATGCAAGAGTTACCTTGTTGTTGGCATCAGTAAGTGTTGGAAGAACATCAACAAAGAGATTGTTGGTGAATTCGTTTGCAGCCTTTGCCTCAACGAAGAGTCCGTCGTAACCGAGCTGACCAAGACCAAGTGTGTTCCACAATGGTGTTGTCCAGTGGCCACCGAGTGCGCGGCCAGCTTCGACTGGAGGAGCAACGTTGGTAGATGCATCAGGAGCAAGTGGTGCTGCCGCTACGCCAGGGACTGCGCCATCGCCAGCTGCTGCAGGAGATGAACCTGGTGTTGGTGTAGCCGCGCCACTTGCTGCAGGTGCTGGAGAAGCAGATGCACTTGCTGAAGCTGATGGTGAAGCCGCTGGAGAAGCTGATGGTGATGCCGCTGGGCTAGCAGCAGGTGCTGCAGCTGAAGGAAGTGCTGAGACAGTTCCCGCAACATCCCAACCGTTAATCAGTGAGTTGTTAGTAACCCAGATTGGAGTAACGAGTGGAACAGTCTTTGAGAATGTCTTTGTTGCTGGATCGTACTTAGCATTCCAATCAGGCATCTGCTGGGTATTAGCAAGATCCTTGAGATCGATAAAAGTTTCAGATGCGAAACGCTTTGCCTCTGAAGCTGCCTTTGCTGGATCAGCGTAATCGAACTCCATCTTTACTTCGCCATCCTTGATGATGACGAGTGAAGACTTGTAGCAATCGGTCCAGAGAACATTGTGGGTTACTTGGCCGTTCTGCCAACAATCCTGTGGCTGACTCCAACTACCAGGATCGCGAGTTGTATCGAAAGTCTTTGTTGCTGAATCGTACTTCGCACCCTGAACTGGGAAGTTAGGTGTACCGATTAAGTTTGTGACTTCCATGAATACTGCAGTGCCAGATGTAAGAGCGTCGCGCTGATACTGATCAGCCCACCAACCGTTACCAATAACGATATTGGATTTGCTGAGCTCTGCCATTGGGGCAAATGAGATTCCAGCGTTCGCTGGTTGTTGTGGCACAGGATTACCGTTTGGCACCCACATCAATGGGACGGTCTTTCCTTGTGCAGTGGTGATGACAACAGATTCAACGCAATATGTTCCGTTGATCTGTGCGCACGCTGCAAAAGCTGTCTTTGGAACTCGAAGGGTCGCTGCATGAGATGGCAGAGCCGATCCCACAAAGAGTCCCGCGAGAAGGGCGAGGACCGAGCCTCGCGCAATGAGTGACTTACGCACGTAGTTCTCCCTAATTGGGTTCAAATCGGTAGCCGAATGTGACTACCTAGTGACCCCACCGTGATTTGGGAGCAAATTTATGCACTTTCCCCGGTCGGAACGAGGTTATGAGTGGTCATATCCGTCCAATGGGGGGCAAAACGGGCGAAATTACTTCTTTCGGTAACCCGCTGGACAGGT
>Ga0208251_1000296_pt1 | contig 14884 bp, 22 predicted proteins | sample CryBogCBE15Jun09_FD_184560 | JGI IMG/M metagenome (GOLD analysis project Ga0208251, IMG submission 184560) | Freshwater microbial communities from Crystal Bog, Wisconsin, USA - CBE15Jun09 (SPAdes) (version 2) | ecosystem: Environmental > Aquatic > Freshwater > Lake | place: Crystal Bog...
GTCAGGTTACAACAACAACATCAATAGCACATTCTCAACAAGCAACCCTGGCGTAGAGTTCCAGACTGCTTTTGCTGCAATGTACGCTAACAACCTCGCTAACCCTGATGAGATTTTCATGAACGGTTCAGATCGTAAGCAGCTCTCAGATGCAATCAAGTCTGCTGGCTCAACATCTGCATACCGTTTGAACCTCACTCAGAGCGAAACCGGCTCTTATGTCGGTGGCGCAACGATTGATGCACTCCACAACGAAGTTACAGGTAAGCTCGTGGATCTCACAGTTCACCCATACCTTCCACAGGGTGTTGCACCAATTCTTTCGTATGTCTTGCCATTTGAGAACTCAGAGGTTTCAAATCTTTGGGCTGCGGTGAATGTGCAGGATTATGTTTATTTGAATTGGCCAAAAATCCAGCTACAAAACGAAGCGAGCACTTATTTCCGTGGAACATTTGTTGCTTACGGCCCATCATGGTCAGGCGCAGTTTCAGGTATCAAGGCTGCTTAGTATCACAACGATTGAGAGCGCATCGCAAGGTGCGCTCTCTCTCATAAAAGGAGGCAAACAATGACAAAGATGATTCCACCAAAGGGTATGACCAGCGTTTCAATCAATACGCCCAATGGCAAGAAAAGCAAGTTTGTTGGTAAAGATGGATTGCTCCATATCAACGATCCTAAACTGGTCAAGAAACTCAAGGCAGAAGGCTTAGGCGTAGCGAGCGCAAGCGGCGTAATCGCTAATAGTTCGGCAGTAGGTTTTCCTTGTAAAGCCTGCGGGTTCGGTTCATTCTTCAAGAAATGCTCAAAGTGCGGAGAAATAAATGGCTAATGCTTATACCAACACAACACATAAGTTCTCCACCCCTTACCTGACCCTTGCTGAGTTCAAGAACGCCCCTACCGCTATTGATATTGATAACCTCGTATTCAACTCTCAAGATCCCGATGTGCAGGATGCCGAACTCTCTAATGTGATCGCCCGCGCTTCATCGTGGATTGACACTTACTGCAACCAAGTTCTCGCGGCTACAACCGAAACCGAGAATATGCGTGGTCGCTTGAGTAGCGATGGAACCCTGCGTATCCATCCACGCTACAACCCTATTCTTGCCGTTATTGCTTTCAGTTATGGCAACCCTACTTCTCAGATGAACCCAATCGTTGATCCATCCGTTGCGTGGATTGAGGATTCTCAAATCATTATGCCGATTGGCAACCTCAGCTTTAACTACACCACCCAAGGCCCACTCCAATTCGGCTTGCCAATGACTCCTCGCCGTGAGTTGTTTGTTAATCTTCAGTATGTTGCTGGATACGCAAATACGACCATTACAAGCGCAAACGCAGGGCAATCCACCCTAGTAGTCGCAGATCCAACAGGTATTATCGCTAACTCAAGCCTACAAATCTATGACGGCTTCAACTCAGAGTTAGTCACAATCGCCAGCAACCACACCTACGGCAATTCCACAGTAGCCCTTGCCTCGCCTTTGGCTTACTCACACGGAACCGGCGTTTCAATCTCAGCACTACCGCCAGCCGTCAAAGAAGCAGCGATCTTGGTGACTACTGCAATGCTCAAGGTTCGTGGCGATTCCTCAATGACTATGGCGATCTCAAATACCGCAGGTCAAACTGTTGCGGGCAAGGATAAGATGGGCGAAGATATTGCGCTCGCTAAAGAACTCCTTACCCCTTATCGTAGGGTCAGATAATGGCAGTAGGTCGCAAAGAAGCCCGAGATACTATTGCCACCTTCATCAAGCCACCACAGGTAGATGGCATCAATCAGGTCTTTACCTCGTTTCCTAAGCGTATTAACTTTGAGGTCAATGCCCTACCTTCTCAGAGAAGCCGTTGCGCTGCCGTAGTCTTTATTGAGTCAGAAACCGAAACTCGTATCGGCTTGGGTGGCTATACCTCAGCAGGTGCGGCTACGGGTATCAAGAAGGTTGATTACTCAGTAGCAATTCAGCTCTTCCATCATTCGCTAGAAAACGATGCCGAGGATGCTATGGCTGACTTTGACCGAGTGATAGACAACCTCAAGAACCGCCTTCGCTCAGATCACCAATTCGGCGATAAGTCAGGCGTACTTGTATGGCAAGCGGCAGAACCAGTCATTAACACATCTTACGGCGAACCAATGTCCACCAATGGTACTGCTACCGAAACTTGGGCGGTTGTTCGATTTGATGTTACCCAAGTAATCAACGCATAGGAGAAATCATGCAGTTCACTTATACAGGCTCAGATGAGCGAGTTTTCCCAAGTATCGCAGTAACAGTTCAACCCGGTGACACCTTTGAAGCACCTGAAGATTTCAGCGCAGCAAATGTTTCATCAAAGCCAACCAAGTCCAAGCCAACAGTAGGAGATGAATAATGGCACTAGCACAACCATCCGTTAAGTCGTATTTAGGCGTTGCCCTAGAAACGACAAAAGGAACACCCGTAACGGCTACAAACTTTGTGCCAGTTACCATGAATACATTTAAGCCAGTAGATATGATTGATCCTCTCTACGATACAGGGCTTCGTGGCTCACTTGTTGAGAACTATCAGTATGTCCAAGGCCGCCGCCACACTACCGTTGATTTTGGTGGGCCAGTCTTTGCAGACACAATCGGCTACTGGGTTGCAGGTATCCTTGGCGATGTAACCACAACAGGTTCAAGCGCTCCTTACACACACGCTATTGCGCTTAAGAACGCAGTTGGAACAACTGGCGATGCTCAGCCAAAGGCTCTTACAATCACAGACTTCTACTCAGCAAACACACGCCAGTATCCGGGCGCTCAGATCACAGATTTTGGTTTGGCATTTAACGCTGATGGAATGTTGGAATACACAGTTAAGGCTATGGGTTTCCCATCAGTTACAACTTCTGCTCCAGCCCCATCGTTCTCAACAGTTCTTCCTACTCAAGTATGGACTGGAACAGTAACAATCGGCGGTTCTCAGGTTGCTTATGTTCGCACAGGAACTCTTGATCTTTCTCGCAAGGCAGAGGCTATTTGGGGCGTTGGCAATACACAATCTCCTTATCAGGTCTTTGTTGGTGCGCTAACCGCTAAGGGCAAGATCACCTTCGTCATGCAAGATGATGCAGAACTTACCCGCTACATCACAAACACTCAGCCAGCACTTACATTCAACTTCTCAACAGGAACAGGTGCAACTGCAACTCAGGTTCAGTTCACTCTTTCAAAGGGTGCTTATGTAACTGGCGCTATTGAGCGCAACGCTGACTATGTTGAAGTGACCGTAGATATCGAAGGTCTTGGAAACACAACAGATGTTGGTGCAACCTCTGGATACTCACCTGTAAAGTTCACTTTGCAGAACGCTCTTCCAAGCGGAACATTCCAGTAACCGATAGAATCCCGCTAGGGGAGCCGCCTTCCCTCCCCTAGTCGGGCTATTTTTGTGAAGGCAAGTTGGAAGGAAACCAATGTCTAAAAGTATTACTCTCCCATCAGGTAACACCGTAGTAATGCGCGACCCATCAACCCTTCGCGTAAAAGATCGCAAGAAGGTTGTAGCGGCTGCCAATAACCAAGAAGGCTTGCTTCAGGCTATGTCTATGACTGATGGACTTATTGCGGTTCTTGTCGAGTCATGGTCATTTGATCTTATTATTCCGTCAATTCACATTGCTTCGCTAGATGAACTGACAATGCCTGATTATGACTTTTTAGCAGCAGAAGCGGCTAAAGCTCAATCTGGAATCTTCCCAGATTTCTCAGATACGCCAGCCAACCAGAGCAACCCTGATAGCCCTTTAGGAAACTTGAACGCTTAAAGTGGGTATTAGAAGGTAATCCTTCAAGCGAGTTACACGATTACCCGTATGAGGAATACCTGTATTACTTGTGCGCTAAAGAATTTGGCTGGACTCCGCAAGAAACAGATGAACAACCCGCTTTTATGGTGGATTGGATTCTCAAAATACTTAAGATTTCTAGGGAGGTCGAAAGTGGAAATGAGCAATAACATCCCTGAAGTCCTTCGTAAAGTTGTTGAGGCTCAAGGCAAAATTGATCGCGGTGCTATGATGGCTCGTAATGAGATGATGACTTCGCTCATTCAACTTTCTAAAGAACAAATTCAAGGCAAGCGCCAAAAAGGTGAAAAGGCTGAATCAGGCAAGCCACCTAAAAACCGCACAGGTAACCTGCGCCGATCTATTCAAGGCAAGCCAATGCGTGAAGGTTTTGCTACCTATTCTGCGTTAGTTGGCCCAACAATCATTTATGGTCGCAGAGTTGAACTTGGCGGCGGCAACTGGCCTTCTGGCACAAAGTTCCCATACATGAAACCAGCGTGGGAAAGATTTAGACCTTTAGCACTTAACATTATCCGCAAACACTTGGCTCTCTAGGAGGCATCATGGCAGAGTTCTTTCCACCAGTAATCTTTGAGATCAAAGCAAAGGCTACTGAGGCTATTGCATCCTTTGGCGAGGTTAATAAAGAACTTGTTAAGATGGAAAAAAATGGCGTTATTGCCAGCAGCGCTCTTGGCAAAATGCAAGTTGCTTCTAAATATGCTGGAACTGCCCTTCTTGGTCTTGGTGGAATTTTTGGTGCTTTTGCCGTATCAAGTATTAAGCAATTAGACACAGTAGAAACTGCTCAAGCAAGACTTTCGGTTGCCATCAAAGATACTGGCGTTAGTTTTGATGTTGCCAAGCCTTATATTGATCGCGCTGATGCGGCTATGCGTAATCTTGGATTCTCTACTGCCGATACTTATGGCGCTCTTGGAACTTTAACTGCGGCAAGCCGTAATCCTAAAACTGCTCTTGATACTCTCAGCGTAGCGGCAGACCTTGCTCGTTACAAGCAAATATCTCTTGCCGATGCTGCAACGCTTTTGGCTCGCGCAACTATTGGTCAAGCAAAAGGTCTTGGTGATCTTGGTATTGCTATTGGAAAGACTTTGCCAAAGGGTGCTTCGCTTGAGCAAATTCTTAAAGCCGTAGAAGATCGCGCACACGGATCTGCAACCGCATTTAGCAAAACCCTTGCGGGAAGCCTACAAACCGCTCAAGCAAATTTCCAAAATCTTGAGGTTCAAGTAGGAACTGGATTAGTTCCAGCACTTAATAAGGTAATGACTTGGATTAACGGAACTGGAATACCGGGGCTAAAAGGTTTCTTTGGTGTCATTAGCGATAACAAGGGATTGGTAACTGGGTTAGTTACTGCCCTTGCTGGAATTTGGGCAGCACCAAAAATAGTTGGAATTATTACTGCAATTAAAACTATCATTGCAGAAATAGGTCTTTTAAGAACCGCCGCTGCTTTGGGTGCAGAAGCGGAAGCCGTTTTAGGATTTACTGCTCTTCCGGGATCAACACTTAAATTACTTCTAGGCGGTACTGCTGGTGTAGGTGCGGCAATGGCTGGAATTGGCGCAGCAGTTGGTCTTGGATTTTATGAAGCAGGAAAGAGCAACGCAAAGCCTACTATGCCTAAAATTGGAGGCAAGGGTGGCGCGGCTGCTATGGCAGAGTATCAACAGAGATTAGCCGCTTGGAACGCTGCACATTCAACATCTGCTGCTGATCTTGCAGCCTCTACAAAATATGCTGCTGGTGGAAGCATTGATAGCGGAAAGAAACCACCTGCCGTTTCTACTGCTGGCGGTAAGAAAACTTCTATTAAGAAAATGGAAAAACTTACAGTTGGTGGAAGTTCATCAACTAACATCAATGTATATGTAGATGGAAGTAAAGCATCTGCTAAAGTTGCTACTCAAAACCAGCCTCTAAGGAAGTAATATGACTCTTGGAACATATCAATTTCAATTTAGAGGCGTTGCTTTTGGTTCAGGAACTCCTTACATTGTAGAGAGCATTGATGGTCTAGGCACTCCAGCGCTTCGCGTTCAGGATGATAACCGGGGCTATATTGATGGCGCGTACTCAGGTAGAGATTTCTTTGAAGGTCGCACAGTAACTTTTAATATGCTTATTATTGGCGATTCCAATAAGAGCGCTCAATCATATTTGCGTGATTTCAGAGTTGCTATGACCCCGCAGGTTCAAGGTCTTTATCCTGACCCTTATCAGGGTTCTCAGCCTTCAGATACAACCCTTAACCTTTTCCAATATCAGTTAAATTCTGAATCTTATTCAGATACAACAATTAACGGCATCAAGCGTATGTGGGGTCGCGTTCGCAATATCACTACGCCCGTTGATCCAGATTACACATTTGGCTATATTGCCGTACAGGTTGAGTTCTATTTCCCAGATCCTCGCTATTATGACGATACTGCCAAAACCGCATCTGGAACTACTGGCGTAGCCTTGGCTAATAACGGTTGGGCGGCTACCTGCCCTGCTATTACTATTGCAAGCCCTAGCGCAAGCGGAGCAATTTGGGATACCGTTACAGGTTCACGAATGAACTTTTCAAATGTCAATACTTCGTATCCGCTAGTTATTGATCTCTTACAACGCACAATCACCCAAAACGGTGTCCCAGCTCGTAATACTTTGGCATATTTTGATAATGTGACTTCAGGTAATACGGTTCAGGGCTGGCTATCTATCGCCGCAAACTACGCACCTACTTGGTCTAGTACCCTTGGCTCTATGGCTATTACATATAGGAACGCTTACATCTAATGGCTATTAGCGATTACACCTATGTAACAACTCAACTGTATCAGTCAGGATCTACTCCTAATCCGATCATTGCTGAGTTGCCATTTACGCGTGTGAACTTTACTTCTCAGTTATCAAGTATTGGCGCGTTCTCTGGTGAGTTGCTTCTTTCAGGTGTTAATTCGGCAAACCTCAATGTTGAGGCTGGAACAACGCCCGGCAAAGTAATTCTTTGGGTTTTGCATGGTGGTATTCCTGTTTGGTCTGGCGTTATCTGGAACAGAGAGTATGACTCTGAATCTCAGATAATGAAGATCAACGCTCAGGAAATGCTCTCCTATTATCAGCATCGCCGTATCTACAAGTTCACAGGCTCTAGTTATTACCAGACAAATGCTGGCGGTACTGGTAGTGGCGGTCTTGTCTATGGCAACATCAGCACAGGTGTTGGCATTGATCCGCTTACCATGCTTAGCGATCTTTTAACTGGGGCTAACGCAAGCAGTCACGGAAATATCGGCGTTACCTATTTAGGGCCATCTTCATCTAGCGGTACTGCCATTCGCACATTCTTTGACTTTGAAATTAAGAGCGTTTATCAGGCATGGAAAGATCTAGCCACTAGCTCGACATTCTTTGATTTCCTTATTAAGCCATATCTTATTGGCGGACAACTTTACAATAAATTAGTTGCAGGAACTCCTACTTTTGGCGCTTCTTACAATGCCGCGCTTAACGGTTCTCTGAACTTTGAATTTCCTGGCAATATTGTTTCTTATTCTTATACCGAAGATGCTTCCCGCGTAGGTAACAATGTGTACGGCTTGGGCTATGGCGCAAACAACAACCGCTTGATTTCTAATTACTACGATCGCTCTAAGATTTACGGTTCTAATACTTGGCCTCTACTTGAAGAAAATGTCAATCTTATTGATATTGTCAGCACCGATCTTCTCAAGCAAACCACTATTGGCAAGTTGCTGGCTATTGGATATCCACCAACAACCATGCAGATTGTTATTCCTAGTTATGTTGATCCTTACCTTGGCACTTACGGCGTGGGCGATCAAGTCAAGGTTCTTATTAACGATGACCGATTCCCTAGTGGACTAAGCGCTACCCCAACTAATACGGCTACGGTCTATTCAGATGGTGGCGTTCTTCCTGCTACTGGATCTGCTTCTATTTATCGCATTGTGGGTATAGATGTTGAACCCGGCGAGAACGGGCCAGATCGCGTTACACTTACTCTTAACCTTCCATTAGCGACTACCTTAACGGCGGGATAAAATGAGTTCAGTTAATCTGCCAGCCAGTTTGTTTGATATGTTCCAGAATATCAACGACCGTATTAACCGTCTTGAACTTGGATATAACGGCCCACAGGCTTCGGCGGATGCCGCTTCTGCACAGGCGGTAGGCGCACAAAGTTTAGCCCTGCAATCATATTCCGTTGCTACCAACGCTTCTTTGCAAGCCTCAAACGCTGCGGTTCAGGCAGTTCAAGCTCAGTCGCAAGCTACAATCGCAAGCACTCAGGCTACCTATGCAGTAACTACTGCTAACGGTAAAAACACGGTTGCTTACGGAACTTCTGCGCCACCTTCAGGAACTCATACAACTGGCGATCTTTATTTCCAATTTAACGGTAGCAATCAAGTTACTGCTCAATACACTTGGAACGGTTCTAGTTGGGTATCAAATCCTATTACCTCTACCGTTATTGCCAGTATTAACGCAGGTAGCATTGTTTCTGGAACTATTACAGGCATTGAATACAACAACGGTACGGGTACTTTTCATGTAACCCCTGCTGGCGCTCTTACTGCTTCTAGCGCAAATATCACTGGAACAATCGTTGCAACTGCTGGTTATATTGGAAATACAGGCGGTGGCAGTTATTGGGCTATTACCTCATCAGGTATTACCGGGTACGGGTCTGCAAACATCACGGGTGGATTGATCTCGGGTTCTAGCATCAATATCGGTAGCGGTACTTTCCAAGTAGATTCTGCTGGAAATCTAAATGCTTCTAGCGCAACGGTTACTGGAACTATTACAACTTCTAATTTAACTGCTACTGGTGGACATATTGGCGGCTTTACAATCGGTTCAACTTATTTAAGTGGTAGCGGTGCTTTCTTCCTTAATTCTTCTACTGGAGATGCTACCTTTAATTCAGTAACTCTTGGATTTTCTGGTATCTATAACTGGTCAGCAGCCGGAGCGCTTACTGCTGCATCGCTTTATACATCTGGGGGCGCTGAAATTGCTGGTAATCTTCAAGTAGATTCTCTTTCTTCGGTAACTTACAACTCTACAAATTACAACATTGGTTTGTTTGGAACAGGCAATGGTGGAACTGTTCTTGGCAGAATGTATAAAACTACATCTGTTTCCTCCAAGCGTTTTAAGCACAATATTCAATCATTTATAGAACGCGACTATCTTAGTATTGTAAGCAAACTAAATCCTGTTACATTCAATTACAACCCAGATGTTGTTGATAATCCTGAAGTTAAGGCTTACGGTTTAATTGCCGAGGATGTTCAGGAAATACCACAAACAGAAGAATTAGTAAATATTGGCGCAGATGGACTTCCTGAATCTATTGCCTACGATAGATTACAATGGTATGTCATCAAATCTATATCACAACTCAATGATCGCTTAACCAAGTTAGAAGGCAAATAATGGAACTACCTATTGAAGAAGTATTAAAAGAGATGCGCGAAACTATTGGGGTACAAGCCCAAGAGATCGCCCTTCTCAAAGCCACAATCACCGCCCTCAAAACCCCGCAACCTTACACAACGGCAGTAACAGACAAGCCCGATGTAGTAGGAACGCAGGGAATCAAACCATAACCGAAAGGTGCTACCTTGTTTACCAATGTAAATGCCGCAACAATCATTTACTCGTACTTCTTCGTATTTGCGGCTCTGCTTGCAGGTATGGGAATGATCGCTAAACACGCCATCTCTAAGCACACAGAAGAGCTACGCGATGAACTTAATAAGATTATGTACGCTCTCTACAACAACGGCAGAACTGGTCTTATTAACAAGGTAGATGAACTGCTAGAAAACCAGCAACAGATCAAAATTGATGTAGAGGTAATGAAGGCTCGGTTTGAAAATGAATAAGCGCGTAATGTGGAAGATCATCTCTATCTTTCGAGTGTGGTTTCAGTCATTCCTTGCCTTTGAGATTGCCTTACACATTAAAGATATTATTAACGGGCAGTTCTTTTGGCAAGTCTGCCTAGCCGCATTTATACCCGTTGCAATTCGTTGGGCTACCCCTAGCGATGAATTCCCAGATGAGAAATTAAAATGACGGATGCACACTCAGAGCATCTAACGCTCCACATGATTACCAATGTTCCTGAACACGCGCCACGAACTGACGATCCTCATTACAATATGTTTAACGAGGCTAAGGCTCGCATCAAGCGCCAAGGACTTTGGAAGTGTGTAGTCAATGACGATCTCTGTTCGGGCGAAGCCGAACTCCATCATTCCACCATCGAGTTCTCTCAGATTGAAAACACCGATCCCGTTAAGGTGGCTCAGGCGTTTGGGTTGCATTTTGAAAATGATGAGGATTTCCAAGCGTGGATTGAATCGCCGGGCAACCTAGAAGTTCTTTGTGTAGCTCACCACCGCACTCATTTTGGTATTCACGCCATTCCTGCCCCGCTTTGGGATGCGCTAAGATTTAGAAAGGCTGGCACATTACCAGCCGCCGAACATATCTCAGGAGATGACAATGGCAAGTAAAGTTAATTTCAAGATCAGCAAGTCAGAAGCAGCATATATCGAGCATTACTTCTACGGCATCCTTGCCGCAGGTCTTGCTGCACACGAAATCGCTCCACACGATTCACTCAAGGTAGTTGCAGGTAAGGCAGTAGTTGGTGGCTTGCTTGCTCCAATCCTTGCTCGCGTAAACCCTAAGTCACTTGTTAATCAGATTGATGAAGTAACAGGCGCACCAGCAACCCTCACCGCTCCAATCGTCACCGCCGCACTTGCGGATGCTCAGAAGATTGTTGCAACAGAAGCAACTAAGTAACCTATGGCTAACGCGCTTGATGTAGTCCACACGGCACAACAACAAGTTGGGTTTGTTGAGGGCGCGAATAATGCTAATCCTTACGGCGATTGGTATGGCGTACCCAACGCGCCATACTGCGCCATGTTCGTATCGTGGGTATTTGCTCAGAACAATCTCTCTCATTTAGTAGCCGCGCAAACCCCTAAAGGCTTTTCCTACTGCCCTGCGGGTTTGGCATGGTTTCAGCGCAACGGTCAGATAGTTGCCAAATACGAAGGTCAGCCGGGCGATCTAGTTTTTTATTCCTTTGAGGGCAACGGTCAGGCTTCTCATGTTGAGATCATCGTAGGCGCAAGTAAAGATGGGCTTACAACCGTAGGTGGCAATACCTCACCCGATCACGCCACTAATGCTTCACAAGCAAATGGCAACGGCGTGTATTTCAGACATCGCCCTTATCTCTATGTCATGGCGATTGCTCGCCCTGCCTATTCAACAACTCTTAAACCTGCTCAGTCACTTGGCACAAATAAACTTATGGCAGGTGGCGTTGCTGGAGCTACGGCTCTTGGTGCTGGCGGAGTAGCCGTCACGCATAACACAACCCCAGCTACAACCAAGCCAAATACGACCTTTTCTGCGCCCGCATGGAACGCAAGCGATTTTAAGCCAAGCAGTAAAACTGCTGCGGTGCTTGCCGTTGAGAAGGCTCTATTTAAGGCTGGATTGCTCCCACAAGCCTATGAAAATAGCGGTTGGTTAGATACTCAAGCCTATGCCGTAAAAACCTTCCAGAGCGCCAATAAAATGCCAATTACGGGTATTGACCAAAACACCTACAATCAGTTAATGAAGAAATTGCCATGATTCGACTACGCCTCACAGATCCCAAGGCTTTGACTCTTGCCGCAGGTACGGGTATGACCGCGTGGGGTGCTACTGGGTTTTCAACTGATATCAAAAAAGTCTTGATGTTTGTAGTGCCGTCATTTATGGGTGGAGCTGCGGTTCCTCACAATCCAACAAGCCAACCAAACATCGCACCTGAATCTCACATCATTACGCCGTATCAAAACAATCTCACCGAATAACTTTTTTATTTCAACACACCCTCACCTAATTGGTGGGGGTCTTTTTTGTTTGTTACCCTTCTCTCAAGGGGAGGTTTAACTATGGCATTAGCCGATACATTAGCAACCGTTCGTTATGATTCTAAATTATGTCCTGTTTCTAGTATTTATCTTCAATTAAACGATGAAGATAGAAACGCTTTTGATAAAGCGGTAGAAAAAGGTATTTCCACTAATGGTCTTTTAACCGCACTTCAAAAGGAAGGGTTTGCAATTTCTTGGGCAAGCATTGAAAAGCACCTCAAGAAGATTTGTAAGTGTGCCAAATGAGCCTAAAAGATAACCTAGAGCCAGATCCGCAGATTGCCGATCTTCGCAAAGCCCTACTCAATACGCAAAGGCAGTTAGCCAATGTCAAGAAGAATAAAGATGATTTCACCGCCGCCGTTGTTCAGGCAGCGCACGATGCCATGCTCTCGGCTGGCGCAGTTCCGCCAGTTCCTACGCCTAAGAAAGACTCGCGTACTAAGAAGGCTGAAGTAGCTCTTTTGCACTCAACTGACTGGCAGTTAGGCAAGCAAACCCTTACCTACAACTCTAAAGAGGCAGAGCGTTTAGTCAAGCAATCTATTGAGAAAACCATCAAGATCACCAATATCCACCGCCAAGATCACCCCGTTAAGGAAGCAGTCTTAATGTTAGGTGGAGACTTGGTTGAGAACACCACGATCTTCCCGTCACAGGTGTATGAAGTGGACTCGGATGTAATGAGTCAGTTCGTGGATGTTTCGCGCATACTCATAGATATCACCCGCACTCTCTTGGCGAACTTTGAGAAAGTAACCGTAGTCTGCGAGCCGGGCAATCACGGGCGTATAGGTAAGTTCGGTGAATTGCCTAAAGACATCAACTGGGACAAGTTGGCATATATGTTTGCCGGACAAGCCTTAAAGGATGAGAAGCGCCTTACTTGGCAGATAAGCAAAGAGGACATTCAGCGCGTAGAGATCGGCAACTACAAGGCTCTGCTTATTCACGGAGACGAGATTCGATGGGGTACTGCCTCAACGATCGTTCGATTTGCTGATCGCTGGAGATCAGGGGCGTATAAGTTTTTTGACGAGGTAGATAAGATCACTAAGGGCTTTGAGTTCCGCGACCTTTATTTGGGCCACTACCACCAGCATCAGTCTTGGAATATGGCCAACGGGGAAGGTAGCGTGTTTATGTCTGGGGCGGTAGAGACAGGCAATAGGTACGCCAGAGACCTCCTAGCCGCCAATGGAGCAGCCTCTCAGCGCCTTCACTTTGTAGATCCCGAGAAGGGGCGTGTGAGCGCGGAGTATAGGTTATGGCTTGAGTAACACCCGTAAGGGTGGTTTCTAAAATTTTTTTTAAGTTTCAACAAGAAAGCCCCTCCACGCTGAGGGGCTTCTTTGTCGTATAGGGGGGATGGGGATTCTAGCCTTGTTCTTCGCCGTCAATCAAATCCTCGCCTGTAAGGGCAATATTGGACATTTTCATAGTATCTACGGCTTCGGCAAAGAGTTTAGTAGCTCTATTGCATAGATCGTCTAAATGGTCAGGAAAACTCTCGCTGGACTGGATTTCTACCTCTAGGTCATATACCCGAACCACTACGGAAATCATGGACTAAGGATAGCGTAAAAAACACCTTACGAAATACTTCCCTTTGTCGGTGGTAACCCTTACTCTGTAACCAATGCCAATCCCGGCAGATTAACTGGAGGTCAAAATGACTGGAAAAGAAATTCATCCCGTAGCAAAAATGCTTGAACCTTTTGCTCCTAATGAAATAAATCAAATCCCTAAAGGTGGGCTAAAACTTGATTATGTTGGTCACGCCGCTCTTACGAAGCGACTACTCGAAACTGATTTGAATTGGTCGTGGGAACCCTTTGCAGTAGGCGAAGATGGTTTGCCAAAGTTAGATGAGCGCGGTGGTTTATGGATTCGCTTAACAGTTTGTGGCATTACTCGTATTGGTTACGGTGATTCTGGAAACTCAAGAGGAACGCAAGCCATCAAGGAAGCCATTGGAGATGCATTGCGTAACGCTGGTATGCGTTTTGGTGCGGCTTTAGATTTATGGCATAAGGGAGATTTATTTGATCTTGCTGAATCGCGTGGTGATGCTAGAGAAGAAATGCAGAAGGTCGCGCGCCGTGAAGAGCCAGCAGTTATTGCTTGGACTGATGAGCAGAAAGCATTAGCAGTTGAAGCGCTAGAACAAGTTGCTGGTATTACTTCTGTTGCAGAACTCAAGTTGTTCTATCAGGGTTGCAACGAGGCAAACCTTTTGGATATCCCAACTAACGGAACTACAATCAAGAAGGCAGTTGCAGATCGTAAGAAGGAATTGGAGGCAACTAAGTGAGCATGATGCACCCACTACCTCGCGTAGGTCGTACTCGCCGTTATTACCAAGTGCGCTCAGTAGTTCGATGTCTATTTTGGGGTAGCGCGTTTCTTGTATGGCTTGTTGCCATGCTTGAGTTTGGAGCGCGCAAATGATTACTCCACAACAAGTTGAGAAACGACTCTTTGATCTTTCTAAAGAGATGGATGAGGCACATGGCGATCTCGTACAAGCCGAGCAAGAATTTCACGCGGCCTCGGCTAACTATGAAATTGCGATGGCTAAGGCTCGTATGAAGAACTCACATTCTGACCTGAAGATGACTGCAACGATGCGTGAGGATCAGGCTCTTATTGAGAATGAGGCTATGCACCTGCGCCAAGCGATTGCTGAGGCATCAGTAAAGGCTTGCCGGGCGAATGTGAATCGAATTCGCACTCAGGTAGATATCACGCGCTCTATTAGCTCATCCATCAAAGCCACCTTGGAGTTGTAATGGCGGCTTGCACGATATGTTCAGAGCCAAATAGGAAAACGCACAAGCGTTGGTACAACTTGTTCAAGGTATATGTCTGTACCAAATGCACGATTGATTACCAAGATCTATTAGATGTGGAGGAATCAGTTGGACATTATCAAGACTCTTACAACTGCGCTTAAAGATGCAGACTCAAACCGAGAGCGATCTAAGCAGGTTGCTCTTGGTGCTTCATCGGTTGGGGGTTGCCGCCGTCAGGCTTGGCATATTCTC
>Ga0208251_1000300_pt1 | contig 14817 bp, 12 predicted proteins | sample CryBogCBE15Jun09_FD_184560 | JGI IMG/M metagenome (GOLD analysis project Ga0208251, IMG submission 184560) | Freshwater microbial communities from Crystal Bog, Wisconsin, USA - CBE15Jun09 (SPAdes) (version 2) | ecosystem: Environmental > Aquatic > Freshwater > Lake | place: Crystal Bog...
GGAAGCGCCTCCAGTTGAAATGATCACCGGTCTTCTGGTGGACGCAATCTTTTCAAGCAAAGGCCAATCATTCATATCCGAACTGGCAACCTTAATGATGGGTAAATCAAAATCAACGCAAAGGTCAACTGAAGCCTCATCAAATGGCGTTGACATTGGAATGCAGCCCACATTTTTTACTTCTTCAAGCAATCTAGCGAACTCTTCTTTGCTTAATTTGGTAGCTTCAGTCTTCTTAATATAACGAGACTCTTGATTTCCTTTAAATTCTGGATGAATAAAGTTATCAACGTCCCTAAATTGCAGCTTAATTGCTGCCTTAATGTTGTTGTAACGGACAACCGTGCCAAAATCACGAATGATTTTTAGCCCGCGCTTAACACTACCCCAGTGGTTATTAGCCAACTCGAGTACAAACAAATTTTCGAATATTTCTTTATCTTTTTGGGAAATCATATATAACCTCTTTGTTAGTTAATCTTTAATGCGCTCTCACGAATACTAGCCAATTCTTTGGGATCTAAAAATGGATGCATGTCATCCAATTCGGGTGTGCTGATAACACCATCGACCATTTTGGATTTTAATCTAGGCTCGAATTCCTGATGCAAGTCTAAGAATGTATTGCACAAGGACGGGCCTGGAGAATTTAAAAAGTTCCTTAAACCCTCTCTCCAACCCTCTTTTTTCAGATCTATCGACCTAAAACTAAAGGCCTCACCTAATTTTTTGAAATCTGGAAAAGATAGGCCTGATTGGGATGAAGACCCCGCCTCTCGTTTAAAGAAGTTTCTCTGGGTTTGCTTGATGGATAAGTAGCCATCATTATTCAAAATGAAAACCAATACATTTAACTTAAGGCTGCTAATTGTTTCCAACTCCTGAATATTCATCATGCTACTTCCATCGCCTGCCAGGCAAATAATTCGAGCATCTGGATTGGCAATTGCAGCTCCAAGTGCTGCAGGAATATCGTACCCCATTGAGGCTGATCCTGAATTACTAAACAAGCGCATTCCAGATTTTACTTTTCCAATCTGGAACGGGACGATTGTCGCAGTAGCATCGCCACAAACCACAATGTCATTTTCCTTCAAATGCTCAAATAACTCAGCAATGAAGTGATAAGAATTAATTGCGTCTTCTGAGACTGGGTAGTCAGCTACCTTTGGAGTAAAGCGCGCGTTGATATCGGCGCACCACTGAACCCAAGAACCGTGGGAGGATTTCCATTGGGAACTCTTTATCTGAGCAATCAGGGAAGGAACAAATGTTTTTAAATCGGCGGCAATGGTTGCATCTGCCGAAATGTAGGGTTTTTTGAATTCTGCAGGATCAATATCCACCCAAATTTTCTTCGCATTACGAGCAAAGCTTGACCAGTTGTAGCTTACCTGCCGTATATTTAATCTTGATCCAAGCACAATTACTAAGTCGGAATTTTGCACGACAAAATTACCTGCACGCGTACCAATAGTACCCGGCCTACCAGCAAACAAACGATGCTCATTTGGAAAAATGTCGTGTGTCCAAGCGGTAACCACCGGTATATCTAAAGCCTCGGCAAGTTCAACCAATTTAGAGGCCATCCCAGCAATGCGAACACCGCTTCCAGCAAGGATGACTGGACGTTTTGCTTTTGAGATGGCATCAATAGTTTTCGCTATATCTGCCGAGGATGCAGCCAATTGCTCCAGGGACAAGTCCAAAGGTTTAGAAATTAACGCCTCATAACTTTCTGGTAATGCCGCGCCTTGAATATCAACTGGCACATCAATCCAGGCAGGACCAGGCTTACCCGTTACAGCCTGGAAAAATGCCTCGTCAATTTTTTGAGCAATCTCTTCAGGTGTTTTCAGTAAATAAGCCCATTTTGTTACAGGTTTTGCCATCGCAACAATATCGACTTCCTGATCACCCAGTTGTCGTAGGCCTGGCACAGGATTAAATGACAACATGGTCTCGCGCTTGACTTGCCCAGAAACGACAACCATTGGAATAGAGTCAGTATATGCACCAAAAACACCATTCAGGGCATTGATGCTTCCAGGACCTGTGGTTACATTCAATAAGGCAGGCTTAAGTGCGACTCGAGCGTATGCCTCAGCAGCCATTGATGCGCCTTGCTCATGATGGCAATAAATCTTTTTCAAAAGCTCACTAGCCCCAATAGCATCATTGAGGTACATTGCCCCGCCTCCGGTAACCAGAAAGGAGGTGTCTATACCCAGAAAAGCTAAACGAGCAACAATAAAATCAGCAACTCTCATGTACTCTTTCTTAAAAATTAACGCCCAAAAATGTTTCAATTTGAGTTACTGCATATTCCAACATCTCTTTAGTTAGTGCTGGTTGCACACCAATCCAAAATGTATTGTTCATCACAATATCGGTATTGGTGAGCTCACCACTAATACGATACTGAGCATCTTTCATATAGGGCTGACGTGTAAGATTGCCCGCAAACAGTAATCTTGTGCCAATCTTGTGTTGATCCAAGTAAGTTGTCAGATCAACGCGTGAGACAGGACAGCCTTCTTTTAAGGTAATTGGAAACCCAAACCAAGATGGATCAGAGCCCTCAATTGCCTCGGGCAATTGCAAAAATTCTTCACAAGTGGCAAGACGTTCTTTTAAAAACTTGAAGTTATCTTTACGAGCCTGAATAAATGCAGGCGCTTTTTCTAATTGAGCTAAGGCACAGGCCGCCTGCATGTCTGTAATTTTTAAGTTATAGCCTAAATGGCTATAGGTGTACTTGTGATCATACCCATATGGAAGGTCCCCCAGTTGCCAGGAAAAACGCTTACCGCAGGTATTGTCTTTTCCAGGAGGGCAATAACAATCGCGCCCCCAATCTCTAAAACTTTCTGCAATTTTCTTCAGCTCATAGTTATTCGTAAATACTGCGCCGCCCTCACCCATGGTGATGTGATGAGCCGGATAAAAACTCAGCGTAGCAATATCACCAAAGGTACCAACCATCTGGCCTTTGTAAGTCGTGCCCAAGGCATCACAACAATCTTCCACCAACCAAAGATTATGCTTCTTGCAAATCGCAGTCACTACATCTAAATTAAAGGGGTTTCCTAAAGAGTGAGCCAGCATAATGGCTTTTGTTTTGGGACTTATCGCAGCTTGGATTTTAGAGGCATCAATATTGTGGGTGATTGGATCTACGTCCACAAAAACTGGAACCGCACCAAACTGCACAATCGGATTTACCGTAGTCGGAAAGCCAGCAGCAACACCAATGACTTCATCACCTTTCTTAATCGCCCGATCACCCAATTTTGAAGAGGTTAAGGTGGAGAAGGCTACCAAGTTTGCGGAAGAGCCTGAATTCACTGTAATGAGATGCTTTACGCCAATAAATTCAGCGAGCTTCTTTTCAAATAGGTCATTAAAGCGTCCAGTAGTAAGCCAGCCATCCAGAGATGCCTCGACCATATTCTCTAATTCTCTTGAATCGATCAACTTGCCCGATGGAGGCACTGCAGTTTGACCTGGAATAAATTTCTTGGGAGCAAACTCCAACGCGGAATACTCTTTTACCAATTCCAAAATTTGTTTGCGAATTTTGTCTTTAGCAAATTGATCAACTGAGATAGATGTTTCGGTCATTGTTTTTATTTAATAAAAGTTATTTAAGAATTTTGATAATCAGCAATTTGCCTCAGGCTGATCTCGCGAATATCGCTCTGCTGCTGATGGGCTTGCTGCCACTGGATAATTTTTTCAATCGCCTTCTCTAGTCTCCATCGTGGGATCCAATTTAAGTACTGGCGTGCTTTAGAGCAATCCAGCTTCAAAGAATGAGCCTCGTGGGGCTGCTCACTTTGTTCTTGAGTCCAGCTTGCTGCAGAGCCCCAATTTTTAATTAGGAGATTAATTACATCCTGCACTGATCTTGCATCTTCATCGCATGGCCCGAAATTCCAACCGCCATCAAATTTAGCGCCCTCCTGATAGAGAGCTTGGGCTAAAACTAGATATCCAGATAAGGGCTCTAAGACATGTTGCCAAGGCCGCGTTGCCAAGGGATTACGAATCACCAGCGACTCTTTTGCTTCAAAAGCTTTAATAGCATCAGGGATTAAACGATCTTCCGACCAATCGCCCCCACCAATCACATTGCCCGCGCGCACTGATGCAATAGCCACTTTATGCTCTGCATATTTCTCGGGCGCAAAATAGGACTGGCGATAGGCGCTAGCGACTAACTCGGCGCAGCCCTTGCTGCTACTGTAAGGATCTTGGCCACCCATCGGTTCATTCTCCCGATAGCCCCATTCCCATTCTTTATTCTCATAGCACTTATCAGTCGTCACAATAATCGCAACACGAACATAATCCAAGGCACGAATGGATTCCAGCACATGTACCGTACCCATGACATTGGTAGCATAGGTCTCAACTGGATTGACGTAAGAGTAGCGTACTAAAGGTTGCGCCGCCATATGAATGACTATCTCTGGCCTAGCATCGGCCAATGCTTTTTGCAATTTTTCCAAATCACGAATATCGGCAATGTACGATTGCTCAAGATCGCTTGCCACCTTAGCCACTTCAAAAAAGTTGGGCGCTGTATTGGGCGCCAGTGCATAGCCGGTCACTTTGGCACCCATTGAAGCAAGCCACAGAGATAACCAACCACCCTTAAAGCCAGTATGCCCAGTTAAAAAGACTCGTTTGCCGCTCCAGAAAATAGGGTCAACTGTTGCTGACTTGGCTGGCTGCATTTGCTCCATACTTACCTCCACGTCTTCCAGGGAGCTTTGCCACTGGCCCATAGCTCCTCAAGATGCTGCTTGTCACGCAAGGTATCCATTGGTTGCCAAAAACCATTATGAGCGAAGGCCTCCAATTGACCAGAGGTTGCCAATGCTTCCAATGGCTTGCGCTCCCAAATTGTGCTGTCATCCTCAATGAGATTAATGACCTTTGGAGAGAGTACAAAGAAACCGCCATTAATGTACATGCCATCGCCATGGGGTTTTTCTACAAAACTTTTAACCATAGTGCCATCCATATCCAGTGCCCCAAATCGACCTGGAGGCTGCACTGCAGTTACCGTCGCTTGCTTGCCATGCGCCTTATGAAAGGCGATAAGTTTGGTCAGGTCAACATCACCCACACCATCACCATAAGTGAAACAAAAGTCTTCGTCACCCAAGTACTGACTAACGCGCTTGAGACGACCACCGGTGAGGGTATTTTCACCTGTATCAATTAAGGTAATTTTCCAAGGCTCAGCATATTGCTGATGGATCTGCATTGCATTGTTATTAGCCATATCAAAAGTGACGTCTGACATGTGCAAGAAGTAGTTCGCAAAATACTCCTTGATCATGTAGCCCTTATAGCCACAACAGATTACAAATTCATTCACGCCATGAGCAGAGTACATCTTCATGATGTGCCATAGGATGGGCTTTCCACCCACTTCAACCATAGGCTTTGGACGGGAAGAGGTTTCCTCTGCAATTCTGGTGCCTAAGCCACCAGCCAATATGACTGCTTTCATTTTTATAAAAATTCCAATCAAGTGTAATGATTATACATTTAATAATTAATGCGAATAACGGTTTAGCCAGCGCTAATTATCCCGGAATATTTTCTCGATAAATATCTTATAAAAATTATTAACATAGAAAAATTAAATAATGGCCTAAGAATAGATCCAATTGATAAGAAAAATGTTGGCTCATAAATAAATAAATTTCCACCCAAATAAGAATAGATATATATATATTTTATTTGTATAAATGTTACCCAATCTATAGGAAGTGCGTAAATTGCAAATATAAAAAATAGTAATTTTTTATATTCTTGGCTTTGTAACAAGTAGGGAATCAATGCAATATAAATAATTAATATGTAGCCACCAGTACTAATTGAAAAATTTGTTAGCATTAATACGCCGGCAATTAGTAACTCTAATAATGTTAATCTTTTCACTAAGGCTAGGTAGAATAAAAATAGCACGGAAATATAGTTCACCACTTTAAGCAATGAAAACCAAAAGGTATATCTAGAGCCGTCACCAAAGTTTATTAGAGCCTTAATGGCGCTTAGAGCAGTAATCGAATGCGGTAGCGCAATAACCCCTTCAACTGATAAAGTAGTATTTTTTGAGAAGGATATATAGGCTTTAAAAAAATTAAAGAAATTCATATCCGAAAAAAAACCTAAACCAAAAAATATTATCGCAGTCATCAAAAGTGAGCGAATCAATTCCATTTTATTAAACTGGTGAATATTCAGATATTGAACCAATAAAATGGCAAAGTAAGGCTTGACATTAATGAGCAATCCCAAAAAAATAGCCCTTACCCAGGGATTGGATGCGCTTAAGTAAAGACTCAAGAACAGTAAAGCCAAGAAGATCAGATTACCCCGCTCAAGCCCAAATAGCACGGGTACACTCAGCATACAAGCAAGAAAAATGAGTCCTTTATGACTAAAATTGACTTTTCGCCATTCCCCAATATTTGCAACTACCAAAATAAACAATGCATATATAAAGCTGACGATTACTCCCAGGATGGGGAAATCACTACGCAATTGAAATGGATTTGATATCTGATCTGGCGAAATCCCTAAGGAAAATATCTTAAGAAAGAAGTAATTTATAGCGGGATAAACTGAGTTAAAGGTAGTGTAGAAACCGTTTTTTATAACCCAAAATAGTGGATTATAAAAATCCATTAAGGTATCGTTTTTATCTAAAGCAAAGGGGGCTGGTAGATAACCATGGTTAGATAAATAATAGCAATAATATCCAACATTAATGAATTCAAAAAATAAAATAAGATAAAGCGTTCTCGCTAAATCAATTTTCCGAATCCAATTTTTGAACAATATTAAACCTTATTTTTTAATTAATTCACATTTATTGCCGACAAATTATAGCTCCTAGGCCTTAGGAGCTGAATTTACTGCTTAAGTTTAAAGGGTAAGACCGCTAACGCCGTTTAGCACCCCCCTTTTTTTATACTCTTTTTAGGCAACCTTTACTTTCTTGACTAGCCGCACCTTCTTTTTTGGTTGCACACCCCACTTTGGGTCACAATAAACACTCCTTTGTTTAGGCGTTTTTATCGTTCGTTATCCTGGATTGATTTTTCCCATGCTCCATAGACCCCTATACCGTTTTTTAGGTCGTTTTCTCAAAAAAAGAGATCGGCGCCAAATTGCTGCAAAGACTCTGTTTGCTGACAGTTTTGCCTATAGCTTAGCTAATGCCCGCCTGGTCAATAGCCGCTCTATTTTGGTCTCCTGCGATATTTATCCTGAAAAGCCCCAATCGAGCATTGCTAATACCCCGTACCTCGATAGCATTCCCAGCAAAATACAGATGCAAGCTGCTGGCTCCAGACCCCTATCGATTTATGTTCCTAGTGATGGCCTGCGCTACTTTGCCGAGCAGATTGAGCCACAAATCTTTAGACCTTTTATTCTGGTCAGCGGAGATAGTGACCTGCCCATTGAAAGCGCAACTTTAGGGCCTAGCTTGGACACCCTATTAGCCCACCCCTTTTTAGTGGCTTGGTATGCACAAAACCGTAACTTCGATCACCCCAAATTACATTCGCTACCCATCGGAATCAATCTGCATAATCTGTGGGCCAATCCTTTGCAATGGGGTGGCGGATTTATTTTGCCGGCAATGCAAGAGTTGCAAATCCAAGCCATTGCCGAGCAAGCCCTACCATTGGCCAGAAGAATTCCCAAAATTTTTTGTAATTGGCATTTTTCAATTGATCGAGCGGATCGCCAAAGCTGCTATCAAAAGATCGATCACTCCTTGTGTCATTTTCAAGAAACCCCCTTACCAGTTGCCAAAACTTGGGAGCAACAAGCGCAATATCAATTTGTTTTAAGTCCCCATGGCGCTGGCCTAGATTGCCATCGCACTTGGGAGGCCCTCTTATTGGGTTGTATTGTGATTGTGAAAACTGCCAAACTAAATGATTTATTTGTGGATTTAGCGGTACTATCGGTGAATGATTGGGAAGAGATTACCCCCGCTTTTTTAAAAGCTGCCTCAACCCAAATACAAAATAAAAAAATGAAATTTGAAAAATTATTTATGCAATTTTGGCGCAAAGAACTGCTTAAAGGGGAAATTTACTAACCTAGAAAAGGTTTTTAAGTAGCGTCTTTAAACAAGTAATCATGTCCACTTAACTGCTCCACTATTTGATAGCCATTAGATTGCAGATATGCCGAAACCTTGCTAAGGTCTCGGGACTCAATACAAATATATTTAAAGCGAAACTGGCTATGATCAATTCCCTTAAGAACCTCGATTTCAGCCCCCTCCACATCAAGAGATAAGAGATCAATTATGTTGGGAGCATTGGATTCCAACAAAATGAGATTCAGTGTTTTGGCAATCGCGCCAAAAGAAAAAACTTGATCAGTAATCTCTAAAAATTGCTGACCAGACTTAGCATGGGATATAGGGTCTGCAATATCAGATTCCAATCCGACCGGGCTGGACATCAGATTAGCAAAGGCTATTTCCACAAAACGATCTTGGTAGTCAAATGAAACGCAGGCATTACAAAAAATATGGTTCTGAGTGGATCGATTAGCCAAGCATTTTAAATAGTTATGCGGAGTTGGCTCAACCAGCACCCCCCTCCAATCCTTGTATCGCTCAAAATAAAGTGAATTGGACTGACTAATACCATCGTTAGCACCTAACTCAACAAAAAATCCGTTTCTATTAGGCAAGTATTTCTCTAATTTTTGGTCTAAGCCATTGAGGCTGAAATAATGCTTTTGATTTCGCCTCCTAAAGCCCTTAATTTTCCCGCCAATTCCCCAAATGATAGGCGGTAATAGTTGCTTTAATGCATTACGAAATGAATGTATTGTCATTTGGCTAATTTTAAGAATGGAGACCAGGGCGATTAAAGTGTCAGTCTAACCTGAATTGTTAGCAAACCATACACAAGCTAGAGTTAAGGCGGTAAAAAAATATACCCCAATAAAGAAGCGAATCTGAAAAGCTGCTATAGGAAGTTTTAATGAGGAACCTAAAGTGCCTCTAGCTAAAAAACATTTCTCCCAAATTAATACCAAAATTGGGGAATATAAAAAAACATAGAACGCCGTTCTGCTGATGCCTAGGACATGCCGACCAATGAGATCACTACCCAATAAATGCGCTTTGGGAACAAGCTCTCCAAAGACTCCAGCATAGACCATGGTGATATCAACATTGCCAATCCAGTTATTAATACAAAATGCAATAAATCCTAGATAGCCGGAAATTTCAAGCCAAAGCAGGATTTTCTGGGTCCTCACAAAAAGATAAGCCAGACAAGTAAAGGGTAAAAGTAATACAAGCCATTGCGGATGCCATTGCAGACAGGTGAACATCAAAGCATAGGCCAGTAAACAAGCAAAAATACTGTGTTTTTGCCACGATTGTTTCCTCTCATCAATATTGATTCTGAAGAAATACAAGTAGCCACACATCGAAGCATAAACAAAAGTGCAGATTACTAATTTAAGGTGAACACCACCGTCTGTTGTTTTGGCGGCTACCCGATGAAATATTTCTCCCAAAAAGACATCGCTTTGCCAATACAACAAAAACTGTAGGAGGGTTGCAGTAACCCCTAACAAGCCATACCCGATTAAATAAAGAAAGCGCTTTTCTACAATCAATACTAGGGGGAGAAAGATTAGTGCTGCAAAATATTTGAACGAAATTGCGACGGAGAACCATAAAGCAAACTTTTTAAAATCTTTTGCAAAGTAAGCTTGCAAGCCCAAAAGACTAAAAAATACAGAAAAAATGTCATAGCCACTAAAAATAAACACTGCAAAAATAGCAAAAGGGGATGTAGCAAACAGAAGCTTAGGCGATAAAGCCTCTTTGACAATAGTTCGATCTGTATCAATTTGTTTGCTAATATTTCCCAGAAGTTGCACTGACCCAAAAAAGAAAATTACAATTAGAAGCTTTGACCAAATGGTTTGGATTGGGGTAGAAAGCGTGAATGTCTCTAGCGTAACCTCTGGAATTAAGCCTAATAATTTCAGAGGAATATTCCAAAGCGCAAATAGCCAATAAAAAATAGGTAAGTAATCATTGCCACCAACGTGCAATTTGTTGTAATCATAAAAATCAACAAAGTGTCCGTATAGATAGGCAAAAGATGATGCATTGGTGTGGCTTAAATCTGATTGCTTAAATAGTAAAAAACAGAGCGCTAGCGAAACGCCGTACACCCAATAATCGAGCTTCGTAATTTGGAAAGGCGCTTTCATTCTTGGGTGGCCTATTTGGGTTTACTGGGCTTGGACAAAAGCTTGATAGGCTTTATTTAAGCCTTCAGTCAACGGCACTTTAGCCTTCCAGCCTAATTGGTTCAGCTTGCTCGAATTCATCCATTTACGGGGAGCGCCATCGGGTTTTGAAGGATCAAAAATAATCTGGCCTTCGTAACCGATTGTTTTAGCAACCGTATTGGCTAACTCTGCAATACTGACGTCACTTCCAAAGCCAACATTGAGGTGACTTTGCATTGGCTCAGTCTCTTTTAAATAAATCGTTTTATCTATATTCATAACAAATATACAAGCTGCTGCCATATCGTCAACGTAAAGGAACTCACGTTTAGGAGTACCAGTCCCCCATATAGCCACCTGAGTTGCTCCCTGTAGCTTCGCCTCATGAAAACGTCGGATCAGCGCAGGAATAACGTGACTATGCTCTGGATGATAGTTATCACCTGGGCCATAAAGATTGGTGGGCATCACACTGCGATAGTCAATGCTGTGACTTTGACCATACTGACGGTTATAGCTCTCGCACAATTTAATACCCGCTATCTTGGCAATGGCATAAGGCTCATTGGTAGACTCAAGTTTGCCAGTCAGAAGTGCGTCTTCAGCCATCGGTTGCACAGCAAATTTAGGATATATGCAGCTGGAACCTAAAAATAAGAGTTTTTGTACGCCGCTCAAAAAGGCCTGATGAATGACATTGCATTCCATGATGAGGTTTTGATAGATAAAGTCGGCTGGAAAAGTATTGTTGGCATAAATGCCCCCTACTTTGGCTGCAGCTAGATAGACCTGATTTGGCTTTTCGGTCGCAAAGAAAGTTTGCACTGCCGCTTGATTGGTGAGATCTAATTGCTCATGGGTCCGCGTGAGAATATTGACATAACCCTGAGACTGTAATTCGCGGACAATGGCTGAACCCACCATACCGCAATGACCAGCGACAAAAATTTTGGCGTTTAAATCTTTTGTCATGCTATTTTTTAATTCTCTTTGCCAACCGAAACGGTAAAGCCATGTTTTTTCAATAAGGCGTGCTGTTTGGCTTCTGTCAAATCATTCGCCACCATCTCAATAATCATTTCGTCTAAACCAATCTCAGGAACCCAGCCTAATTTTTGCTTAGCTTTTGTGGCATCACCTAAAAGCGTTTCTACTTCAGCAGGACGATAGTAGCGAGGATCGATTTTAAGAATCACATCGCCTACTTTCAAGGCGGGTGCTTTATCTCCTGTAATTGCCGATACAGTGGCGATTTCCTTTTCGGCTTTACCTTCAAACTTAAGGGTGATGCCTAGCTGGCGGGCGCTACGAATAATAAATTCACGAACAGTGCATTGCACACCGGTTGCAATCACAAAATCTTCTGGTTGATTCTGCTGAAGCATGAGCCATTGCATACGTACATAATCTTTGGCATGGCCCCAGTCACGAAGTGCATCGATATTGCCCATGTATAAACATTGCTCAAGACCTTGGGCAATGTTAGCCAAGCCACGCGTAACTTTACGTGTAACAAAAGTTTCGCCGCGTCGCTCAGACTCGTGATTAAACAAAATACCATTACAGGCATAGAGGCCATAGGCCTCTCGATAGTTAACCGTAATCCAATAAGCATAGAGCTTGGCTACCGCATAAGGGCTACGAGGATAAAAAGGTGTAGTCTCTTTTTGAGGGGTCTCTTGTACTAAACCATATAACTCAGAGGTTGAGGCTTGATAAAAGCGGGTCTTCTTCTCGAGACCTAGAATACGAACCGCCTCCAGAATTCGTAGAGGGCCGATTGCATCCACATCAGCAGTATATTCAGGGGACTCGAAAGAGACTGCCACATGACTCTGTGCACCTAAGTTATAAATTTCATCAGGCTGAGACTGCTGAATAATGCGCACTAGGTTGCTTGTATCTGTTAAGTCGCCGTAATGTAAAAACAGATTGCGATGATCCAGATGGGGATCTTGATAAATATGATCAATACGATCAGTATTAAATGAGGAGGCGCGACGCTTAATGCCGTGAACGATATAACCCTTTTCTAGCAAAAACTCGGCAAGATAAGATCCATCTTGCCCAGTAATGCCAGTAATTAGCGCTACTTTTTGCTGTTTGCCTGTATTCATTTCCAATCCTGTAGTCTTGCTGCTGGTTTTTGACTGCTTTTACCCATCAGCTGCGTCCGTAAGTGTCCTCTAGCCTCACAATATCATCTTCCCCTAAATAGCTGCCCGACTGCACTTCAATAATCTCTAAGGGTGTGCTGCCGCGATTCGCCAAGCGATGAACTTGACCCTGCGGAATAAAGGTACTCTGATTTTCCTTGAGCGTGATCACCTGATCACCATTCGTAATCTCCGCCTCACCTTTGACCACAATCCAATGCTCGGCACGATGGGTGTGACGTTGCAAGGATAGACTAGCCCCTGGTTTAACTTGAATGCGTTTAACTTTAAAACGATCGCCTTCATCAATACTGTCATACCAACCCCAAGGCCTCGCTACTTTGCGGTGCAGTGTTTTTTCTTCACGCCCCTGAGTCTCTAAGGTAGTAACAACATTTTTAACGTCTTGGCTTTTAGCGCGATCAGCCACCAAGACAGCATCAGGAGTTTCTACAACGACGAGATTTTTACCGCCCACTACGGTTACTAATCGAGAGCTAGCATGCACTAAAGAGTTACTAGTATCAACCAAAAGTGCATCGCCACTCTGAACATTATGCTGGGCATCTTTTTGTCCTGCCTGCCAAACTGCGTCCCAGGTACCGAGATCATTCCAACCAGCATCGAGTTCTACCATTTGCAAAACAAACTGGCTACCAGCGCACTTTTCAATCACGGCATAGTCAATTGACTCGGCTGGTATTTGCTCAAAAGCAGCTTGATCGGGACGAATAAAATCAGCTAACAGATTCGAATCTATTGATTTACCCTGCCAAGCCTTGCAAGTCGCTGCAAAAATATCCGGACGAAACTCTTTAATTGCAGCTAACCAAAGGCTGGCTTTGAGAACAAACATGCCGCCATTCCAAAAATATCCGCCCTCATCAAGATAAGTTTGAGCTGTTTTACTATCGGGCTTTTCAACAAAGCGCTCCACGGTAAACGCAGGTCTATTTTGCTTAGTCTTGATGTAGCCATATCCTGTTTCTGGAGCCGTAGGAGTTACTCCCAAAATAACGATCGCACCAGCAGATGCCAGCTCAATGCTTTGCTCTATGGCTTTTTGAAAGGCTACGCCATCCTGAATAGTCTGATCGGCTGGAGTAACTAGAAGAACAGGGTCTGCGCCTGACTCCATTGCCAGCAGGGCTGCAAGTGTTAAGGCCGGCGCAGTATTGCGACCAACTGGCTCTAGCAATAAATTTGCCTGAACCAAAGCCAGTTCGCGCAATTGCTCCTGGACCAAGAAGCGATGCTCCTCATTAGTGACAACGATAGTTTTACCGAGTTGCTTTGCTGTGGCACCCAGGGTATTTACACGACTGACTGCCTGCTGAAAAAGACTGGTATTTTCACGACCCCCCGAGAGCACTAAAAACTGCTTAGGGAATCCCGAACGAGACAAAGGCCAAAGACGAGTTCCTGAACCTCCGCACAGGATGACTGGAATGACAGTATTGGACTTAGGGCTTGTGGGCATGAATCGTCTATTTAGGCTTGATATCGTATATTGTATGACCAATAGCCCCTGTGCAGACCTATCAGCCATAGCCAGCATGAACCCCCTAGCCTACTTAACAATCGTCCCTATTTACAAAGCCACGCCCTCAAAAAGCGAAGCCTTTTCCTTTTTGCAACTGCGTGAACTTCAGGTGAAAAATGTTACCTTAATGTGCCCAGAAGGATTGGATATTGGGGTTTATCAAGATTTATGGCCAGAGGTCCAAGTCGCGCGTTTTGCGCCCAAGCATTTTTTGAGTGTGCAGACTTATAACGACTTTATGCTCGACCCCCAACTTTATGAAACTTTTGCCCAGCACTACCATTGGATGCTGGTCTACCAACTTGATGCCTTTATCTTTAGCAACCGCATTGAAGAATTCTGTAATCTTGCTTATGACTATTACGGCGCTCCATGGCGCGTGGGATTTCCAAAGTTGACCTTTTTATTTAATCGCTTTCCGATCCCCCTGACTACGAAACGATTTTATGTAGGCAACGGTGGCTTCTCATTAAGAAATATTCCCAAGACAATTGATTTACTAAATCGTACGCAAGGCCATATCTCCAGGAGATACTTCATGGAAGACGTTTTCTTTGGCTACTGGGGCTCAATTGATACCCAATTTCATGCTTGCCCTGCTGAAGTGGGGGCCAGTTTTTCTTGTGAGACCCACCCTGATCATTGGCTCAAAATCACCGGACAATTTCCGATGGGAACACACAATTTCGAAAGAGTCGGTCCTGAATGGGCAGCAGGATACCTCAAGCCCTTCATAGCAGAGGCATGGACTAGGCTTTTGCAATCTTTTCCTAAGCTTGAAAATTTTAATCCTTCATGAGCACA
>Ga0208251_1000305_pt1 | contig 14692 bp, 8 predicted proteins | sample CryBogCBE15Jun09_FD_184560 | JGI IMG/M metagenome (GOLD analysis project Ga0208251, IMG submission 184560) | Freshwater microbial communities from Crystal Bog, Wisconsin, USA - CBE15Jun09 (SPAdes) (version 2) | ecosystem: Environmental > Aquatic > Freshwater > Lake | place: Crystal Bog...
TAAATAATCATATCATTTACGGCGTAAATTAACGTAAGTTAATTGCGTAAATTAACGTAAGTTAATTAACGTTGAGTTATCCTCAATAACATAATTCAATTATTTATCAAAATAGAAAAGGCAAAAATATAGCAAGGATTCAATTCGATCAAACAATCTATCCAAGACAAATTAACAGAGAAATCACAAGGTGGTCAACCACAAATAACCATTTGTTGCTTTTGTTCCAGAATATGGAAAACGAAGGTTCCGATGAAGAATGGATCAAATCGATCAAGCCATAGAGAAATGTGGTAAAATAGCCTAAGAGCTTAAAAGGAACGAACCCATAGAAGACTCGCACGACCGCATGCGAGTGCAAAATCGCAAGAATATAATGTCCAAGATGGATGAATGTTTTTGCTTATATTAACTTAGGAAGTGCAACAGAAGCAAACGCAACAGAAGAAGATGGATGAATGTATTAGAGCTCGCATGTGATTGGCACGTAGGTAATCGTGAAGCTTGTCAGAATGTAACAAAGCCTTGGACGGTTCCCAACTGTCATGTGCCTCTTCAAAACCGGCCCAACGAATGTGGAATTCTGGGGTGGAACGTCGGTTGCGATTATCGCGATGCGCCAAGACAGATTCGATGTCGAATTCTGTGATCGGGATCATAGACGAATGGACGAGATTATGAGTGTGTGTGTATATTGCTCCAACCCACCAATGGGGTGAAGAGAACATTCTAGTGCACAGGGTATTCCGTAATGCGCTGATCGTACTCCACAAGTAGATGGAAATCGCTATTGCGCTGATTTTCTTGCGCTGCCTTAATAAGCACATGTTGCTTCTGAATCCAAGTATCCATGGTATTGGACAGTGCGAAGCGTGCCGAGGAATTGCAAACAGCTTGTGCAGTCAGGATGCGGGAGGAATTGTTATCACCTGTGGTAGTTTTTTCTACCGTATTCATAATACGCTGAACCATAGGAAGTTGGTCGTATGACCAAGAGTTGTGCGCCCGTGTAATCCGGAAGTTCCTGATTAGGTGACCCAGATCTTCCTGATTAGCGCGCTCCACGATGACGTTCTCTTCTTTGTAGTACGCTGTCGTGAGCGATTACTCCACCCCCGACAACTGAAGTAGCTGCTCGATGAGCTCGTTGTGGAAAGTCGGCCCACGGTCGGTGAGCATCATCTCTGGAGTCTCGAATCGACCGAAGTGTTGTAAAACGCACGAAACAGTTTCCAGCGCTGTTGTGGATTTGGTGGGGAATAGTTTGACCCACCGTGAGAAAGCATCAATCAAGACTAGGACATACTCGTACCCATGGTCATACTTCGTAAGCGGTCCGATGTGGTTAAAATGGATGACAGCAAAGGGATTGTATGATGCGTAGGTGAAGGAGTGTGTCGCTATAGGAATCTTTAACCGACTCATCACCTGACAGCAAGGGCATTAGCGTGTATGGTTTTTGATTATTTTTTGCGCGAAAAAAATAAGTTCATTTTTCAAATTTTGACGTTCGTGGTTATTGATATTTTTTCATGAGAACAATAATGTAGATGCAGAAGCTTCTAGGTGCAGAACACATGGCTATTCTTGCCTGTAATCGGTCTGAAAGTTTAGTATAAATTATATGCACTATAAAAATCACTGTCAAAAGCTTTTATAGACGGTATTATTACCTTTTTTAATTCTATAGCACTTGGAAGGACCTAACCCGGGATTAGAGACAAGGCAATGGTTCATTGGACTTTGCGATGCATGCGTATTGTTTTTATTTTCTTATAATTCTCTTCTATGCTGTGAAGATATGCTTTATTTATGTTGTTAAAATTGAGCAATTTAGTTACACTTTTTTGATCGTGTATGTTAATTAACTCTTGCATATATACAATCTACGGTATGTATATGATAGTATTCAATGCTTTTTACATCAAATATAAACAAGACAATGCATAAAATTGATAAGTATATTTTAAATTAACTTTGTTGAATCCCATTTAAAGAGGCATAGATGATTACATACAGGGATATATAGTGCACACAAATTACAGTGATATATTGTATAATCATAGCATTAATCCTATATGGTCATACACGCAATATATCAATGACAAACTCATGCCTTTCGATTTGCCCATGCTTCACTTTTGACTTTGAGGCCATCCAGAGCAGCTGCAATCGCATCCAGGTATAGCCATACGAATGACTTCATATAATAACAATAATTATATGTAAATGATCAAAATAAAGTGCAAAAGTGATAAATAACATGATTAAATATCAAATAATGTTAAGAAATGTAGCGGATTATGAACAATTGATGTTTTGTTAGTTGTAATTCAGGGTGTATCAGATAGATGCGGTACCTACCTGCTGATATTCAACATCTGCAGCCAAGAAGGGTATTCAGGATCATTCAAAAATGTCAAATAACATTTTGATAAGGTGTCTATCAAATTTTTTATTTTCTGAGTGGAGGCGTGATTTGATTTTTTGCTTATCAAACGCAAAAATATAGTAGTAGTAGTAGTAATGGCCATATCATTCACGATAATGCTAATTACATTCAAGGCAATAATGACAACAGTAGTAGTGGAAGTAGTAGTAGTAGTAGCAGTAGTCGCAGCAATAGCAGCAGTAATGTCCCTAACACTCACGATAATGCTAATTACATTCAAGGTAATAATGACAACAGAAGTGGTGGTAGTAGTAGCAGTACCAGTAGTAGTAACAGTAGTAGTAATAATAATGGCCATATCATTCATGATAATGCTGATACCATTCAAGGCAATAATGGCAACAGTAGTAGTGGTAGTAGTAGTGGCAGCAGTAGTTGTAGTAGTAGTAGTAGTAGTGATAACGGCCACGTCATTCATGATAATGCTAATTACATTCAAGGCAATAATGACAACAGTAGTGGTGGTAGTAGTAGTAGTAGTAGTAGTAGTAGTCGCAGCAGTAGTAGCAGTAATGTCCCTAACACTCACGATAATGCAAATTACATTCAAGGCAATAATGACAACAGAAGTGGTGGTAGTAGTAGCAGTACCAGTAGTAGTAGCAGTGGCGATAATAGTAGTAGAGACCATAGCATCAACGATAATGCTAATAATAGTCATAACATTCCATGCATTGATGACAACATTAATGATAGAAGTAGTAGCTACAGTAGTGGCATTACTAGGTATGACCATATCATTCATGATAATGCTAATTACATCAACTGCGACACTAACCTCGGTTACGAACCAAACTTAAGAACACCTGCTAACATGGCGGCAACTATAGTTCACCCCACCAACATCTACGATATTCACAATGACAATCACAACAATAACAATAACGGTAGCAACAGCATTAACAATCGTAATAACAATGATATCAACGACGACAATGACAGCAATAACATTAGCAATACTAACAACAGTGACAGCAACGATAACATTTATAATAACAGCAGTAGCAATTATAACAACGTTGATGACCACAGCATTAGCAATTATGGTAATGGTAGTAGCACTAATATTACAGATACCGCCAACACCGATAGCAACAATAACAATAATTACAACAATAATAATATAAGCAACTATTACAACACAAGTAACAATCATAATATTTATATTAATAGCTCAAGTTGCTCAGTTTATAATATCTTATGCAGCACCACTGACCTGCAATATTCTCATCATGAAAGTATCCATGAAGTCGAAGGCCCTCCAGCTGCTTCTTCTGATACTAACAATGTTAATCCTTGCAATTAATTATTATCAATCTTCATGTGTCGTAACTTTATTCCTACCTTTCATGGCTTAAGGTTTTCGCTGACCAAACGGCCGACTGTTCATCCGGAAATTTTCGATTTCTCACTCAAATGGTCCGAAGAATGATACAACCAGCTGGTTGAGTGAGGGAAATGTAATTAACCCATTTTATTCGTTAGGAAAGATATTATAACTTCATTCAGGCCGAATTTGAAATTTCAATGTTTAAATGAATTTAACCCAAACATAATGTCGAAATGGGCCGATGAATTGCATCATGGGGATAGAGACTGACTTGTATGCGTTTACATTGTTGTAATGCTCTCAGCATAGTCTTTAACTTCGTCCAAGTAGTTTCTAAATGAAGGAAAACTTGAAGTAACATGAGCACTTTTTCCAAACCTCAAAATATCATCAAATGTTCAATTGGTGGGGGGAAGAAAGGGACTTTATTGATTCAGAAGACAAGCCTTACTCGAAGAAGGTATCATTCTGCAAGCCTAGTAGCTGCTAATGAAACAAAGAAGCGGAAAAGAGAAGAATTCACTATGAAAAGTCCAGTTTTGGTGGAAACTCCTTGTCGTTTTTTAATTGTCCCTCCAGTGTCTGAAGGTATAGTTGGAATGCCATCTTTGACACAAGAATCAACCAGATACAAGAAGCATGGAGTCTTTTTTTGATGAATTTATAGATGGCAATGGCTTGGATTGGAGAAAGTTCGGATGCGTTACATTTGAAGGGATGAAGTCTTCAGGATACTATGACATGTTGATCAAACGAATCAGCGATTACTTCAGAGCACGCACCAATAGAGAGAAGCATCATCTGGTTATCTCTTCATCGGAGTTACCATTGTCTGAAACTTCGTCTTCAAATCTTCACACAAAGATGCTAGTGGTGAATAGTTTATTGATCAAACTTAGTGATGATCCAAGTGGGAGCATTGTTGAAATGAGCAATTGTATAGAAATGAATGTTGTTGTTGAATCAGCAGAGCAAATAAGGCGCTGGACATTGCAGTTCATTCATAACGGAGGAACATTCAAGAATCATTCTTATAAGAAAAGATCACCTATAGGTCTCATTAGTGACCCTTCCGTTAGAGACATTATGACTAAGTGGATGCTTAATGCATCAAGAGCCAAGCCACCAGCAAAAGCATGTGATTTTAGGGACTTCGTGAATGCCGAATATGCTACTAACATACATGAAAGAACAGCACAAATTTGGCTACATTTGTTAGGATTTAGATACAGATCAAGCGAAGCATTAGAAATGTACAATGATGGACATCAACGACCAGATGTTAAACTTGCTACAGCGCAATATTGTAGGGAAATGTTGGATATTCAAGAACACAGCATGCGATACACAGCATCAAATATGAATGTAGAAATTCATCCTGTGACTATTGGTACAGAAAAGGTGATATCATATCACGACGAATGCTGTGCCCATGCATCAGAGCATTGCAACCGCATATGGAAAATCCACAAGAAGTTGTAGCGGTGGCACGGAATATTCCATGCAGCTGTCCTAAGTGCATTCTAGCGAAGCAAGAAGACTTTAAATTCCAGAAAAGTGGCCTAGAAGAAATATATATCAATCATAATGCAACGCACAACAAGAATCACCAGTTAAAATTCCTACCAAAGTTCCATCCTGAGCTGAACATGATTGAAAGAGTCTGGTCCCGCATGAAGTGGTATCTACGAAAGCATGCAGATGGTACATTAGAGAAGCTCAAAGAGCTGATGAGAAAAGGTTTATCAGAAGAAAATTTACCTGTGAGCCTTAGCAGGAAATATTGCAGATTGCTTACAGCATATTACATTGCCTATGGCGAAGGAAAAGATATCATTCAAGCAGATGCATGGATAAGAAAGCACAGGTCTCACCGCGGCCATTCCGATTTGATGGATCACAGGTTAGAACAGTTGTACTTCCCTAATGGTCGAGAAGAAGAAGATGTAGATAATATTAATCATGTTATCACTTCAGAGGATATAGAATACATCAATGATGTTACCTTAGATGATAACTTAGATGTATGGATGGGGATGCTCGAAGAATATCATGAAAATGGTAGAATTACATAGCTTAATGTTGATAACAAAATTCATGACCACTGAACATTTTGATAATGTTTAAAACCCTAACCGTTTGTGGGTCCCAACTCTTTGGATTTTCGTCGGCGTCAACCGTACCTGTACTCAGCCTTCTATCTTGTCTGCCTTAGTGGTTAGTTATACTTTCTTTACTTTAAACATTTCTTTGCTTTAAAAATCAAAATAAAATCAAATGGGGGGTATCAAAGTTAAGAAAAAACGTCAAAATTTGTTCCGAACAAATCGTGAATTTGTTCGGAAATTTCTCGAAATATGTTCTGGGAGTATCAAAGTTAGACTGTGTTTTCAAATTTAAATTAACTTAAATAACATCTGTATTATGGGCCGTAGTAAGCAAACATCGTCTCAGGAGTATGCAGCAATGCTATGTTGGGTTGAAGTACCTAAAAACTTCGATCATATAGTCGGCGCAGCAACGAAGAACCTGAAGAGTGTCGTGGCTGGAGCAAAAGTGACGAAAACATCAGCTTATGGGGAGATGGCAAAGCATGTGAACGACATGTGCGAGAAGACTGGTGCGGATGCATGGACAACTGAACATGCCAGAGGTCGCTGGACCAAATATTTTTCGAAGTACAAGACTACCAAGGCAAAATTTACTGACAACACTGGTACCAAATATTGCTTAACTGCAAAAGATCGTAAGAAGGGTATTAATACTATCAATCAAAAGTTGGACAATGACTGTCCAAACTTTATGCGAATGGACTTATTATTTGGTCATCGACAAAACATCAATCCTCACTCTTTAATGGAACCAGGTGTTCCGAATGATGTCGATGTTGACAATACTGATGATGACAATAACATGGACGAAGTTGATTCTTATTCGTTCTACAGCATTAGGCCAGTAGACAAAATCTTTTTCCATGGACAAGATTGCTGTAAAAACACGATCTGTATATTTCTCAATCGTGCCAAATGATTTTCCAAATAGCAATGCTTCACGATCAATAGATGCACCGTTACCATCACAGCCAAGTCTATTAAGGACAATAATCAATTGAATATGTACAGGAGCTTGTTTATTCTTTGAATTATTATTAAATATTGGATGAGCTTGAATCAAGGTCATCAGTCGGAAGAAAGTAGCCTTCGTACATCTTGCTATAGTGCGAAAACTCTCATCAGGATAGTCAAATATCCCATTACAAAATTCTAAAGACTTGGGGATGTTGGTTCTCGCGTTGAAATACCTATTTCCAGCAACAAGGCAATAAAGTTCCATCATTTCATCAAAGTCTACAGAAGTATCGTCGTCAAATAGCATCATCAAACGTAAGACATGCTCCAAATCCTTCAATAAAGCAGCTCTTTCAGATAATCTTGTCATGTATCTTAAATTAAAAGCAGAACAAATTTTTTGTTCAAGGATTTGCGACCGAACAAAAAAATCGGCTTTTGTTCGGAACAAAATCGAAATTTGTTCTGAACAAAACATGAATTTGTTCGGGGTTTTTTTAACTTTGATACCCCCCAATTTGATGTTTTTGACGCCAAAAATAATCAAAAACTTGGTAAAGTTTGCAATTTCCGGAGTGGAATTCTCAGTGTGAAGTACGTACTCTTTGCAATTAGAATTGCAAACTTTTCCTGTTTTGATTTTATCACACAGCCAAATGGGGCGGGGAAATCTATTGTTTCACGATTTTTGGTAAAGTTTGATAAAACGGGAGAAAGTTAGTAATTTTCATTACTAAGTACGTACTGTATACCATGGCTTAAAATATATGGTATATGATGATCACTAGATGTCACCTTTCTCATGGACAACTGCATAATTAATCTTACACTTACATCATATGTGACTTATGTCGTTGCTATATCACTCTACGTGTTGAATTTTTACATTTACATTACAGACAGCATCAGGAAATGGATGTCACCAGACAAGTGTTAGTACAGTTGAAGCGCTCTATCGCTCTACAGCCAAAAGATCAATCCTATCTCCGATGGAGCAATTGTATATAGTGTTTTTAAATTAATAACATACATAAGTCATCAATCATTTGTAAATAGCCCTTATATATCCTTAATATGTTATCTCAACATTAACAGCTTAATGATTAGTTAAAACATACAATTATGTACGACAGTGAATCAACTCATATCACTGCTTCTATTTATCCGTCCGAAATGTTGCGTTGGTGGCTATGAGGTAGACCACAAATCTGGTCCAGTGACCCATCCAATCATCTTGGAACAGGCCTATGGAAAGGTGATGAAGTATTTAACAAAATATAATGATGAATAGATGCACAGATATATGAACTAAAGCAGTGATGTACTGACATAGTTATATCTCATCTAATGCATTGCAAACATGCATCAACAACAACTAGTATGAGTCACCAGCGAGTCACCTGTTCTGCGTACGATTTCCAGTTGCAAGTGTCTCTGAACAGGCCTATGATCCAGTAAACGAGATGCGATGAGAGATAGATATGTATGTGCTATAACTGCATCATATGTGATGATGCTCTATGGATAGGTGCATCACATATTACATGTCATGCATTGCAATATAGCATATCTCAAACCTTCATCAACATCTACGATAAGTTGTCAGCGAGTTACCTGCGTAGGATATCATTCAGACTGCAAGTGCCTTTTCAGGAATGAGCCACACCAAACAGCTTAATAAGCACGGCGATAGCAGCACTATCCGTGGTCTATTCGCTAAAACAAGGTACCGAACACATTGAAAGCAATCACTGAAGGGCAGGAACATCATACAGTTTATCAATAACATTTTTAATGCCCCTACCCTTCATTAATCGCTTCAGAATGTTCAGCATTCTACTACTGTAGTTGTCATATATGATGCGGCATGACAGTTACAAGATAACTCAGTAATTAAAATTACTAACTTTCTCGGGTTAAATGTAAACAATCTAAATAGGCGCATCCGCCCACTGCCATGGAATTTAACCTAGAAAAAGTTAGTAATGCCAATTACTAACAGTACGTACACTAACTTTACCTTGTTTGCAATTTTAATTGCAAAGGTTTTCACTATAGTACTTTATACATATGTAGCTGTAAACATATCGTCATCATAGCACTGTTTACATATGTAGCTGTTTACTATGTGTCGTAATTAAATGTCGAACCATTAAATTCTAATGCGCAAGGTCAAATTACTGTTTTGTTTCTTAACAATACTAAAAACAAGTAGCACTTATCACTATTTGTAACACGACTGTAGCCACAACTGTAGCCTTATTTATGTAATTTGATTTGTTTAACACTTAAATAAAGCATAATATCATCTTTGTTGACATGCATAATAAGTTACAGTATACATGTATTGCATGCAATCAATATATACAAGCAATACTTAAGCTATGTTAGTGCAAGCACTGAAGATACAGATATACATTGTAATTAAGCGAACAATCAACAATAAGCTAGCAGGAAGTCTTTGTCGACAATCCCTCTTGATAGTAATCGCTATCTTCTACTTTAAAACCATCGGACGGCATAGATCTTCGAGGCGCTCCCTACCTGTGTAGTTAGACAAGTATGTGCTCAATTGGAAGGTTGAGACAATTAAAGCAAGTATGTAAGTATATAATACGACATCTAAACAAGCAGCAGTGATGAGCGGTGAATGAAGAGTGAATACAATGACGAAAGTGATCAAAATGCATATGCATATACAACTGCTACATCATCAAAATCACAAGTAATGATCGAATTCGAACATTACAAATGTAGACACAAAATAAGACATGTAGGATATTACATCATAACAACTTGTATTGACCGTATCTGTCATATTTGTGATGTAAAACATTAAGAAAAGTTACCTTCGACTTGTGCTTCAGGTTTGTTAAAGCATCTGTAAGCTTTGATAACCAGCAAGCGACACCTTCCCGATATAAGTTGACGATGGCTTATTAACCCTAAAGCTAACGAGGGGCATTAAAGCTCTCATTCTACACGAATCATAAGCTAATGCTTAACATAGTAACTGTCTATCAGTGAAGTCAGCTGTGGAGTACGTACTTTGCAATCAAAATTGCAAACTTTCTCTCGTTTAATAAAACCATACATGCTATTGACAGATGAACTGAGTTATCATCCTGTCGGAGATAGACTTATTGGTTAGGCGTTTCCTACAAATCAAGAGTCCCCAGTGTCCGACGGTGGAGTTATGAACTTCGTACTATCGACGGAGGCATGCTGTTTTTGCAAAGCCGCGATAAAGCATCGACGACGAATTCCTCTTTGATTTCCAATTCCTGTCCAGTAGGTATAGCTTCCATCGTAAAACCTTTCCGGTCAGGACGGTGTTGATGTATGTCAAATGTACATGGTCTGTAGCGAGGATGAAGTATCGCCCATCGAGTTCCGCTTCGAATAATTTGACTAAGTAGTATACCTCGTAGTACTCTTTCTCCCTGGCGGACCAGTTCAATGGGGCACCCACGAGGACTTTGCTAAAGAAACGCACCACCCGTACCATTTCCTCACGTTTTGTGTAAATGGAGATGGTCTGCTGGCAAAACTCGAAAGCTTTGCTCTGGTCAGGTGTCCAAGCGAGCTTACCGGATGGCTTATATGTCTTGGGGCTGAAAATTTCTCGCCACGATTTAGTTTATGTATCGTATGTTCGGTTTTAGATTTTGTTACTGTAAAGTTTGTATTTTAATATGGGGTTGATGTTATCACAATGAACTCGGTTTTACGTAATAGTGAAACTTTTATATTTTTAAATTTAGCCGGGAATAGATTCAGGTGTAACATAAAATAACAGAGTTTTTTCACTCCTTGTAATGTGGATAGAACATACATTGAGCATATGAATTTGATTGAAATGTTTAGTTTACATTTAGGGAAAAGGTATGAAATTGCATGCATGGTGCACTGTTATAGCTGTATTATCAAATTATCGACGAATATTTTCAAAACTTTAATTTCATTAGAGATAACAAGTAGGTAGTAACAAGTATCACCTCATGTATCTTATACAGTACGTACTATTACATTGTACCGTAGGTCATCCCCTTTTCCCCTCATGTTTGTTCACCGTACCGCACGATTCACCACACTTTAACTTCTCTTTTGTTGGCTAGTTAACGGGAAAAGGTCAAAAGTGATGAAACGTGCGAAATCCTGAACGGACATGAGAAAAAAAGGGATGAACTACAGTATATAGTACAAAGTACGAACTGTATAGGTCACATAGTAGTAGCATAATCATGAACATGATTGGCTTTCGATGTAAAGTGCGACACAATGTTAGTTGAATGTTAAATTAAAATTAATCACATTCTTATCGTCTTCGCTTAGATGAATTAACGTAACTACAACTGTTTATTTGAAAGATTAAGGTTACATTAAAGTTAAACGGAATAAAAAGTTAAAAACCCAAAAAAGTCGCATACGATACAGAAACCCGTGCTTTTGAAGTGGTTTTTCAAATCAAAATTTCTCGAATTTTGAAAGCTTTAAACCACTCTCTGTTTTAGATATCAATTTCTCAGTTTTAGTTTTAGTTTTAATTTTTGAGTGAGAAATCATTTAGGGGAATTAAACCCGAAACACTGAAAATTTCAATAAAACTCTTAGTTATTTACGTTATGTATGGGTTATGGTCACGAAAGTAGTTTGCTAGTCTGATGATCATTTGGATTTGAGGCGCTTCGTCTCGGTTATCAAGTGGCCTTTGTACTCCACCTGATGTAGGTCGAGCTTTTTCGCCCTAGGGTTGATCGCTACGTAGTGCTCACGTAGATGCTCAAACACCTTGCGAGTGTTGAAGGCACTCTCGGTTGAGCCGTGTATTAGTACATCGTCGATATATAGTCGATAGACAAGGATCTTGCACGACATATTGCATGGAAAGTAAGGGCCAGCTCCTTTCAGTCCCAGTCCATTGGTATACGTCGTGAAGCTGTGAATGCTCTCGAAGCGGGATGGAAAGGAGTCTGATGGTACTGATGGTAGTCCCTTCCCGAGAGAGTGCTTGTTGTATGTTCGGAATGCGCTAGCCCTCAAGACCGCTTGTCGCTGAATTCAGTCGAACAAAATCTAACGTAAAACGCCAATTGCATTTGGCTTATGTCTATTTGACTGCGTATGACAACGAGGTGAGAGCCCGTATGCTGGAATCTCCCATCTCGCTCGATTTATGTCGAGAATCATTTGTTCGACGCGTGCGGGGCGTGAATATACCGATGTAAAGAATGTGTCGATGAATTCTCTTACCAAAGGCCCCTCAGTTTTTCCTGGAGACGAGGTGGCCCCTCGAATTGAATCATGGCAAGTAATTCATCTGGCGACTCGGGAGCGGTGCAAACGGCACTATCGGGCCGAATGTCGAAAGGGTTGCGATGTCATCGTCGTCCGCGACTGGGTCCAGAAGTTCGCTTTTACCGATGAACTGCATCCTTTCCATCGGTGGTGGGTGAACGAACGTTCTCGCAGGAGTCCCGGCGAGCGTTCTTTCGGAACTTGAAAGCACAAAGTGTTATCATACCCGTGTGCCGCAAATGAGTGCTGTGCTCTGACACAACTTGTTCTCGTCGACGGTAGTGTCACGGGCTCCACCAACCGGAGCGGTTAGGCTCGTCGAAGTAATGAGGGATTTTGGTGATGATAATATCAATGCAGCTGTCGATGATCTTTGCCAGTAAAAAAGTTTCGGGTTTGCCAATAACTTCATTAAAGAAAGTTAAGTTGAATGCAACACTCAACGAAGGGGTGCCCATGGATAACCCTCTGCAGCAACATGCGGAGTAGAGTGTACAGTTGTAAGTCCTAATACCGTTACTCTTTAAGTTTGATGAGTGAATACAACAATCTCATGGAGTCTGACAGAGGTGACCAGCAGTCACAGCAAGATGATGGTGCAGAGGATGTTATGCATAGAGATCTGGTGGGTGGTATCCACTGTCCATGCTGCAGGAGGGAATACACACTGCCCACCAAAAGGTTCAACTGAACTATCGACGATGAAGCCTTAGTTGTGTGGTGGATTGATGACCATGGATCATCTAAGCATCTGGTCATTTAAATTTTGCTACGTCATAGAAATACATGCCTGGTTACGATGTTACTCTTGATTGACATTGCAGGCATCTCCAGCACTTCGATGACTATGACTTTCAAGTGCTTCCTAGGTGCGGTAGCGATGCGATGTGCCATCTTCATACCAACACTCCGAACTCACTGCACTTACCATTATTGTGCACTACCTGTCAGATTGCTGTCCTGCCTACACACTGCCTGTCACTCATGTCTCGAAGATCGCAGACAACGGAACACGGAGGGTACGTAGGATGCCACTGCACTCCTCTCATGGCGATGGCGATGACGCATCATAATCACCGTGTAAAGCCTAGTTCTCCGCAATGGTGGGTTCATTGACCCTCACTATGTGATATCGTAGGAACTGTCTACTGCCCAGTGTGTAGCTCCGCAGAAGTGATTCGGACGACGCGTTGTCTGCCGCTGGACATGTGTGCGCTGCGAGCGGTCATCGTGTTGCACGGTCCAGGTAAGTGAGAACCCACTGCACTACTTGGATGCTACGGATCTATGTGGCTGCGTAGTGCGGAGCTGCAACGATGCATGTGGGACTGACTTTGCTGAGCATGTCATCTACGATCATTCTGTAGAGGTGCTGTCGGTGTGCGGTCGCTGTTACGACGAGTCGAAGGTCTGTGGTGATTGCATATACAGTATAATATAATGATAGCTCACACTTTGTGAATAATGACCTTATCACTGGCTTGGTGATCCTACAGGCGTCATCGTGGTGCTTCACTTGCTCTACTGGTATGCCACTTCCCTTCAGCGCATATGATGGATCGTGTATGACTGTTCCATGGCTCGGGTCCTTGTATCATGCATGCATGTATGTCTATAGGGTTATGTGAATTCCACCACCAGGATCACAAGTTGAGCACAGGTTCGTCGATCCCACTGGATAGTTAGATGTCTTGAGTTGTAGTCATTTATCGCTACGTCATTCTCTGCAGATACCTGCAAGCATAAGGTCCACACACTGAGGGAGGTGTCTCATCAGGTAGCTCTCTGAAGCCCATCCTCTAGTCTAATCCTCCTCACCCATGCATCCCATCCATCTGCAGGGGATGTCCATCCCTCGATCCCTTCCTCGGATGGCTTGTCCTAACCTGCTCATGCGGGATGCCGACCACTACTGCCTACACTGCTCGCATGCCATCAGCTCACAAGGTAGACTCGAAGGGGCAATGTGTTGGTTGCTTGGCATATCCAGCGAGGCACTGACAATGAAATATCATCATCACTCACTCACTGGCCCATATGGTATTATTCAGCCAAGATAGACTTTCACAATAATCACGAGGTGGTGGCTTGCAGTCAAGGTGAGTGGTAGCCCACAAGCAGCTCATCGCATCGTTGCCATAGATCTAACAGCCTTTATCTGTAGCCAGCATTGCCAGTCTCGAGGATATGCAGCAGTGGTTGTCTGAAGCTGAGCTCGGTGACGATGCTGTCACTACTGTCAGCCCATCTGATGTTCATCCACTACAAATATGTCTCTACTGGTATGCCACTTCCCTTCAGCGCATATGATGGATCGTGTATGACTGTTCCATGGCTCGGGTCCTTGTATCATGCATGCATGTATGTCTATAGGGTTATGTGAATTCCACCACCAGGATCACAAGTTGAGCACAGGTTCGTCGATCCCACTGGATAGTTAGATGTCTTGAGTTGTAGTCATTTATCGCTACGTCATTCTCTGCAGATACCTGCAAGCATAAGGTCCACACACTGAGGGAGGTGTCTCATCAGGTAGCTCTCTGA
>Ga0208251_1000319_pt1 | contig 14427 bp, 25 predicted proteins | sample CryBogCBE15Jun09_FD_184560 | JGI IMG/M metagenome (GOLD analysis project Ga0208251, IMG submission 184560) | Freshwater microbial communities from Crystal Bog, Wisconsin, USA - CBE15Jun09 (SPAdes) (version 2) | ecosystem: Environmental > Aquatic > Freshwater > Lake | place: Crystal Bog...
TGTGGTATTTAAAACACCAGAGCATAAAGAACTTATGCGCAGATTAATGAGCCGTCCTGGAAAAGAAATTCCAGAACATGTTATTGCCAGCATGATCGCCAGTTGGGAAGATCCGACTGAAGAAGAAGGGTTTTCTGAAATCTGGTATACTTGATTTAACTGGCGTTCGTTCAATGGATAGGACAGGATTCTTCTAAAGTCTTAATAGAGGTTCGATTCCTCTACGCCGGACCAAACAACACACTCCCCATGCTTGTTATAAACAGCACACTTTGGGGAGTTTTCTTTTATGCCCCTCTGGACAAATTGGTAAAGTCATCTCTCTCAAAAGGAGAAGTTCTCCCTGTTCGAATCAGGGGAGGGGTACCAAAATAGGTTGACAAAACCTTTTGGTGAATGTATAATATATGCTTGTTCGTTAAAAATTTAAAAGACAGATGCTCGGTTCGTCTATCGGTTAGGACACCGCCCTTTCACGGCGGGAAGACCAGTTCGATTCTGGTACCGAGCGCCATTATTGATATCCTCTGTAAGCTCAGAGGCACGATCAAGCGTTATGTAACCTATTCAATAAACCGTCAACTCGAGTAAAGCGTGTTGAGGATAGGCAAATAGTGCAGTGGATATCAATAATGGTTCTGTTGGGGGTTCGTCAAGTCCGGTTAAGACAGCAGATTTTGATTCTGCCATGCACAGGTTCGAATCCTGTACCCCCTGCCAAATACAACATTTTTCATTAATCTAATAAATACCACTATAATGCCTGGGGAATAAAATGTTACACGTTATAAAATCACAAGATGATCCTTTGATCAAGTTTGTCAAAGACGATCCTGTGAGGCCAGAAATTCCGGCCGATTGGCGTGTGTCAAAGAATAGAGAAGTGCTAACTCTAGTTGACGAAAACAAAAACCCACTTGCTATGGTTTGTGTTGCTTTTTGCGACAACATTCCAAGCTCTGTAGAAGAATTGCTAGTAGAAGCTATCAAGCCAAACACAGCAATTTTTTATACTATATGGAGTTATGCAAATGGGGGAGGTCGTAATCTCATTGGAGAGGCCCAACAATATATCAAAGACACATACGATCATATCACAAGATTCGTTACTTTGAGTCCTACAACAGAACTAGCTCGCCGTTTTCATACCAAGAACGGTGCTAAAGTTTTTAGACAAAATTCGGACACCGTTAACTACGAATACGAATAAGGTTTTGCCGTTTACTTACAAACGGCCCTAATCATGGAAGTGTGGCAGAGTCCGGCTGATTGCACCTGTCTTGAAAACAGACGACTCGAAAGGGTCCGTGAGTTCGAATCTCACCGCTTCCGCCAAATTTAGGATACTAACAGCAATTTTATTTCACTGCAAATGAAGAAAAATGTATCCTGTTTTAGTTAATGAGTCGCTAGCTCAATTGGCAGAGTGCTGGTCTCCAAAACCAGAGGTTCGGGGTTCGAGGCCCTGGCGGCTCGCCAAATAAACATTAAATCAATGGTTGACACTCTTAAATAATGGCAGTACAATAATGTACTATTTTAGGAGAGTCACATGGGATTTTTTGATAAAGCAGAGCAAGTAATACAGAAAGTAGAAGCTACATTCGAAGCAGACGTTCATGCAGTATTTGCCAAAGCTAAACAAGCCGCATTAGATGCTAATGCAGAAGTTAATAGACTTAAAGCAGAATTGCAAGATGCTTTAACAAAGGCACGTGATTTACATCAAGTCGCCGCTGATGCCGCCGCTGATGCCGCCGCAAAAGCTAAAGCTGATGCGATTGCATTCGAAGCCGCTGTAACAGCACATACCGCTGATGCAAATACACAAGCAAGTCAGATTACAGTTGCACAAGCACCTGTAAGCACAGACACACCAACAGCACAGTAAGTATTTTGGAGACGTGGGTGAGCCGGTTTAAACCACCTTCCTGCTAAGAAGACGTGCGGGCCAAAACCTGCACCGAGAGTTCGAATCTCTCCGTCTCCGCCAAAATAATGCAACGGTGGCAGAGTGGTCCAATGCAACGGATTGCAAATCCGTAAAGCCGTGTGTTCAAATCACACCCGTTGCTCCAAAATGTATTGACACAAGCGATTGTTTCATATACAATATATACATAGCAAGGAAACTTGTTAGACAATTTTAGGATAGGTTCAGCAATTCATATACTATGAAGGTCGGACCGCTCTTCGGAGCACCTCGACAAGCAGGCGTGAAGATCCTGTGTAAAAAAGATGACAAAAACTATCCTGTTTGAATTTAATAAGGTTAAGTTCAGCAATAAAAATTTCGCTCATAATGAAACCGCCCGAAAGGGCATTAACCTGGAGAACTATCATGACTACATTCGTAGACGCAGTAATTAACCAAGAAGCCCGTACTGCCAATGGCATGAAGGCTCGCAAGTCCTCAGCTAATGCTGTAGTTGACTTGTTTTATAACATCGGTGCAAGCCGTGGCAAGGATGTAATTCCTGCCTTCACAGCGGCCTACGTAGCTGACCGTGAGCTTGCACTTCGTATCGCACTATGGGCACGTGATGCTCGTGGTGGCGCAGGTGAACGCGAACTATTCCGTTCAATCTTGAAGCATCTAGAAAAGACTGACATCGATGCGGCTTTCGCTCTGTTGCGTAAGGTACCAGAACTAGGTCGTTGGGATGACATCTTTGCTTTCGAGACTCCTGCACTAAAGAAGGCCGCTTACACTATGTTAGGCGATGCACTTCGTGAGAAGAATGGCCTAGCGGCCAAGTGGGCTCCACGTAAGGGTGAAGTAGCACGTGAAATCCGTGAATTCTTTGGTATGAGCCCAAAGTTCTACCGTAAGAGTTTAGTAGCACTTACAAAGGTCGTTGAAACACAAATGTGTGCCAAGGACTGGGATAACATCAACTTCTCACACGTTCCATCTGTAGCGTCAGCTCGCTACAAGAAGGCATTCAACCGTAACACTACAAAGTTCGCTGAGTATGTTGCGGCTCTTGTTAAGGGTGATCCAACTGTTAAGGTTAACGCTGGAGCAGTTTACCCATATGACGTGATCAAGGGTGTAAGCTCTTATGCACGTTTTGACAAGACAGAAACTGATCATATCATCGCACAATGGGAGGCTTTGCCAAACTATGTAGGCGATGCTAACATCCTACCAATGGTAGACGTTAGTGGCTCTATGGGCTGTCCAGCTGGCAAGAACACTTCGGTGACTTGCATGGACGTGGCAGTTTCGCTAGGTTTGTACTTGGCTGACAAGAACAAGGGCAAGTTCAAGGATACATTCTTGACTTTCTCTGATAAGTCTGAATTACTGCACCTAAAGGGTAACGTGGTTCAAAAGATGGCCCAAATGGTTAAGAGCGATTGGGACATGAGTACAAACCTACATGCGGCATTTGAGAAGATCTTGGATGTTGCAGTGAAGGGTAATGTAGCTCAAGAAGAAATGCCAGCGATGGTCCTAATCTTGAGTGACATGCAATTCAACCAATGTGTTCGTCATGACGACAACGCAATGGAAATGATCGAACGCAAGTATGCTGACGCAGGTTACTCTGTGCCACAAGTTGTGTTCTGGAACTTGAACAGTTCTGACAACGTGCCTGTAAAGGCAGACAAGTCAGGTGCCGCTCTAGTGTCTGGGTTCAGCCCAAGCATCATGAAGGCCTTACTTGCCGCAGACATGAGCGAGTTCACACCAGAAGGGATCATGTTGAAGACTGTGATGAGCGATCGTTACAGTTTCTAAGTACAGTTTAGTGGGTGTGCTGTTGAACACCCACACCAATTCCAAAGGCTGTTGCAGAAATACAACAGTCTTTATTTTAATAGTTGACAGGTAAAACCATTCCTGTTATACTATACATATGATAACAGTTAATTACGATGAAGTAGAAGTAGAGTTCGAAACTCTAACCCAAGCAATGGATTGGGCAAAGATAATAGGCAAGTTTGTTACTATTAAGATTAATGGTATGGAACTTGTAGGTGTGTTTGGTTCAGACACAATCAAAGACGGTATGTGCCCAGATGGTGTTGCATACGATTGGAAGAAACGTAGATAAAGAAAGGAGCGAGATATGCCAAGTGTATTTTTAGTATCAGATACGCACTTTGGTCACGTGGGCGTATGTCGCTTCACAAGATCAGATGGTGTTACAAAACTTCGTCCCTGGGACACGCCTGAGGAAATGGACGAAGCAATGGTCAAGGCTTGGAACGAAAGAGTCAAGCCCACAGACAAGGTGTACCATTTGGGAGATGCGGTTATTAACCGTAGAGCTTTGGCAACATTGGGTAGATTGAACGGTGACAAGGTTTTGATCCGAGGTAACCACGATATCTTCCGTGATGACGAGTACAGACAGTACTTCCGTGAATTGCGGGCGTACCATGTGATGGACGGTATGATATTGAGTCATATCCCATTGCACAGTGATAGTATGGGTCGCTTTGGGGTTAACATCCACGGTCATACACATGCTAATCGTGTGCGCAAGGCTCGAGGTGTTGATGCACGTACAGGTGAAGTCTTGTACAGTGACGAAAACGATTTGCGCTATCATTGCGTTTGCGTTGAACAGTTGCCAGATTTTGCCCCTATGTTGTTTGAGGACGTTGTAAGACGCATCAAGGACGAAGGCGGTGAAGTAGGTTTCAAGAACGGTAATTTTAACAGGGCGGATTAACATGTGGATTCAGAACGTATCACTCTCAGACATTCCTAAAGGACATCATGTGGCTGTGGGAGAGAATTCCATGTTGATCCAAATTGTTGATCCTGCTATGGAGTTTCCTACGCCTAAGCATCAGTTCAAAGAAGTTCATCAGTTTGAGTTCCTCGATCTTGAGCGTGATGATATGCCCGATGCCGAGGAATTTAAAATCACCGATGCACAAGCAGAAGAACTTGTAGGTTTGTTGCAACATGCTCTTGACAACCGTATGGATGTCGTAGTACATTGTGTAGCAGGTGTATGCCGAAGCGGCGCAGTTTGTGAAGTAGGAGTAATGATGGGATTCAACGATACAGAAGTGTTTCGCAGTCCTAACTTGCTCGTAAAGCACAAGATGATGAAAGCATTGGGCTGGACCTACGACGAGAACGAGCCCCACACTATAAACGGTGTGGTGCTCGATTCCGGACTTATCGTGCCTAGCAATTATGAAGGTGATATATGAACGAAAAAATCTATAAACTGTCTAAACAAGCCGATGCGTTGGCTCGTGAGATTGAGCCCGACCTTAGGGAGATTGTGCTATACAATAGCATCCGTGATGAAAAGTTCGCCGAGTTGATTGTGGGGGAATGTGCTCATGTTGCCCTAATGAGTAACGGAAATAATCTACATGTTTGTGAATTGATTAAGAAACATTTTGGAGTTGAAGAATGAACGAACGAGATATGCCTTGGTGGATGGTCGTTATTGGTTTATTAGTTTTGCCAATTATTTTTGTATTTGTTGGCATTAGTAATATACTTAAAAGAACATTTCGGAGTTGAAGAATGAACGAACGAATTCAAGAACTTGCTGTACAGGCTGGATTCTTAAACAAAGATGAAGAATCTATCGAATATTTCGCCGAGTTGATTGTGCAGGAATGTGTGGAACAGATACTCACAGGAGTCCGGACGAATCCACCCGAGGCGGCGCCGCCCGAGTTGATACAAACTCTGGTACGCAGAATACAACGACATTTTGGAGTTGAATAATGCACATACTTAATGACATTGAAGATTTGTATAATTTGATTGATGCGGTTATTCTTGAAGGTCGGCCATTGAATTATGAAACAAAACAAGATATAATGTATTTTATTATGCAGATGAAATACACAAGAGGAGTCGAATCGTGAAATATCGAGCTGGTATGATACTCGAATCTGTTACAAGTTCAGTTAAAATCAGACTTACATCTCGACACAATGGAAACGGACATTGGAATTCTGTTAAAGTAAATGAAGGATCATCTAACAAGAATCACAGGGTGCATGAAGGTACTCTGGATAAATTTTATAAGGTCAACAAATGAACGAACGAATTAAACAACTTGTCAAACAATCACAACCTAAAATTGATTGGGAGGCCAGACATTATGGTGAACTCAATAATGGTGAAAAACTTGATTACCAAAATCAATGGTTCGAAAAGTTTGCTGAGTTGATTGTGAAAGAATGTGCCGAGTCATTGTGGACGGAAGAATGTTACACGAGCGATTTGGCCTTAAAAGAATTTGAAAAGCATAGTAAGAAGATTAAACAACATTTTGGAGTTGAAGAATGAGCGGTGGACATTTTCAATACAAGCAATGGGAAATTGGCAACATCGCTGACGAAGTTGAACAGTTGATCCTCGACAACGATAGCGAAGAACTTAACCAATGGGGTGATCGTAAAGGCTGTCATTTTACTCCAGAAACTATTGCAGAATTTAAAAAAGGCCTTATAATATTAAGACAAGCACATGTTTACGCACAGCGTATTGATTGGTTGGTTAGTGGCGATGATGGTGAAGATAGTTTTCACAAACGCCTAAAACATGATTTGGAGAAGTTAGATGCCTAAATGTTATCAATTGGTCGGAGTGCCTGCTTCGGGTAAAAGCACATGGATTAAAAATCAAGACTGGGCTTTAGGGCTAACTATAGTTTCAACCGATGCCTTCGTTGAAGATTATGCTCGATCAGTGGGCAAAACTTATTCTGAAGTTTTTACAGAATACATGCCCAAGGCAGTAGAATTGATGGCTGGACAAGTGGTCAATGCCCGTAAGCTAGGTCACACTATTATCTGGGATCAGACTTCTACAACAGTAAAGAGTCGTGCTCGTAAGTTCCGCATGCTACCTGACTATGAGCATATTGCAGTAGTATTTCCTACACCGCCTAGACGAGAATTAAAGCGTAGATTAGACAGTAGGCCAGGCAAGGAAATACCTAATGCAGTTATTGAAGGAATGTTAGCCAGTTTTGAAATGCCAACTGAAGACGAAGGGTTTACTGAAATTTGGTATACCTAAATTATGCGACTGTGATGAAATTGGTATACATGACAGACTTAAAATCTGTTGCCGCAAGGCATGGCGGTTCAAGTCCGCCCAGTCGCACCAAACACCCGGCTTACACTTTCACGTGACGAAAGTGCGTCATTACAGTCACGAGAACTGTACGGTGCATTGGATCTACCGTAAGGCCCTCTTTAGGGGCGACTTAAGAAATCACAAAGGCGAGAACACTAGTCGTCTAGATAGAAACAACGTGTGGACAGGGTAACAACTCAGTCTAGGGCTCTTGTGGTGAGAGTAGCTAGACACTTTATACGTGCCCTTTGAGTAACTACACTGGAACACCGAAATACTTGTCAATGTCGACCATGTACAAGGACCGGCCAGGAAGAGTTGGGTTATCAAGGATTCAAGCGCCACAGAGGGCACCTATAAAGTGCGGGATTCGTATAATGGTATTACCCCAGCCTTCCAAGCTGATGACGAGAGTTCGATTCTCTTATCCCGCTCCAGTTTTTTAAAAGGAAGAAAAATGTCACAAGTAAGAGCAAGTCATATCCTAGTACCTACACTAGAAAAAGCAGTAACATTAAAAGAACAAATTGCGGCTGGTGCCGATTTTGGTACATTAGCACAACAAAACAGTTCATGCGGTAGTGCCCGTAATGGCGGTGACTTAGGTATGTTTAGCCGTGGACAAATGGTTAAACCTTTTGAAGATGCGGCCTTTAATGCAGAAGTGGGTACAGTAACAGATCCAGTGCAAACTCAATTTGGATATCACCTCATCAAACGCACCGCTTAAATAGCAGTATGATTATAGTTACAGGCGCAGGTGGATTCATTGGATCCGTGATGGTTGGATACCTAAACAAATTAGGTATAACAGATATTATTGGTGTAGATGATCTACCAATTTCTACTCAATTTAAAAATCTAGTTAACAAAGAATTAAGTTTAATTAGTACCAACGAGATAGAAATTTTGTTAGCAACACCGCCACAGCAAATAGAAGCTGTGATCCATATGGGTGCTATTAGCGATACGCTAGCAGATGATTGGTCCAAAGTTTACAAGCAGAATGTTTTAAGTACTAGACAATGGGCCAACTTCTGCCGTAACAATAATATACCGTTTGTGTTTGCTAGTTCTGCCGCAGTATACGGTAATGGTAACGGTCCTTTAAATCAATATGCGTTTAGCAAGAGTCTAAGCGAATTAGAACTTAGTCCTGCTACAGCATGTTTACGTTTTTTTAATGTATATGGTCCTAATGAATATCATAAAGGCCGTATGGCATCTACCATCTATCATTGGTACAATCAAAGTGCTGAAGGCAAAATTAAATTATTCAAAGGTAGCGATCAACTACGCAGAGATTTCATTTATGTAGAAGATGTATGCAAAGCCTGCTACTGGATGGCAAAGAACTTCCGACCAGGTGTTTACGATCTAGGCACAGGCATTCCTACCAGTTTTGAAACTTTAGCTATGCTAACCACTATCCGTACAGGTGCAAAGATTGAGTTAATCGATATGCCCAAGGATTTGACAGCACAGTATCAAACATATACCAAGGCAGACTTAACACCTTTAACAGATTTAGGTTTTGATCCTAGCGACATGCGGGATATTACAACAGGGGTCAATGAATACATCGACTACCTAGAAAGTGCAAATAGGTACTACTAAAATGACAGAAGAAAAGAAAAGCAAGAATCCATTTATAGCGGCCGCTATGACTGCTAAGAACCCTAAAGTTCCGGGATCCAAAACAGCACAAGTACAACAGGCTAAGTTTAAAAATCAAGTTTCGATGAAAAAGCCCAGTACTCGTAGTGCAGGGCGCGGTCGATAAGGCTCTTGTAGTTAAATGGCATAACGCATCCTTGGTAAGGATGTATTTCAAGTTCGATTCTTGGCTAGAGCACCAGCTATAAATATTCTTATGCAAACTTTACAAGAACTATGCGATCAAGGTACAGCACGTTGGGGAGAAGATCCTGCGTACTTTACTGATAAAGGATCGTGGCACAGTTACATAGATACCTATCAATCACTGCTCGACAAATACAAATCTTCCATACGTATATTAGATATTGGAATTAGAGCAGGTGGTAGTTTATGGTTATGGAAAACCTACTGTGAACAACATAACATTCCCTATGATCTATGGGGCATGGATATAGAACCAACCTACTGTAACATCAGAGAATTTCAAACAGACATAAATGATGATCCGTATGTGCATTTACTATGGAATAGTGATAGCACACTACAGTCAACGTATGACGGCATCCCCGGTCAATTTGAAGTTATCATAGACGATGGCGCACATACATTAGATTCTCAGATTACAGCATTTAGTCTGGCATGGAGTAGATTAGTGCCAGGCGGTACCTATGTAATAGAAGATATCCAAGGCGAACATCTTATAATGATTTTAGAAAAGCATATAAAGAGTGTTTCACCTTCGGCCCAGATATCTCAACATATTGGATATAAGAATGGCAGGATAGATGATATCCTGCTGGTAATTACAAAATCTTAGAGTTTAGTTATAGCAACTATAACGTCATCTAGTCTACCTTCATTAATACGTGTACCTAGATAAGTCTCTATAGAATATTCTTGGTTGATAGATTCGAAATAGATTTTCACGTGATGAGCGTATTCTTCAGCCGCTGTAGTGTTCAATAGATCCTCAACAAAGTAAGTACCACCAACTGCTACCTTAGGCCAGTACAATAACATTGTTTTCCATTGGGACCTGATGTCGTGATCTCCATCATCTATTATAAAATCGTAATAGTTGTCTTGGAAAGTATTGGCCCATTTTTCATCGTGGCTGTTTTGATTAAATGACAATTTGATGTTGGGATTAGCCAATAGCTGTTCCTGGAAAGGTGTTGGTGATGCAAAGCCGCTATGATAATCGAATGTGTCTATTTGATACTTTTCAAAGTATGACGACCATAACAGCGCACTACCACCACTGCTGATGCCTACTTCGAGTAATTTTACATCACTGCGCTTAGGGTCGAAGTATTTTGAATAAAAGGAAATATAGCTATGTCCCGTGGCCGCACCCTTGTCGGTGAAATCTAAACTAGTTTCTCCGTATTGAGCTTTGAGCTCTTCATTGATTTCTGATAATGTTTTCATAGTTTTGTAATTGTAATAATAACGTCATCCGGTCTACGGGCCAGATTTCCCATATAGGCATTCATATCAAGTTCTACTTTGTTTTCCATTTTCCAAACTTGTATGCTTTCTACGATTTGCCTAAATTCTTGTTCACCGCGAACATCTTCGATATAGTATGTACCACCAGTTTTTAATTTGCTAATGTATGTCATGAAGGTGGCTATTTGAGTGTTAGGATCGTGATCGCCATCATCTAAGATTACATCGTATGCTTCGTCCTCAAATTGGGCGGCATACTCTTCATTAGTGGAACTGATATTAAAATGTAAGTCGATATTTTCATCGTCTATCAGTTGCTGTTGAAACTCAGCATTGTAAGACCAACTAGGACTTAATTCTATTCCAACTAATTTATAATTGTCAAAGAACTTAGACCATAGTAAAAGACTACCACCTGTCATTATGCCAATTTCGAGCATTTTGATATTTGACTTTAAATGATTAAATCGTTCTTGGTAAAATTCAATATAGGTGTGATCAGTACCTTTGTCGCTGAAGGTATGTACAGTATCTTTTTCTGTACCATATTTGTTTACCAAATCATCGTATATGACTCTAAGATCGCTCATTAACTAACTCCAATTATGTAGGTATTTATTGGCAGATTTAACTCTTGCAACTTTTTGTGATTAATGTATAATTACAATGTGGCCGTGAGTGGAATCTGGCAGACCTCCAAAAAACTTTTTGGTTTAAGGGATGGGGCAACGACTTAGTCATCGCCTTTGTAGGTTCAAGTCCTACCGGCCACACCATAAATATTTCTATGAAACCTATACGTATATATTACGCTATCCCTGATTTCAACAGATGGGAACTGATAGTTTATCCAGCGATCGAAAAGATGAAGTCATCCGGACTTTGGGATGCCGCAGAAAGCATTACATTTAGCCTACATGTTGACCCATCAAAGTTCTCTGAATTGATTGAACGTTGCAAGGACTATCCTAAAGTAGGTTTTTATACACATCCTGATCCCGTTATCGAAGGCGGAGAAGTTTATACCAATAGTAAACTACAGCAAGACGCGATCGATGATGGTGGAAGCTATCACATATTAAGGATGCATGCCAAAGGTATCACGTGGATGGACAATGCTTGGTGGCCCAATATCCAACATTGGATTAGAGATTTAGAAGATTATAACATAGTCAACTGGCGTGATGCGGTAGCTAAACTAGAAGAAGGCTATGATACAGCAGGAATACTTTGGCGCAGGGGTAATTGGCCTACAGGACATTATTCAGGGACTTGGTGGTGGACTACAAGTGAATATGTTCGTAAACTCCCTATTACTAAATTTACAGGAACTATACAATACTATCCTAGTGTAGGCGGAAGCAGTACAAGACACGATGCAGAAGTTTGGATAGGTTTAGGTGATCCCAAGCATTGGGACTTTATAACGCAAAGCGAGGACTTCTTAGAAGATCATAAGGAAGTGTTCGATAGGATTTGTGCTCAATACCTTAGAGGTTAAAGCACTAAAAAAATAAGTAACAATATGCCCATTTGGCACAGCTGGTAGCGCAACTGATTTGTAATCAGTAGGTCGGGAGTTCGAATCTCTCAATGGGCACCAAATTTATATCATGCTAAAAGATCTTACAATAGTAACACTCGATAGTTTAAATCACGAAGCTACACGTTTTGCCATAGACAAGACGTTAGAGATCTTTCCCGATGCCGATTTGATACAGATTGGTGACAGACGCTATCACGACAAAGGACGCTTCTATGAAGTTCCAAAGTTTGATGCACGTGAACACAGTAGAATGTATTTTACTAAAGTGCCGGATCTAGTTGAAACAAGCCACGCATTGTTTATACAATATGACGGTTTTCCAACGCAAGCAGAGCACTGGGATGATGAATTCTTAAAGTACGATTTCATAGGAGCCCCGTGGAACCAAGTTGGTTCAGGATGGGACGTGGGTAACGGTGGATTTAGTTTGCGAAGCAAGAAGTTGCTCAACTACATGAAAATGATTAATCCCGATGCCTTTGGGAAAGAAAGTCCTCAAAAGGGCTGGTTAGAAGATCAATTAATCTGCGTAACGCATCGCAGATGGTTAATGGCTCAAGGCATACAGTATGCTCCTAAAGTTATAGCCAATAAGTTCAGTCATGAGCATCCAACAGGCTACAGACACAGTTTTGGATTCCACGGATGTAATCAAGTACCATACTATCTCAACGATGAGGAATTCACTGTTTGGATAAACGCTATCCATGACAGCACATTTTTAAATCAAAACCTATTGCTTACTCCATATGGCTTATGGAAGAAAGAAATGTGGACCAGCTTACGAGCTTTGATGTTGAGAGGCAACAAGTTAGTCGAGGACTGGAATGAAAAGGTATGGAACGAATTGCGTTGGGTAATTCCACATTTCGTTGATCCGGGTGCAGACTTAACCGAAATCCATCAGATGGTCTTTAGGATGGGCGCACCAGAAGAGGGCTCTTAGTTCAACGGATAGAATGCGATGCTTCGAACTTCGAGATGTGGGTTCGATTCCTGCAGAGCCCACCAATAAATGAGATAATTAAATATATGAACAGAGAGCAAATTATACATTCGATGTGCATGACTTATAGGCATGATTACGGACTACTTTCTACAGAAGAAAAAGGTTCAATACGCAGAACTATGAGTCAAATATTTGACAATGACATTGCTCCTAACATGACTTTTAAGCCCAGTGAGCTTGATCAATATTGGGCCAATCAAAGTCAATATTCAGAATAATGCGGGATTGGTGAAGTGGTATCTCGAAACCTTGCCAAGGTTTAGTGACGAGTTCGATTCTCGTATCCCGCTCCAAAATGTTTAACAATATAGTTAAATGCGTATATAATATATACATAGAAAAGAAATATGCCCAGGTGATGAAACTGGTAGACTTGACGGTTTTAGAAGCCGTTGCCGTGAGGCGTGTCGGTTCGAGTCCGACCCTGGGCACCAGAGTTTGGTAATCACGCTATTCAGCGTGTTTAGTATAAATAAATGTATGAAAAACATTTACGAATATATTGAGTTATCAAAAGAAGAAAGACAGAAACATCTGAAGCTAGATGAGCCTTGCATAGAACGTGGCGGTCAAAGTATGTACTGCAAAGGATTGTTAGCGCATGTATTAGAAACAACAATTCCAGCAGGAAAGAAGATACACGTTTGTCATGCTTGCCATAACGGTGCTTGTAGTAATCCTAATCATTTATATTGGGGTACTCCAAAAGAAAATAAACAAGATGCTGACGCAAACGGTGGCAAGACTATTTGGGAACGAATGGTTGAGAAATACGGTCTCGAAGAAGCAAAAGCAATGAATAGTCGTAAAGGTAATTTAAACGGTTCTGGAAATAAGGGTAAACCTAAATCAGAAGAACATAAGAGAAAGATTGCGGCCAATCGCAAGGGTGGCCGACAAAAAAAGAGTTAAAACCCTATTATCTATTCAGTTAATTAAAAAATACTAAAAGAGTAAATACTTGTATCAGGAGTGTACCATGATGCAATTACCCTTTGATTGGTCGGAAATTACCCGCAGTAACCTGTACTCTATGTTCTATTCGCTGAATAGCGAAATAGTGGGCAAAGAGCTATCCCCTAGTCAAATCCAAAAACGCATTGTAAAACATCTTAAACGTCATTTACCTATAAAGATTAAAAAGTGCGTATATAATCCAACAACTCCTGGTTATATTTTTATGGGCGGTGTTTACTACAGTGACAAGGATGCCAAATCCGTTCCTGCCATAGAAGTTAACTTTAACTATAATCCTACGGATAAGAAGTTAAAACTTACACAGTATCGTTGGAAGCGCATGGCTATCCGTTTTTCAGATGTTCTTATGCACGAAATAATCCATATGCGTCAGTTCCGTGCTAGAAACTTTAAAAGTCTTCCCGGATATCAAAGTACAGCACTATTGACCAAAGAACGTAAAGAACAGGAATACTACGGCGATAGGGATGAAATGGGTGCATTTGCTTTTAACACCGCTTGCGAACTAGTCGATCGGTTCGGATACGATCCAAACGTAATTGGACGATACTTAGACTCTGACGAATGCTCTAGACATAAAAACTCCAATTGGTATGCTTATCTAAAGGCATTTGATTGGAATCATAATCATCCAATTATACGCAGAATGCGCAATCTCATTATGCGTCAATTAGAAAATGCCTACCTAGGCAAGCCTTTTAAAAC
>Ga0208251_1000320_pt1 | contig 14412 bp, 12 predicted proteins | sample CryBogCBE15Jun09_FD_184560 | JGI IMG/M metagenome (GOLD analysis project Ga0208251, IMG submission 184560) | Freshwater microbial communities from Crystal Bog, Wisconsin, USA - CBE15Jun09 (SPAdes) (version 2) | ecosystem: Environmental > Aquatic > Freshwater > Lake | place: Crystal Bog...
TTAGAGTGCTCTAAAATTAAAGTAGTTATCTTTGATTTAGATGGAACCCTCATTGAGTCAGCACCTTCAATTCTTATGGGCCTAGAAGTTGCTATTAAAAAATCCGGATTATTTCCTGCTTTACCACTTGATTCAAGTCTTGTTGGTCCGCCACTAATAGACACTTTGAGAAAATTAGTTGGCGATCAATTAAATGTTGATTTAGATGTTTTGGTATCTGATTTTAAAGCTTACTATGACACAGTTGGCTTTAAGGAGTCTAGGACATATCCTGGAGTGCAGGATATGCTTAATGAATTAAAAAAAAACAATATATCCCTATATTTGGCGACCAATAAACGTTTAGAGCCCACATTAAAAATTATTGATTATTTTGGGTGGACGCCATTATTTGATGGAGTTTATGCTATCGATAAATTTGTCACAGCACCATTTTTAAACAAAGCCACAATGATCGGTGCTTTGATTCAAGCAGAATCAATTGAAAAAGCGCATGCTATATACGTAGGAGATCGAATTGAGGATCATGAAGCATCGGCGGCGAATGGAATAGATACTATATTAGTGAATTGGGGATATGGTAATTTTCAAAATAATCCTGCTACTGATAAAGTCAAATATGTAGACTCTCCAAATCAGTTATATCGAATGATTGTGAGGTAGGGGTGAGTTCGCTATTGGTAATAGGGGGATCAGGTTTTTTTGGTAAGTCAATTTTAGATGCCTATAGTCGCGGCAGGTTAGAAAAATGGCAGATAACCAAAGTCTATATATTTTCTAGAAATGCAAGTGCTTTGATAACCTCTAATCCTGAATTGCTTAGTGATTCGATATTGCTAATTGACGGTGACATAACTAAATGTGACGGCTTGCCAATTGCAGATTACGTTATTCATGCGGCAGCATCTTCAAATGCTTCAAGATATATTGAAGCGCCTGAGGCAGAAAAGAAAAATATATTAGCTGGATCGATCAATTTCTGTAGATTGATGCTGTCAAAGTACAGTAAGGCGTCAAAGATACTGTATGTTAGCTCCGGAGCAGTATACGGAGCATCTTCCCCAACTGGGATTCCATTTGTTGAGGAAGATGAATTTATGCCAATTAATGAAATAGACGAGAATAAGAGACACTATGCGGCTGCCAAACGAGATTCGGAAGCGCTAATAGTTAGTTTGGGAAAATGCGGATCAAGCGTTGCAATTGCTAGATGTTTTGCATTTATCGGAAAATATTTACCAAGAGACGAGCATTTTGCCGTTGGCAACTTCGTTCAAAATGGCTTGGATCAAAGCCCAATTAATGTTAAGGCACAAAAAAAAATCTATCGAAGCTATATGTATGCAGATGATCTGGTGGAATGGCTGATGACAATAGTAGAAAATGCAAAGGAGACTTGCCCCATTTTCAATGTCGGCTCAGATGAGTCTATAGAAATCAGGGAGCTTGCTGCATTGGTAGGTAATTTTTATAATGTTCCTATAGAGACAAAAGGATACACAGAGGAAGGACAAGATTTTTATGTCCCATCGGTGGAGAAAGCTAGGCGAGAGCTGGGATTAAACATAAACCATCCTATTGCAGATGCAATTAGAATTAATAATGTAGCTATACATGAATTATTACAAAAAAATTAAAACTATCTTAGATAGAAGAGAGTCTAGATATTTAGTTATAGGCGGGTTGAATACTTTTTTTGGTTATTTTTGTGGAATATTCTTATATTATTTTTTTATAAAAAAAATAGAAGTTATTTTTATTTTAATAATGACCAATATATTGTCGATTACATTCTCTTTTTTCACTTATAAAGTATTTGTTTTTAGAGCGCCGGGAAATTGGTTGAAGGAATATATAAAGTGTTACGTAGTTTATGGCAGTGCTTCTATGATTGGCATTACTTTGACATGGTTTTTTCTGGATATTATTGGCATAAATATTTGGTTTTCTCAAGCCATAAGTGTTCTGTTGGTAATATTATTTTCATATTATGGCCACTCTAAATTTACATTTAAGATGAATAATGAATAAGTTAATTAGCATTGTTACCCCGACTTATAACGAAGTTGATAATATTGAAATTCTATACTCTAGGCTGAATAAAGTTTGGGAAAATCATAATAATTATAATTTTGAATTGATAATTATTGACAATGCTTCCAGTGATGGAACTATTGAAAAGCTAAAAACAATTGCTAGCCATGATATGAGGGTGAAGGTAATAATAAACAATAAAAACTACGGTCACCTAAGATCACCTTACTGGGGCATGCTTCAGGCCTTTGGTGATGGGGTTATTTTCTTGGCATCTGATTTACAGGATCCTCCGGAATTAATATCTGAATTCATACAGAAGTGGGAATCTGGAGCGAAAATCGCGCTTGGAATAAAGCCTAGTAGTAGTTTAAGTGGTTTTTCTCATAACTTACGGAAAATATACTATAGAGTGCTTAGTAAAATCTCGAGCTTTGAGGTGGTTAAGGATGCTACAGGGTTTGGAATCTACGATAAAAAAGTAATGGATTTAATTCGACAGATAAATGATCCACACCCATACTTTAGGGGCTTGGTGAGTGAACTAGGATTTCCTATTGCAACTATTGAGTTTAAGCAGCCAAGGAGGTTGAGGGGTGTAAGTAAAAATAATTTATATTCATTGTTTGATATGGCAATGATGGGTTTGGTTAGCAGTTCATTGGTGCCGATTAGGGTGGCCTCATTTACTGGCATCATTCTCGGGGGATTGAGCATTGTAATTGGACTTGTTTTTCTGATTGTTAAGTTGATTTGGTGGAATTTAATACCATTTGGAATTGCACCACTTGCCATAAGCCTTATGTTTCTTGTTGGCCTTATTTTAATTTCAATAGGAATTTTGGGGGAATATGTAGCCTCAATAATTCCTTATATAAAAAATAGACCTATAGTAATTGAAGATGAGAGAATTAACTTTTAAAATCCCATGAAAAATATAAAAGTCAATTACTTCATTATATATTATATATTATTCACATTACTAATACTAATATCAATAAATATAATTATAAAAAATAATATATATCACGGCGAATTAGATATATACTTACCACATTATCTAAGTAACATGCCCCTGAAAAATATTATATTTGATCCAATATGTGAGTTAGATTTAACAAGAAAATATTTTAGGGGCAGAGAAATTGGAAGTTTTTTTAATTACCTAGATTATAATTTTTTATTAGTTTTATTATATTTAAAAATTCCAGTATTTATATCGATAATAAACTACTTATCGATATTTACAATGGTCATTCTAGTGGTATGGTGTTCAAAAAAATATTTCTCTGCCGGTATAAATATAACATTACCTTGTGTATTATTATTGCTATCTTCCCCTGCAATTTTATTTAGTGGTACCTTGTACAGAACAAATAAAATAATAGCATCTTTGGGCATTTTCTTAACAATTCTATTTTTAATAATATCATTTAAAAATAAAAAGATTAAAAAAGATAAAAATTATTCAAGAAATATACTAATTTATTTATCAGCATTATTGGCTTGCAGTTCTGATGAGCAGGGATTAATATTTACCATTTTAATTTTATTTATTATATTATATATTGATATTGTATTTAAAAACAAATTGCGCTCAGAATTTTTATCTGTCCTACTAGGTTTGTTAACTTATATATTTTATATTAAATTTTTAGGTATTTGGCTATTTGAGTATATAAACGGGATAACTCCAATGACAAGTGGTGTTGAAATTGGGGAGATATTTAACCTAGGTAATTATTATAAATCTTTATCTTTATTAATAAGATATTCATCATATTTTTTTGGAAATATTTATTATCTTGGATCTAAATCGAATTATTTTTATGTGACTTTTTATATAGCCTACTTGTATTATATACTAAGATTTAATAAATTTTACATTAATTTTAAAATTCTAATATTGATATTATTAACTATTATATATATATCTGTTGTTATTCATATCATGACATTAAAACACCCAGCAATTTTTTGGGAAGATATTTTTACTTATTATTCATTACCGGTCATAATTTTAATATTTAGTGGATTTGTCATTTCAATCAACTATGCTAATTCGACTCAGGGAATTAGTAAAAGAGTCCTTTATTTAATTATAGGTATATTTATAATATGTAATATTTCCTCAATTAGACATTATAAAGATATATTAAGAAATGGACATCTAAGTTATTTCAGGGTCGCAGATACCGTCGTTAAGGCAGTATATTCATCTAACGAGGAATCAGCAAAGCTGGTGGAGAGTTTAAAGTTAAAAAACAATGTTTCAGGAGCAAGAAGCGATATGAATTATACGCAGCAAGGGATAAAAATTTTAAAAGATAAAATTGCTTCCGACTGATTTATATGAAAAATAAATTCTCCTTATTGCTCATTTATATAGTGGGTTTTTCATTCTCATCAGCTCTATATATATCATTGTTTTGGATTAATATATTCGGGTCTCTTGATTTTCTTTTCATTAAATCAGGTTTCTTATTAATTCTTTCTACTAGTTTTATATTGATGATAATATTTTTTTTAAATAGAATAAAGTTCTCCATTTTCAAGATGATGATTTTTCAAGATTTTTTACTGATATTTATTATTACAGTATTTATAAACTGGTTTATTTACGGATTAATTCCATTTAATGTATCTAGGTCAAATTCTGTAATTATATTGAAGTACCTTGGTAATAATGATGGGCACTATAAGACCAAAAGGGATATCGTAAATTATGTGCAAGATAAGTATTTCAATGAATACGATGCAATTGGATTACGTCTTAGTGAGCAAATAAAAGCAGGAAATATTAAAAAAGTTGGTGATGAATATTTCATTACCGAAAAGGGTATTTTTATTACACATTTATTTTTGTTTATATCAAGATTATATAATCTTGAAAATAATTTTTTAGAGGATTAAAAATTAATACTTCTTTACAGAAATATTCTCAGTATTTGGTAATAATATTTTGCTTTATTTATGGGTTGCTTTGGCTTGCATTAGTTTCAGGCGCTGGTGATGGTACCTGGTTTTTATATTCAAGAGAAATTTTTTCCGGTTCAGCCCCATTTTCAGTTTTAGATTTGAAGCAGCAGCCATTATTTTTTATAATAACGGCAATAGTAGATAAAATGTCTTTTGGATATTACTTGTTACAGAAACTTCTTTATTTCCCATTAATTATTTTTTTCCTCTTTTCTGTATTTAAAGTCTCAACTCTTTGCACTTCAAATGGATACCTTAGATCGATAATTATATTTTTCCTTTTTTTTTCCAGCACATTATTTGAAGGCTATCGTTTTGATGACTACCACGTTTTAGCTCACTCATTTGTCTTGTTTTCATTATATATTTCATCGTTGTATTTAGATAAAAAATTATCTTTTGATAAATTTACCGTTTATCAGGCATTAATTTTTAGCCTAACATTTTTAACTCGTATTAATGAAGGGCTTTGCGTACTTCTTTCATTTTCTCTAATTTTCATTTATAGCAATAAATCTTGGAGAGAGTTATTTAAGAGCGCCCTGACCGTGGCGCTAATTTTTTATACGATTTTAATGTCGATGTTGTACCTAGTTTGTGATACTCAATTAGCGTGGCTGAAAACTTCGTTGCTTGGGGCAACATCATCAAAAGGCGGAAGCTCGTTAATTGAATACCCTGTTAAACTTTTAATCAATACTTCAAATTTCTTTTTGAATACAAACGATATTTTTCTGCCTAAATTTTTATTTTTATTAATAATAGTCATATTAATTTATTTTTATTTAATTAAACGATTTAATAATTTTATTATTAATTTTGTGTTTTACATTGTATTATCCTACTTTGTTATTTATTCTCTTAAACATTTTTATACTCCATTATTAAATATTGATTTAACTCCTTTAAGCTTTTTTCTGGCCTTTGTTTTGGCTTGGGTATCGTTATTTTGGTTTTTTCTTTCAAAAATCTTCATTAAGAAAATCCCCTTATTTCCGCCTTATCTTTTACTCGTGATTTATCCAATATTTTTATTCATGCTAAGTTCCTTAAGTTCGGGGGGCAGATTCGACTCTTTATTTTTCCCGGCCTCTTTTAGCTTACTAACGTTAATAATTGTTTTTGTCCGATTAGATTGCAAATACTCATTTGCATTGCCTGTGCTTGTGTTGTTGTATTCACTTTGCGCGTTTGCTGGTCTGGAGGCAATATCTCTTCGATCTCATAGGCCTTATGGTTGGCACTCATATTACTCACCTCGTTTTTTTAATGGATTTAAAGGCTATGAAGTTATAAATGATAAGAATCATGGTTTTTTTGTCGCCCCTAAGGAATTGCAAGACCTAATTAAGCCCGTTTGCAGCAAAGTGGGTCAAGATAAATCCTTGTTATCTTTACCATTTTCTTATGCTAATTTCTATTGTGATATTAAGCCCTGGAAGGGTTACATACAAACATTCTTTGATACTTCAAGTTCTGCATTCATTGATGGGTTGATAATTAATCTTAAACGTTCACCCCCGGATTATATTTTTTATCAACGTCAGTTAGACAACATGTCTGCACATGAGAATATCTTTTTTGGTGATAGGGCTCTACCTCACAGGGAACTGGATAGGTTGATAATGGACTATATTAATAGTCAAAAATGGAAAATAGTTTATCGGTCAGCCCTGTATGCTCCATCCGACTGGATTCTTATACAAACAAATTAATCATGGCAATGTAAATGAAAAATAAATTCACTTTTTTACCCCTATTAATTTTTGCATTTATTTCCCCCCCCCTTTCGGATCTGAGGCGATCGAGTTGTCTCCTGGATCAAAGTCTCAGTCTTTTAAAATTTATGATTCACGTGAAATTTCGACACAATACTTTTCTTTAAAACTATCAGAGATATCCCTTGACAACGTATTGCCACCTAAAGATTATTCCCATAAGGCTGTTGGTGGCGGAGTAATCTCTCGAATTGAGGGTACTCATAATATTTTGCATATCGATGCTTATGGCAACTCAACCCTAATTGATATAGCTTCACAAAAGCTACAAAAAGATTTCTTTCCACCGCTTGATACTGGTGCTCAATATTTACAATATTCAAAATTTTATACTTTAATTGAGACATCTCCACGAGTTCTTGGTGTTGTAAACAGTGGGGATGTAATTTATGTTTCTTATAATTATTACGATAGGGTAAGTGATAAGATATATTTTTGCGTCTCTCAGATCTCTTTCAAAAACCCTAAATGGGTTGAGATCTATCGCACTCCACCAATTGATGTCCCTTATTTTACTTTGGGTAATGGCGGTAAGTTGGCAATTCATGACGACAAGTTATTTTTTACCATTGGCGATCAAAGTTTAGACAGGGCCAATGGGTTGCCAAGTGATTTTGCTCCGCAGAATTGGGAGATGCCTTGGGGCAAGACCCTTTATTTTGTTTTAAATAAATTCCCAGTAAAACCGGTTATTTGTAGTGTTGGACATAGAAATCCACAGGGTCTCTTGATTACAAGTTCGGGCACTATATACGAAACTGAGCATGGTCCTCGCGGGGGAGATGAGCTCAATGTTATTAAGTGTGGGGGCAACTATGGATGGCCAAATGTTTCTTATGGGACAAGTTATTGGTCTTATGGCAGCTCTTTTCCGCCGAAACTTAATACTTTTTACGATAAATTATTAAATTTCTTCAAAAGTGAATATGTAGAACCAATCTATTTTTTTACACCATCTCCAGCATTGACATCCTTGATTCAAATTAATAACTTTTCAAATGAGTGGGATGGCGATTTGTTGCTCGGATCACTTAAGGCAACCTCACTTTATAGGGTTAAGTTAGCTGATGCTATCCATGTCAAAAATATTGAGCAAATTAATTTAAATAGTAGAGTTCGTGACATGGTTCAGATTGACGGTCAGATTGTCTTGCTCACCGATGGCGGCACAATTTTATTGCTTTCAAAAAGTGATTCTCCATTATTCTCTGGACCAGTGTATCCAGCTTTAAATGGCTGCTTAGGCTGCCATGTTTTAAAGTCAAATTCTAAAAATCCATTTGCACCAAGTCTTAGTAATGTATACGGTGCTAATTTGGGCTCTTCTGATTATGAATATTCGGCCAGTTTTTTATTGCACAAAAATATTATTTGGAACGATGAGAATCTTCGCCTTTTTTTGCAGAATCCTCAAAAATTTATTCCAGGCACAAAAATGCCAGCTATGTATTACAAACCTGACTACATAGTTGATGTAATAAAAGAGCTTAAGCTTTTAAAATCCAATCAAAAATAAGCCTTTTTATATATTGATATGTTTTTTCTATGAAATTTTGAAACTTGAAATCTCAGTTTTCTCAATATAAGAGGTTATTTTCTTGGTTTTTTTTGGGTTTCATTGCTTCAGAAGCGTTGGCGCAAATTGCGCCTCCACCCTATTACGATCAACAGCTAAGTGATGTGGTGGTCAATGCCACTCGCTCTGGTACACCCTTGGATCAGATGTCGCTGAACACGACTATTTTGACCAAAGAAGTATTCGAGAACTCCCCAGAGCAAACTATCGACCAGGTGCTGAAAAATGTGCCCGGCGTATTTCTGAATGATGTCCCGTACTATCAAAAAGATCCTACAGGTCAGAGTATTAATGTGCGTGGTTTGGGTTATGGGCGTACATTAGTATTGATTGATGGACTGCCTGCAAATGATGCTTTTTATGGAACGGTGCAGTGGAATTTAGTTCCCATGTCCTCCATTGAGTCTGTTGAATTTGTTCGCGGCGGCGTATCCAGTCTATGGGGTAACTACGGCATGGGCGGCGTGATCAATATCAACACGAAGACACCCAAGAATAGTTCCCAGGATGTATCTGCAAGCTACGGACCCTTCGGCACTGGAAATATTGCTGCCTCTAAGGACTTAGTCGTTTCGGATGCCATGCAGATGCGCTTCTCTGCAGATTATTTCTCGAGTGAGGGCTTTCAAAACTACGCCACGATTTCTCCAGGTTCACCCAGCAATATTAAAAATGGTATGGGTACGGATACGGTCAAGAATTCCAATGTGCGTTTACAGAATTACTTCAAGCCAACCCAAGATACCAGTGCCTTCTTACGCATGGGCTACAGCACGATGTCCGATTTAAGTAATAACTATGCAATAGCGCCTAACTTAATTCAAACAGCGGATGTGGCGGCGGGTTCAACAACGCAATTGGATGTTGATAAAAAGACTCAGGTCAATGTGTATTACCAGGCAACGAACTTTTATAAGCAGACCGCTAATAATTTAAGTGCTGCGCCGTTTAAGCCATACGTGAATGCAAACTATACCGATCCTTACTCCACCGTTGGTGCCTCTGCTCAGTACACCCATGATGTCAAAGCAGCCGGAATTGATCAATACATCATTGGCGTCGATGCGAGAAATATTTCTGCGTCCAATCAAACGAATAACTTATCTGCGGCCGGTGCTGTTAACTCTGTAAGCTATGCCCAGGGACAGCAGAATTTTTATGGCCTCTTAGGACAGATTAAATCGAGCGCTAGCAACATTCCGCTTGAAGCAACTTTGGGCGCCCGTATTGATCAATGGAATAGCCAGACCCCGAGCTCATATAACGCTGGGGCAAGCGGTTCAAACCCCCAATATCAATCAATCCCTAATCAAAGTAAAACCCAATTAAGTCCTTCGCTAGGTCTGCTCTATAAGGCAAGCAAAAATTGGGATTTGCGAAGTGCGGCCTATCAGGCTTTTCATGCGCCCAGTATGAACAACACATTGCGAAGCTATGGAAACTCGATTAGCGGCTATTCTTTGGCAAATCCCAATTTAACCCCCGAAACGATGACGGGTTATGAAGTGGGAACGGACTACCGTTGGAAAAGTGGATTTGCTCAGTTAACGGCATTCAATAATTACATTCAAAATGCCATTACAAGTTACAAAATTACTAGCGCAAATTGGGCGTTGGCAAATAGTCTTTGTGGAGCATCAGGTCTGTCGGGCTGCTCTTCAACCAGTTCTACGCCGGGCTACACCAATCTGAGTTACTACACCAATCAGCAAAACTTACTTAGCCGTGGCATTGAGCTGCAATACCATCACGACCTCGATGCGCAATGGGCATTAGATGGGGGTTACAGTTATACGAGCACCATTCTGACTTGGAGCGCCACTACAGACCCTATTAATACTCAGGTTGGTGGCGTCCCTAGAAACATGGGTAACGCTGGAGTTACTTACTATCCAACGCCCCAGGCAAGCCTCACTACTACAGTGCGCTATGTCGGTAGCTCATGGATGTCTACCGGATCTTTGCCAGTGCCTGCCTACGCGATTGTGGGTTTAAAGGCAAATTATCAGTTAACGCAACAAGCCTCCATCTTTGCCTCGGTAGTCAATTTATTTAACCGTCAATATGTGACCTTTAATATTGCCAGCCAAGCTTCTGCCTATCAGGCAGGAATGCCGCAGGCTATTTCAATCGGTGTGCGTATCAACTTTTGACATTTAATGTTGATGTGTTGTCTTATCAATATTTATATTTAAGCGTGTGATGTTATTTATCGCACTTTGTATTTTGGTTCGTATTTGAGAGCTCTAATTCCTCTACATAACGCATGGCTGTATCTGGCTTTGACCATCTACCACGGTTCATTAATATTGGTAGACTTACTCCGGAATTAACTAGGTCCTGGGCTGCCCCCACTCTAAGTGAGTGACCGCTGATAGCCTTAACTTCCTCCGCGGGAATTTTCGCTACCACTGCCATTTTTTTATATATACGATTTATTTGTCCGGGACTTAAACAATTGGATATATGTCCGCTATTACTTATAGCTCTAAATAAAAATCCTTCATGAATATTGGCGCCATCTACCCATTCTTTAATTGCTATTTGTGTTTTAAGGGTAATCCTAATGACTCTGCCAGTCGCCTCTTGATCAGTTTTGCTCCTTCTCAGGCGAATTAGGATGGGAATACTTCTATTATCGTAGGCAATATCTTCAATTTTTAGTGAGACTAGCTCGGTTCGTCGGCACAGAGAATCATACGCGAGAAGTAATAGGGCCTTATTTCTTACTCCTCGAAGATCATTGGTGGTTTTGGCAATCATTTTTTCGAGTATTCGTATTGTTATCCCTAAGGCTTGGCGACTAGCGCGACCAAGAGTGCGATGCATCCTCCTCATTTCAATCAGAACATCGGGGTGGCAACCAGGGTCTTTATATCCATTGAATTTATGAATACTGGAAATACTGGCTACTGCAATTCGGATACCTGCAGACTTTAGTCCACCCTTAGTTAGGTGTGCTACGTAAGATGCAATTTCGCTAGGATCTGCTGGTAGTGCATTTGTTTGCAATTTTTCACAGTAATCAATAAATCGTGCAAAGTTAGCCTTGTATGCGCGAATGGTTGAGGGCGCATATGCGCCATCTATTCTTCGCATGGTTTCCTTTAAAAGATCTTTTGCTGTAGTATTCATATCAATATTAACCTTCATTAATGACATTAATAGTGTCACATAAGATATTAATAATGTCAATTATTACTTCTGATCAAGTTCGTGCAGCAAAGGCCTTTTTGCGATGGTCGGGAGAAGAGTTGGCCCAAAAATCGGGTATTAGTCTCTCCTCTATACGAAGGGTTGAATCTGCCGAAGGAATTCCAGAGGGGCAAAACCTAAAGACTTTGCTATCAATTAAGGGGGCGCTTGAGAAGGGCGGTGTCGAATTTATCGGAAGCCCTGAAGATCGTCCTGGTGTTCGTTTAAGCAGTCCCCGGAAATAGGCCTATGAATTTGTCGCCCAAATCTCGTCGATCTGGCGGCCCTCGTACTACTCATGGAAAAGAGGTGACTTCAAAAAATTCTTTGAAGCTGGGGGTTTATACAAAACAGGAAATCCTCCCTTTTGAAAGTCAACAAGAATTCGATGAACTCAAGCAATTATTTATTCAAGACTTCAGACCTCATGGAGTTACTGAGCTTTCTCTAGTCCATGAGCTCACGGTTCTTGCCTGGAAAAAACTCCGATTAGAGAAGATTGAAAATAATTTTTTGCATGGACTGCTTCAGGCGGTCGAGACGCCAGAGGAGTTCTATACCGCTGGCTTCCCAAGGCGAGATCAAATCGATTGGCTCCTAAAAGATTTATCCATTCTTACTCATGAATTTATTTCTAAACACCAAATAGAATTGGAGTTGGCGAAAAGTATTCGCAAAACTGAGGTGCTTGTCGAATTTTTGAAGACTGCAGAAGAGCGGCATTTCGAATTTTACAGACGTCTTAAGGAGGCGGTTCGTAATCCACCTAGCGGAGAGGGTGAAAAAATTCGCGTTATCTTAGTTAGCTTTGCTGGCTCCAAGAGTGACCCGGATGAGGATATGACACCAATGTCTGTCGATAAAATTCTGAGTGCCGTCATCCAGGAGTCAGAAGCCGTTTTATATATCGCTGAGCATTTGGAGAGGTTGCTGCAGGTAAAGGATTTGATCCGAGATCGTCGCTTGAAAAACTTCATGGATACTTCGGGAGTTGCTAGGCCCTATCAAGAATTATCCCGCTCATTTTTTAAAGTCCTGGCAGAATTGCGCAAGCAACAAGAGTGGCGTTATCAAAAAAGCTTGATTGAGATTTTTACTGAAACTCCAGCTCTTACGGCGTCAAAATCTCATAAAAGTTAGTTTTTACAAAACGGACTAATTCTCAATTGGAGCAGTTGGCAGGGGAGTAAGAGTGCTAATACCTCTTAGCGGGTGCAGTCCTTTGAGTGCAATAGAGTCGTAATGGTGTCTATCGAGGGGGGCTGAGTTGTGGGCCTAAAAAAGTGGCAAATATACAACGCTACCCCCCCCCTATTTTGGCACTTAAAAAGGGGTGCAAGCCCAGTCATGGTGCAAAAATGCTGATAAACCCTATAATTACTTGGTGCTTCTCCATCGAATGGGTGGAGCCGTCAATATATAAATTTAGGGAAATGAACACATGAAAAAGCAATTACTCGCACTGGCAGCACTAGGTCTTTTGGCTGGCGCTGCACAAGCCCAATCTTCTTTTGAAGGTTTTTATGGTCAGTTGGCTACTGGTTACGAAAGCAACCAAGCCTCTTCTTTGGGCGCCACAGGCGTGAACGTAGGTCAAACCAACAATGACACCTGGAACACTCCTAATCAGAACTTCAATGGTATGCCTTTAGTTGCTGGTTTAGGCTACAACTGGTCGATTGCATCTAACTACATGCTCGGCTTAGGTGCAGACTATTCTTTCTTGTCAGTCAAATCAGGCACCTTTAGCTCCCCTGGTGCAGGAAATGCAACTGGCGCAACGCTCAACGGACAGCAACTACAAGTATCGAACCGTACTAATATTTATTTAACTCCTGGTTACGCATTAACTAAAGATCAGTTGGTCTATCTTAAAGCGGGCTACAGTACAGTAAGCCTGCAGCAAACCTTTCCAAATTCAGTCAATAATGGACCAGGTAAGGGTGGTAACACTATTAGTTATACCAACGGCAATCCTAGCAATACATTGCAAGGATACATTGTTGGCCTAGGTTATAAGCAAATGATCACAGGTGGTTTTTACGGTTTTGCTGAAGCGAACTATATGTCCTATAGCAAGCAAAGTTTCTCTGCAACAACTACTAATGGTTCTTACATTTTGTCCAATAATCCAAGCTTAAGCACCTATCAGGCTTTGGTTGGCGTGGGTTACAAGTTCTAATCAGACTTCTAGAGCCTTATAGCTTGACTTCAAAAGCCACTCTTCGGAGTGGCTTTTTTATTGGGTGGACTTTTTCTCTAGCACTGTGCTCAAGGCACAATACTGGAAAATAAATATTCACAAAAGATAATCAGATGTACTGCGCCTTGTAGCGCTGTGGTTTTACCCAGACTCAAAGTCAAGCCGCCTACAAAGACACTCAAAAATAGCAGGGTGATATTGAGCGTACTAATGCCAAGGCTCAGTGGCAGATGAAACCAAATCGCGAGAGCCGCAATCGCCGGAATCGTCAGACCAATAGTCGCTAAGGCCGATCCCAAAGCCAAGTTCAAACTGCTTTGCAAGCGATTGGCTTTTGCGGCTCGAAGCGCTGCAAAACTCTCTGGTAGCAAAACCAATAGGGCAATGGCAATTCCGACAATGGTTTTCGGTAATCCCGCTGCATGCACTCCCGCTTCAATCGCCGGTGATAGGGCTTTGGCAAGACCAACAACGAGGATCAAGCAAAGGATGAGTAACACTAAGCTCATTAGCGCCTTGGTATTACTGGGCTTTTCAGCATGAATATTCTCATCGAGTTTTTGACTTTGCACTTTGGGAAGGTAGTAATCGCGATGCGAGACCGATTGGAAAAATAAAAATCCGCCATACAGTACAAAGCTGGCGAT
>Ga0208251_1000330_pt1 | contig 14072 bp, 30 predicted proteins | sample CryBogCBE15Jun09_FD_184560 | JGI IMG/M metagenome (GOLD analysis project Ga0208251, IMG submission 184560) | Freshwater microbial communities from Crystal Bog, Wisconsin, USA - CBE15Jun09 (SPAdes) (version 2) | ecosystem: Environmental > Aquatic > Freshwater > Lake | place: Crystal Bog...
GATCCTGGTCATACACACGGTGTTACTGATGATGGTCACTCTCATACTATTACAGATAATGGTCACACACATTCGTCTACAGCTGGCGGTGATATTGGACGTGGTATGGCAGTAAACGATAAAGACGGTCACCCTCCTGCCTATAGTGCGTCTGCAACAACTGGAAGTTCAAAAACCGGAATAGCCATCGATTCACATGCAACTGGCATTACAATTAACTCTAATACAACAGGTATCTCAAATGTCTCAAGTAAAGCAAATATAAGTATCACAACTCATACAACAGGTATAACAATTGATAATACAGGCGATACTGAAACACGACCAAGCAACATCGCGCTTCTTGCCTGTATCAAATACTAATCTATAATATACCTCGATGAAGGTATATAATTATCATCCTGATACAAGGGTTTTTAGATATGAAGAGGACGCTGATCCCGACCCTATGGTACCAGGTAGATGGCTTGTACCAGCTCATGCTACATTAATAACACCACCAAAAATAAAACAAGGTGAAGTATTACAATTTAACCAAGAAGATCAGGTATGGGACGTACTTATTTTAAAACCACGAGTTATACCGTATAACGTATTAAGAGCTCGAAGTTATCCGTCAATCTTCGACTATATTGACGGTATAGTCAAGAACGATCACGAACAAATTAATAAGTATATTAAAGCCTGTCAAGCTGTTAAAGAAAGATTTCCTAAACCAGAAATAATAGATGATTATGAAATTTAATAAAGTAATAGAAGATTTTAATATCTCACCAAAAAGCCAAAACGCTATTCAGACCGGTCCAGATATCGGCATGACGACTGGTCAGATAAACAGTACTTTTCCAAGTAATATATCAACAATAGGCGGTAAACTTTTACCAGAAGAAATTCAAATTTCTATTACCAAGAGCTCGGCTAATAGTTTAGCTAAAATACTCGCATCAGTATTAAAAGAAGATTAAACTTCCCAGGGAAATACAAGCCATGAGTCGTTAGGAAATTCTGTGACGTAATAATCAGGTACAAATGTTGTATGCGGCTTTGTATAAAGCGTAGCAAAACGTAAATTATTAAGTCCGTAATTTGTAGCCAACTCATTCTTAATATACTCAAGTGTAGATCCGCCGTCGGATATATCATCGACAACGAGAATCTTATCATCTCTATGCTTAAGTGCTAAACTATGACCAGGTTCTTGAATAGAGATAATAAAGCCAGACTTAACATTTTTTTCATTATATGTCTGTACAGAAAAATTATGAACAATTTTCACATCAAGTCGATAGGCAAGAAGAGTACCGGGAATCATACCACCGCGTCCAATTGTGACGATTACATCAGGAACAAAAGCATCATCTCTAAGAAGTTCCTCCAAACTTGTAACACCGTAAAAAATATCAGTCCAACCTAAATTCTTAATAACTGTATCCATTTAAGCATTATATTATAAATGCTCTATAAATCAATTACGTTTTATTGTATATTTGGAAAGTACTTTTCTTAATTTTACACAATCCACTATTACACTTTCATGGTCAGCTTTATGTGCACTATTTGATATAGCTTTTATAACTTTTAAAATATCTTTTGGAATATTTTTTTCTTCGTTATCCTGACTTACACCCTGATCCACAGGTGCTATTGCACCTGAAGGTATATTACCGCTAAATCGATTTGTATTGTTAGCTTGGGCGGGTAACTTCACTCCAAGTGACAACCCGCTTAAATCAGCTCGATCTTCTCTGAGCTGTTTATACGATTCAAAGATGGCATACATGTCATTAACCATATATATTATTTAGTATATGGGTACCGAGAAACCAAACATCAATATAGAAGATATTAAGCAGGAGATCAAATCAACTTGGTTTTGGTATAAGGTATGTGAGGGATGCGAAGCAGTGACTTTATACGAAAATGTATTCTGCCCTAAATGCCGTGGCTATCACTTTGACGAAAATCGTAGAAGAGTCATTGATCAGATCGTACTTAAATACGAAGAGAAGATTAAACGGTATAATGACTTAAAATCAACGGAGTGTAATGATTCAGATTCTGACTAAGAAATATGGCACGCTCCATTAGGATCTTCTTCTCTGTACCTTTTGACTTCTTGGCCTTAAGATAAAGATCTATTACCATGTCTGACGTTACAAGTGTTGTTGTTTTTCTTTCTTCCTGTACACTAACGCCTTTCTTTTTTAACGTCATACTCATAATATTTAATCCTTTAGTTGTATAGGTATTTTAAGCCTATAGGTTAAAGTGTCAAGCTATTACTTGTGATCTTGTTTATATGCTTTATTAATAGTCTTTAGGACCCTACTAACGGCGTCAGGGCTAGCACAAATTGAGTAAATGAACTGAAGAATGGTATGAGCTGTATGATCAGCTTTACGAATGGTGTCAATAGGATAGAGTCCAGGTTCGAGTCTAATCCAATCTTTAACTGCTTTTACTACCTGCTTGGAATCAACTTCCTTTTTAGGCTCTTCATTAGCAACCGAAGGCATATTAGGCATAGTTTGTGATGTAGATATGCCTTGACCTGGTATAATAGGGTCGTTGCTATTGGCACTACTATAAGCAAGCTCGGCAATTAATCTAGAGTCTCTAAGCATAATAATATTTATGTTATTGAGCTGTTGGAGCAGTACCGGGTAGTTTAATTTGAAAGAAAGCTGCCATACCTGCTTTTCTTGTTAACGATGGTAGACCATCATATGTAATAGTATTTGGTATATCCCCGCTTGTAATCTGATCCCTTGTTAGTGATGCGATCTTACCCATACTACCTCCTTTAGTAGATATTAAAACAATAGCATTGAAGGAATCAATCATTGCGTAGTATTTGAGAGCAAAATTAAAATAATTCTTTTCGAACACACCGCGTATAAACTGACCTGTGTTCTTATCTAAGCTCTGTGTAATCCATTCTGTTAAATTGAGGCTTGATGATACAGAATCATTTGTATAGAGCTCGGTAATCCAACTATAGTGTAGCTGTACGATTTGTTTGAATTGTACTTTCTTGGATTGAAGTAGGGAGGGAGCTATTTTATCTGCAAAGCCATAATTCTTTGATGTAATGGAGAGATCGGCTGCTGTGAATGGCTCGTTAATACCAGCACGTGACATAAGCTGTCGAAGATTCTTTTCAAATACATCTACCGCACGTTCTGATGATCCGTAACCAGGCTTGTTAGCTTTAATTCTTGCACCTGTACCTTTAATTTCATATTTTTCAGATCCAATAACAATATCGCCACCAATTTCAGCTTTAGGAGCTAATTCACCAGCGTTAACAGGTTTCTTTTCTTTCTTTCTCGTACCCTTTGTTGCACCTTCAACAAACAGCATTATAAATGCTTCTGTCTTCCCTGTTACCGGAACTGTAGGGGCTTGGTATAGTAACAACTCACGAACAAGCTCGATATCAAGGTTATACTTCTCTGCTACGTATGTTGTTACATTACCGCAATTTAGTAGCTCACTCATGGGCATCTTACGCTTAAGAGCTTCAAAGAAGTTTGTAGGGTTGTTAAAACTGTAGACAATATGAAGAATACTCTTCACTGACGCTTCATTGAAGCCAGATTGTATAATTAATTTCTTCACATCCTCTAAAGACGTCTTATCAGTCTTAAGATAATTTAAAGCTTTGATAAATTGATCGTCGTCAACAAGGGCTTCTTCATAATCACCTTTCTGACCTTCCCTACCCCAGAGAACAACATAACGTTCAGCCACGAGCTTATTTAGATACTGTTTAAAGGAAATCATGTCTATAGTATTATTTATATACTATTTATAATAATAAAGGAACCTTTCACATGTTACTGGTTCCTAGGAACTATTTTCTAAGGTAAAATCGATTATATTCCTAGTGTTCCTAGGAACAAGGCACGTCTAGCACTAAGGTTCCTTAGGGACCGTTCCTGTGTGTGTACCAATAGTATAAAAGGAACAAGGAACTGATGATTCCTGTTAGGTAATTGAGGAACCACCAGGTTCCGAATACATTAAGGAACATATAGATCATGCCGAAGATATAACCTGATAGACCAAGAAAGATCATAGTCGGTGAGATATCAGATGAGGAACGGGTCTTAATGATCTTTAAGATTTGTGGAAGATAGCATAACATAAAGGAAAGAGCCATAACAGCTCCGGATATATCTCTTAATACACTCTTGTAAATCATATAACTAGTCTATAATATTATTATTAATATGGCAACATCAAAGACAAAAACTAAAGTAATTAAGAACTATAGTGCTAGGGATAATAAATCTTATGCCAAGTATCTTAGAGAATCCTGCGGCGTAAAGGCCCGAGCTGGTCGTACAAAGAAGTAAATCTTTTATCTATTTAAATACTTCTTATACAGTTCAGCCATCTGTATAGTTGGGGTCTTTTCAAACGTTGTACGGAATCTATAACCGTCGACATCTTTTGATGTATCAGATACAAAACTATAAAGAGCGTCCCAAAGAGTGTAAGGTGTTCTACCGGTACCTGCTACCTCGGCGTTCCATTTATCTGTTTGCTCTTTCTCGTGATCGATAATCTTTTTTAACTCAGCTGCTTCTTGATCTAAGTTATTAAGCTTTGTCTGAGTATTTTTTACTGCATACCCTAACTCACTACCCCTACTACTGTACGAAGCTATTCTCTTCTTATACTCGTCTTCAAGAGTAGCTTTAATCTCCTCTTAAAGAAGGTACATAATCCCGATCGTGAGATTCTAAAACGAGCCTCTTTTTATAAGCTTCAAAAATGAGATTGGAATCTTTATTCATATAATTTAGGAATGATGACTCTGACTCTCGTCAGCTCCAGCTGACCAGACGGAAGAGGCCCATTGATGGAAGTCATCCTCCGACCACGCACCCTCTTTTACTGCATGATAGGCATCCCAGAACGGGTAGTTATCATAACTAATATCCTTCTTTGCCTTATCATACTCAGCTACATCCTTTGGATCTGGGCCAAGTTCTTCTTCTGAATCCTCATCTTCGTCGGTTTTTAAAAAATGACTAAGGTACTCTGACCCTATACGCATGCGCTTGCCGGCGGTTTTTCCCCCGCTTACGGTTACAAGAATACTACCATCGGCAAGTAATTCAATAACCTCGTACTCATTACCATCGTGATCGGTGATGAAGTCACCTTCCTGGAAAGGATTATTCTCCAAAGGACTACCCTCTTCAGCACTCTCATCTGGCCACCCCTTCATACCCTTTGACTTTAAGTACTTCATCTTCTCTTTCTTGTCCTTACAAGGGGTAGAACGATCCTCACAATCTTCACAATCCTCCTGAGGCACGGACCCTAGAGCGTGTGCCACGGCGGCTCTAGCCTTCTCTGGCTTGAACTTATTACCATATTCAAGCTTTAGCTTGTGGTAAATGGCCTTGGCCGCCTCGTCCTTATGGGCTACGGCTTTGGACTTGTATTCTTCATCCTCAGAGAGACTATCCTCAGCAATCAAAGGATTCTCACGATGGAACTTATTTCTATAGATATTGTGGTAGACCTCGTCAATGCGATGAAAATCCTGGGAACTCATATATAGATTATTTATACGTCAAAGGGTTAAATTTAGGTAAACCTTCATGCCTTTTGAGCCCGGCCCGGCTCAGACTTAGAATTCTACCAACCCACATCCCGGTCGATGTGTTCCCGGTCTTAGACCAATTAAAGCCCTCAGCCGCCTTCGAGGAGGTAAAGGTACAATAACTCTGTTGACAGTAATTCGAATTTAATTATACTCTAATACTATGGAATAACAGGGGTACGGAAATCAAAGAAGTAATACGCAATCCAGGTCATCCAAGCTAGCACGTTGAAGATGAAGGTCCATAAGAAGATAAACACAAGTAGTTGATACATCCGATGGAGCTCCCGAAGTCTCATATGATTATTTATCCTTAAAAGGGTACCCTTCATACGTTCTCCGGCCCGGTTATAGGAATTATATCTTATTCTTGCTCGATAACTATAGTACCTGAAACACTAATGAGCTTACCAGTACTATCATCCTTGAAGTAATAACCATCAGATTTATCTTCGTTCTGAATATAGCCAGTAGAATACCAAAGACCTACCGGTACCCCGCCACTGTAGAGAGTGATCTTATGTTTAGAACCTAATGATTGAAATTTTGCAACTTGTGCTCCTGTACACCCAAGCAATGTGAGGAAAAGAAGAAGTAGGATAGCCAGACAGATAGAGCGCCCGGTAGAGCTGTTGGAGGTTGTTTTCATCACCCTCTATTATAAAAGCCTATATAGAGAGCTCAAGCAAAAATTTGCAAAAAAAAATTTTACAAAAATTTGGCCATGTACTTCTAGAATCCTAACCCCCAACCCTATACATCTATAAATTCCCGTACTTGGGTTTCTATCCCCCCCTCTATTTCTAGAAGTGTACTAGACTTCTAGACTAACGGTAGTGGTTTTAGAACTACTAGGTTGTTTCAATAACACATATAACGTCTTCGATAGCTCTTCTATACCTGTGTCGTAAAGGGAGGTATATTTGTTCTCCCAATCCAAAGCCTTTAACATCTTAATTCGTTCTATGTTATAGGCCATCTCAGTCAATGCATTCATATGTTAATTTAATTAATAGCTTTAATGATTAAGGCAATCAATAGAGCTAGTATCATAACGTGTAGAGGGACAAATAGAATGACAATAAGAGTAAGCAATATGGTAAGGATTAGGTTCATATATTACTAAATTGTTACAATATTAGTCTGTTGGGTAGTCGGTGACTGCTGTTAGCGGTTCAAAAGTATCCATCTCTTTCTTTACATTATTATATGAATCGTTAATCGTTCCCTGAAGGTCAGTTGTATAGCCCTTAACGTGCCAATCTAAGATGGCCTGCACTGTACCCAATGCATATGAATGTTTGAAGTCTCCATTACCCTTCTTTGTCTGGAGCTCACAAATGAGGTCTACAAGCTCTGATACCGTTCTGTTCGTTATTGTGTTCTTATTTTTCATACTATTAGTATAAGGGAATTTGAAGGGAACTACAAGAAGAAAAGGGATGAGAGGGGCCTTTGTCGGACCCCCCTCTCGAGCCATTTCCTGCTCTTTATTTGGCAGGACTATATTTCAGCTCCCTGCTGTGTGGCCTGCCCTGAATCTTTCGATTCTGCCGTTCGACCGACCTTCTTTAAAATGTTTTGTTAACGAGGCATCAAAGCAAAAGCTACTATGTTAATTACAACCACTAGTGAGCTAGCAGCCAGGATCCAGAGATTGATTGGATTGTTTACGTTGTTCTTATTTTTCATACAATCAGTATAAAGGAACTTCTGGGGATGGTCAAGCCTTTACAGCTTGAAGTTAATGTTAGAAGACCTCAAAAACTTCTCATCAGTTGCAGCATTATCCAAATTCATTACTGTAATCAGATACTCACCGTTGAAGTCAGTTAAGTCATTCTCCGTATCATTCTTTAGAGCCTTCTCATAGTTAACTGCAGCCTCTTTAGCTCCAGCTTCCGAGGAGTAAACTCCCAAGGTAACATCTCCATCATAACCCAAGTTGCCAGCCAGTATGTACATTGCGTTGTTCTTATTTTTCATACGTTCAGTATAAGGGAATTTAAAAGGAACTTCAAGTTTTATTCCCTAGCCCATCCTTCAGCCAAGTCCTGGACAAAGCAACTAAACTCACCATTCATATTAGCCTCTCCATCATTCTCTTCCTGATCCCACTTATAAGCCTTTTTGAACTCCTTAGTAGCCATCAGAGTTTTCAGATCATTCAGAGCCTTATAAATGGCTCCGACGTTAGCTTCGTATTGTTCGATCGTTTCGTTGTTCTTATTTTTCATACTATTAGTATAAGGGAATTCAGATGGAACTTCAAGCAAAGATTTGGGGGTGATGGCCATTATACCACCACCCCCATACTTACATACGTCTCAGAAATTAAGCCGTAATCGCGTCAAGATCGGCGAGAGTTACTCGGCTTTTCTCCAGGTCGTTAGCTGAGATGTGAACGACCTTCTTAGTGGTCTTCTTTCGAGGGGTAATCGTAGCCTTAACTGGCTCCTTAACCGCTGTCTTCTTCACTACTCCACGACCGGTGAAGGAGGTAAGAAGCTCCTTAATTCCACCGAACTTCTCAATCTTTCCCTTAAGGTTAGATCCAAAGCAGGTGAAGGCAGTTCCACTAACCTGGCATTCGATAACAGGAGTTGGCAGATTACCAAACGTTTCGAAGTAGTTAGTAAGGTACTCAATCACTTCAGCAGGGGTATTATTTTTGTTACTCATTTTCGTTGTTTGTTTGTTGTTGTTGTTGTTTGACTTATTCTACTCTTCTATTATGTCTGATCTTTAAAGGAACCTCAAGCAGGAACTTGAATGATCATTGACTCCTCACTATCCCAAGTAATGTACCCACCTTCTCCTTCAGACTTCTTTCCATTCTCTTTGAAGTAAGCAAGGTTCTCAACATCATCTTCATCATTAAGATCCAGGATCCTAACTGTACCTTCATACCTATCAACCTCAATGTAGTGTTTAATTTTCATACTATTAGTATATTTGATTTTGGTTGGAACTACAAGCTTAAAGTGCTACCTCACACTCACTAGAATTCTCTTCTACTTCTTCTACAAATTCTGTAAAATCACATACATACTCCCATCCTAGATCATTTTGGATGTAATCTTCCAATTCTGAAACTTTCTTAAACGACTTTAACTTCTCAGTTAACTCCTCCTTACTAATATCAAACCAAAACTCTCCAGCGCCTCCATAAATTCCAATCTCTTTACCATCGCCATTACCATCATCGTTCTCACATACAGAAGCTATGTAGTTAACAGCATTATTAATAAATTTTTCGGATAGTAGGTAGTTTTTATTTTTCATACGTTCAGTATAGTTGGTTTTGGTTGGAACTGCAATTAAGAAATTAGCTCTTTAAGATTGTTAAGGGCCTTATTAAAAGCCTCTACACAGAGCCTTTCATATTCCTTATCATCCTCCTCACGTCCGTAAGTATCACAAATATTCTCCCAAATATTATCCAAAGTTCCGTTATCGGACTTAGTGATGAAGATTTCGATTTCTGCGAGGGTGTTGTATTTATTTTTCATACAATCAGTATATTGGAATTCAAAAGGAACTTCAAGCTTAAAGCTCTACCTCATACTCCTCCATAAGATCAACAAGGGAGTTCAAAGCATACTCTACAATCCAAGCCTTATACTCTTCTTTATCCTTCAAGTTATGGCCATCCTTAATGGCATTCTTTTGAAGCTGATTCAGGACATCTTCACCCCAATGATTTTGAAGTTCGAGATAGATGGTATCGGTGTTTTTATTTTTCATACTATTATTATGGCGGAACTTTGTAGGAACCTCAAGCCCTTTCAAGTCCCTTAAGTCTTGGAGTAAGTCGTTCAATACAACCATTTGGATAGTTTAATTTACCATCAACAATTACGCAAGCTTGGATAGAGTAACCACTCTTCTCATCAATCCATGTAACCTCACAAAGTTGACCATCAAATTTGAACCTAGTTCCCAATTTAGGGATACAACCAATCTTTTCGATCCAAGAGTCTTGGTTTAGTTTTTTCTTGATCGCGAGGGCGTTGTTCTTATTGTTCATACATTCATTATGGCGGAAGGATTAGGCAAACACAAGCTTATTCGCCCTGCGGTTGTATTTGGTTTTATCCTTGAACTTCTTTGTAGGAGGCGCCCAGGGCTGACGAACTTTGGGAGCTTCCTTTAGCTCGATTCTGAATGCCTTAATTTTCATACAAACAGTATAAGGGAATTCAAAAGGAAGTTCAAGCCTATTCGTCGTCTGGGTCCTCATCATCATTGTAATCAGTCTCTACAATAATCATAACTGTATTCTCTACATCCGCAGCTTCTGCGATATCATAAAAAGCGAGTTTAGTCTCTGACTCTACATCACACATATGGATGTCAGCTTCAGGATTGAATTTGTTGAGATGTTCGATTAGGTCTTTTATTTTCATACGATCAGTATATTGGATTTTTGTTGGAACCTCAAGCCAGGAATTTGCCAAAGGTCTCCATGCTCTGAAGATATCTGTCTTGAACGTATTCAGGAATTCTCCAGAAACCAGATGTAGGATCATCACACTTATCGTATTCTGCCATGGCTTTCTTTGCTTCGTTCATAGCTTCGAAGAATTCTCTAGCCTTCTGAACAGCTTCCATATCGTGCTTGATCTTATTTTTCATACATTCATTATGGCGGAACATTCAGAGGAACTCAAGGGGAAAATTAAGGGAAGGGCATAAATAATGTTATATGAATGAAGAATTAACAAAAGCAGAACAGCGTAAACTATATAGAGATGCTAACAAAGAAAAGATCAAGTTATATAATGCTGAATATAGATCGAGAGAGAGTACGAAAACATTGCTTAAAAAGCATAGAGAAGTATACAAAGAGAAAATGAAAGAGTATAATAAGCAATACTATAAGAAAACGAAAGATAAAAGAAGAGAAAACTATGATGTTGAATACTATAGGGAATACTATAGGAATAATAAAGAGAAGTTAAATCAATATAGAAAGGATAGGCGTTTGGAGGACGTTAATTATCGTTTATCATGTCATTTAAGAGGTAGATTATATCATGCGTTAAAAGCAAAGAATCTACGTAAAAACAATCGAGCTCACGAACTAGTTGGCTGCACTTTAGAAGAACTCAAACTACATCTTGAGTCTCAATGGCTTCCAGGTATGAGTTGGGAAAATAATACTATAGACGGATGGCATATTGATCATATTAAACCTGTTGATTCTTTTGATCTTAGTGACCTCAATCAACAAAAGGAATGTTTTCACTATTCCAATCTCCGACCTTTATGGTCTAACGAAAATCTTTCCAGACCAAGGGATGGTTCAGACTTGCACGGTCCTCAAGATTCATGTACAATATAGACATAATAAGAGAAGGGACGTTGAGCAGGGTCCAGGTTAAAAACAGCTCGAAGAGAAGGTAATACTTTGCTACGTTTGTTAGCCTCTGCTGCCTTGATTTACTAACATCAAGCTAACATGGAAGTTCTTGCCCCCTTCACTTCCATTTCAGAGGAGTTAGTAGGTTCCGAAGTTAAAGCTTGTCTAACTTCTAGATTCCTTTATCATATAGGAACAATAAAGTTATTAACTAGAAGTTAGATGTTCTCGATGTAAAATTCGTGAAGTCTGTCCTGTTTGATGACTGTTTGGAAGTAAGTATCGTGTGTGAAGTCTAACATCGAGAATAAAAGAAGTGAAGGTTTACGGATCTCATATCCAAACATCCTCAATATTACATTCATCATAGTTAGTATTAGTCTAGGGCTAGGTTGTACTGATCGAAGAGAGAACTAATCCTCTGACCGTTTACATTGTCTAGATCACAATAGCAATTCCAGAGCAGAAGATAGGGGTTGTTGTCCGGTGCGTCGATAGCGGCAGCTTCTAGCAGGGCTGTTCGGATCTTCGGCGGAAGACTAAGAACGGAGTCAATAAATGTATCGTAGTAATTCGGTGTAGTCGTCATTATCTATACAGTATATGGGCTTTTTTAGGAACTGGCCAGGTAAAAAAACCGTTTTCTCCGTAGATGTTGCAGTTTGGGTACAGAGATTCTCTGGGGAATTGTTCTTGCCGTGCCGGGGGGGGCTGTGGAGTGCCTAAGGCTAATACTCTCCACCATCTCTATCACTCTACAAACATCTCGATCTCCTATCTTTCCCTGTTATTTCAGTATTCTTTATTATCTATTACTAACCTGACTCTTAGTAAGGGGCTCAGTTTCTCCCTGTTGGGGGCTAGGAGAGCAGCCCGTTCTTAATAACTAAACAGGGCTATTCGTTGTTCGTTTCTATGTAAACTATCCTCTATTCCATCACTTAGTCACATTTAACAATCTTAGTCTAGACTAACTTTCTTAGTCTTTTCTTTTCTTTTTAGTTAGAACTATAGTATTCTTCTTTGTTTTCTTTTCTTTTTTCTTAAATACTTCTATGCTTTTTGATCTATTAGTTGAGTCTATGTTAAAAGAACTCTTCTCTTCTACTATTAAATCTCATTGGTCTAAGGTAAAGGATAACTTTATTACTAGCTTTTCTATTGGAAGTAAGTCCTATCAGCTAAACATAGAGAAGAGTAAACAAGGTATCTATGACTTTCTTTATCAAAGTTCTGATGATGAGGACGTTGATTACGTTGATCTAACTAAGAATAAACAGTTCCAGACTTTTGTTAATTCTAACCCCGATCTTCCTGTCTATTCTATAACGTTTGAGGATCTTGACTACACCTCCTTATCCAATAGTGAAGGTAAGAGCTCCTTTGGTATTACCGGAGGTGGTAACTCAATTAAGGTCTTCAGTAATGTTATTGGTATACTAAGGGATTTTCTTTCCTCCTCCGACCTCTTTAACGTCATTCATTTTAGTGCTTCTGAACCCTCTAGAATTAAACTCTATACTAAAATGGTTAGTGTCCTTGCCCCTGAGCTTAACTATAATACTTTTACTTACTTTAACATTAACAGAACCAAACACTATATACTTTACAAATGAAATTTGACCTCTTAATTGAATCTATTCTTAACTCTATTACTAAGGACACCTTGGGACCTTTTGTTGTCTCCAATACTAGAACCGGCTATGTAGTCGTAGATCGCTATGATGATACCCCTTTAGTCCTTAAGTTGTCCCCAAGTCTCTCCTCTACAGACTTTGATATTGGAGCTCCTTACTACTTTGAAGTTAAACTTGGTGAGGTGGTTAAAGCCTGGAAGAAAGAAGATTAGTTCTCCTTCTTCTTCTTTACTCTCTTATCCAGATCTTTTGAGATCTTTGAGAATACACTTGCCAGAGTATTAAAAACCTCTATCATATCCTCATCCGTCCGTTCTTTATTCTTCATACTATATTAGAAGTTAGGATTCTCGTCAACAAAGTTTTGAATAGCTTCAAAGATATGAGGAACCTCTACAGCGTACCCATCAATAGTCTCCAAACGGGAATCAATAATCTTTCCATCTTCGTTGAAGTAATCAACGTATCTATAGTCCGTTCCCTCATATTCAACAACGTAATCTTCAGTGTGGATCTTATGGGTGTCTTTTGATTTAATTTTCATACTATTAGTATAATGGAATTCAAAAGGAACTACCAGTTAAAAACTTCGTCTGGATCGTTCTTAAAATCACAGACTACCTCTTGTTCCTCTTCAGTAAGGTTTTCGAAGTTCTCTTCACAATAATTCATGAACTTCTTAAATCGCTCGATCTCTTCTGTTACGTTGTACTTATTTTTCATACGATCAGTATAAGGGAATCTCTTTAGGAATTCAAGCTTATTGTTCTAAGGCGTACGACGCATGAGTCTTCCACAAATCTCTCATCTCACGTCTAAAGGTATTATACTCCTTCTTTCGCTCTTCACTAGAAGTGAACTTCGTTAGCCTCCCGTAGTACTCCTCCAGGACCTTAGCAGCCGTTGTTACGTTCTCGTAGTATTCGTTTACTGATGTGTTCTTATTTTTCATACTATTATTATGATGGAATCTTAAAGGAATTTCAAGCTAGAATTAGTTGATGAGGCTCAAGTGAAATAGAGCCTTGAAATTCATCAGATTCACAGTGATACATATCAACATGTCCCTCCCTATCATGTTCTTCGTCAAAGATGAAAAGATTGGTGTTAGCTGCTAGATGGAGCTCTTCCTCCACACCATTAACAAAGATAATATACCAGCCGTCGGACTTCAGGGTTGCTTTATTTTTCATACTATTAGTATACAGGCTATTGAAGGATACTGCAATAGGAATCTAATCTTTCTTCCTCTTCTTTTAGTTCAAATTCAAATTGATCCACTACCTCATCCCATTGATCCTTTCTATACTTAAATCCCGCCTCCTCAAATGCATCTTTAATATATGTGAGGTTACCTGTTCTAATAGTCTTACTCCATTCCTGGTGAAAGAACGGATCGTTATCCAACCAGAGAACTAGCTCACTCTTACAATTGTGTGTAACGTCG
>Ga0208251_1000333_pt1 | contig 14019 bp, 8 predicted proteins | sample CryBogCBE15Jun09_FD_184560 | JGI IMG/M metagenome (GOLD analysis project Ga0208251, IMG submission 184560) | Freshwater microbial communities from Crystal Bog, Wisconsin, USA - CBE15Jun09 (SPAdes) (version 2) | ecosystem: Environmental > Aquatic > Freshwater > Lake | place: Crystal Bog...
GTATCGCGGCAGTGTTGCAGCACGTGCATTCCAACTATGAGATTGACCTCTTTGTTAACTTATTAAAAGCAGCAAAAGAAGCTGTTGATGCTGCAGGTGGTGGTAATTGCGATGCCAATAGCCCATCACTCAAGGTGATTGCAGATCATATTCGTGCTTGTAGCTTTGTGGTGGTTGATGGTGTCATTCCTGGTAACGCTGGGCGCGGTTATGTTCTGCGCCGTATTGCACGTCGAGCCATCCGACATGGTTATAAGCTTGGAGCACGCAAACCTTTCTTCTATCAATTGGTTCCTGCGCTAGTCAAAGAGATGGGCGATGCCTACCCAGAGTTACGTGCAGCACAAGACAAGGTCAGTGAAGTTCTGAAGCAAGAAGAAGAACGTTTCTTTCAAACCATCGCCAACGGCATGGAGATTTTGGAGAATGCGTTGGTTGGCGGTGCAAAAGTAATTGACGGTGATACCGCTTTCCGCTTGCATGATACCTTTGGCTTCCCGCTGGATTTAACTGCTGATGTTTGTCGTGAACGAAGCGTTACCGTCGATGCAGAGGGCTTTGAGCAGGCGATGCAAAAGCAACGTGATCAGGCTAGAGCTGCAGGTAAATTTAAAGTAGCCCAAGGCTTAGAGTATGCAGGCAAGCCCACTCAGTTTCATGGCTATGAGAATCTCAAGCATGAGGGCGCCAAAATTGTTGCCCTTTACGTAGATGGTGCCTCTGTACAAGCTATTAAAGCTGGCGATGCAGCCGTCGTTGTTTTAGATAACACCCCCTTCTATGCAGAGTCTGGTGGCCAAGTTGGCGACCAAGGCGAGCTGCGTAACGAGTCTGCCCGCTTTGGCGTACAAGATACCTTCAAAATTCAAGCCGATGTCTTTGGTCATCAAGGCGAATTACTCGAAGGCGAATTGAAGTTAGGTGATTCGCTCAATGCCATCGTCGATACCAAACTTCGCTTAGAGACTATGCGTAATCATAGCGCTACCCACATTTTGCATAAGGCCTTGCGTGAAGTACTTGGTGACCATGTTCAGCAAAAAGGTTCTTTAGTAGATGCCACTAAAACCCGTTTTGACTTTACGCACAATGCACCAATTTCAGCAGTAGAGATCCGACGGATTGAAGATATCGTCAATGCCGAAATCTTAGCTAATGCTGCTACCTCTGCCAAAGTCATGTCATTAGACGATGCTCAGAAGACGGGTGCAATGATGCTCTTCGGCGAGAAGTATGGCGAAGAGGTGCGCGTATTAGAGATTGGTAGCTCAAAAGAGTTGTGCGGTGGCACCCATGTTCAGCGAACTGGTGATATCGGTAGCTTAAAGATTGTTTCTGAGAGCGGTGTAGCAGCTGGCATTCGTCGGGTAGAGGCGGTTACCGGTAGCAATGCCCTGCATTTCTTGCAGGGCCTAGAGGATCGTATCAATGAGGCCGCAGCTATTCTAAAAACGCATCCCGGTGATTTAGTAAATCGTGTATCCCAACTACAAGATAGCCTACGTCATGCTGAGCGTGAATTAGAGAAGGTGAACTCTAAGTTTGCTGCTAGCCAGGGCGATGAATTGGCTAATCAAGCCATCGATGTCAATGGAATAAAGGTGTTAGCAGCTCGTTTAGATGGGGCAGATGCCCAAGTCTTACGCGAGACGATGGATGCCCTTAAAGTGAAACTCAAAACTGCCGCGATTGTTTTAGCCTCTGTTCAAGGCGACAAGGTCAGTCTGATCGCAGGCGTAACATCCGATACGATCTCTAAGGTGAAGGCAGGAGACCTGGTTAACTTTGTTGCTCTGCAAGTTGGCGGCAAGGGCGGCGGTAAGCCTGAAATGGCAATGGCAGGCGGTACGAATCCAGCCGCACTTCCTGCGGCATTAGCTGGAGTGCACGATTGGGTGGCAAGCAAGTGAGCGAGGATCTCAATATCGCTTTCAACGCAGAAGTCGATGCGATCGGTATGAATTGCCCGCTACCTATTTTGCGTACTAAGAAAGCATTGGCTAATATGCAGTCAGGCGAAGTGTTGAAGATCAAGGCAACTGATGCAGGCGCAGTCCATGACTTTCCTGCCTTTGCTAAACAAACTGGTAATGAACTCTTGGGATCCGGCAAAGACGGCGAAGTCTTAATCTTCTTTATGAAAAGAAGATAGACGCCTCAGCAACTTAGCTCAGTGAGCGACTCTTGAGGTAGGCAGCAAAATCATCACCCACTTCTGGATGACGCAAAGCAAATTCGATTGAAGCTTTCAGATAACCCAATTTACTGCCACAGTCATACCGAACTCCGCTGTACTCATAACCGAATACCGGCTCCTCCTTGAGTAGCGAAGCAATCGCATCGGTAAGCTGAATTTCACCGCCGGCACCAGGCTTGAGGTTGCGGATATGTTGAAAAATATTTGATGAGAGAACATAGCGGCCCACTACAGCCAGATTGGATGGCGCATCCTTAGGTTGGGGTTTCTCAACAATGCCATCGAGACGATATATCCCCTTGCTCACTTCTGGCCCTGAAATAATTCCATAAGAACTGCTCTTAGCGGGATCAATTTTTTCTACTGCTAGCACTGAACCCTTTTGAGCATCATGCACAGCGAGCATTTGCTTGAGAACAGCTGGCTGACCGTCCAATAAGTCATCCGCTAGGATGATGGCAAAGGGCTCATCACGAACAAGCTTCTCTGCACATAAAACAGCATGACCTAAACCTAGCGCTTCAGGTTGGCGAACATATACACAGTCGACATGGCTGGGTTTGACATTGCGCACTATCTCTAATAGCGCTTGTTTATTCTTGGCTTCTAGCTCAGCCTCTAATTCGTAGGCTTTATCAAAGTGATCTTCAATAGCGCGTTTGCTGCGACCGGTTACAAAGATCATCTCGGTGATGCCGGCTGCAATAGCTTCCTCAACCGCATATTGAATTAAAGGCTTATCGACGACATTGAGCATCTCCTTAGGGCTAGCCTTGGTGGCGGGCAAAAAGCGCGTGCCTAAACCAGCAACTGGGAAAACAGCCTTGGTAACGGGTTTATTCGTGGTGGTCATATCGCAGTAGTCATTAATGAGTGAGTTATTTCAGACGCTCTAATTGTGCAACAAGCTTCTCATGGTTTTGCTCAAATCCTGTAAGACGTTGTTTTTCCTGGGCAACTACCTCTTCAGGGGCTCTTGCCACAAAGCTTTCGTTGGAAAGTTTGCTGCGGGCTTTTTGAATTTCATTAGCTAGGCGATCAATTTCTTTACCCAGGCGAATGCGCTCTGCGCCGACATCAACCTCAATCTTTAAGAGGAGTTTGAGATCACCCACAAGGGCCATAGGTGCTCCAGCAGCATCTTTTTCCATAGATGCTTCGTCTTGGTAGATCTTCACTTCAGATAATTTAGCTAAGGCGAGCAGGTAAGGGGTGGCTTGTTTGAGGAAGGCCTCGGGCCCACAAATCCAAAGAGGAACTTTCTGGGCGGGTGAGACTTGCATTTCTCCGCGCAGATTACGACAGGCATCCACAATGGCTTTAATCTGATTAAGCCATGCTTCACTCTGTGAATCTATTTTTTCAGGTTGAGCAATTGGGTAGGCTTGTAAAGCAATCGTTTGTTTCGTTTGCTGCTCTAGGGCTTTGCCCGTCATGGGTGCAACGGTTTGCCACAAGGTCTCTGTGATAAAAGGAATGAGAGGGTGGGCTAAACGCAAAATAGTTTCTAGAACGCGCAGAAGGGTTCTTCGAGTGGCGCGTTGCTGTGCTGGCGTGCCAATTTGAAGTTGAACTTTAGCTAACTCTAAATACCAGTCGCAATACTCATCCCAAACAAATTGGTAGATGCTGTTTGCAATATTATCGAAGCGATAGTTTTCGAATCCTTTTGCAACTTCAGCTTCAGTTCTTTGTAATAAAGAAACAATCCATTTATCCGCTGGTGAAAAATCGAGATAGCCATCTGGACCGCATTGATCGTCACAAGGGGCAAAGCCATTCTCTTCTTGACTACCAGGACAGTTCATTAAGACAAAGCGAGTGGCGTTCCAAAGCTTGTTACAGAAATTGCGATAACCCTCGCAGCGCTTTTGATCAAAGTTGATATTTCGACCTAATGAAGCCAGTGATGCAAAAGTAAAACGTAAGGCATCTGTACCAAATGCAGCAATGCCTTCTGGAAACTCTTTCCGAGTGCGCTTGCTAATGCTCTCGGCTTGTTTGGGATTCATTAAGCCTGTAGTTCTTTTGCTGACTAATGCATCGAGTTCGATACCATCGATAAGATCGATTGGATCCAAAGTGTTGCCCTTGGACTTACTCATTTTTTGGCCTTCAGCATCACGCACTAAGCCATGGACATATACCGTATGAAAAGGTACTTTGCCCGTGAAATGGCAGGTCATCATGACCATGCGGGCTACCCAGAAGAAGATGATGTCAAAGCCGGTAACCAGAACAGAGGAGGGCAAAAAGTGCTCAAGCGCTGGTGTTTTTTCTGGCCAGCCAAGAGAACTGAAAGGGACAAGGGCAGAGCTAAACCAGGTATCTAATACGTCAGCATCACGACTTAATGTTCCAGAATAGCCTGAAGCAAGCGCCTTTGCTTTAGCTTCTGATTCAGAGCGGGCTACAAAGATTTGACCATTGTCGCCATACCAGGCAGGGATTTGATGACCCCACCAGAGCTGACGAGAGATGCACCAGTCTTGAATATTCTCTAACCACTGGGTGTAGGTACTAATCCAGTTTTCAGGAACCAGTTTGATGTCACCATTGGTCACAGCTGCTAATGCTGCGCCTGCAATTGAAGATCCAGGTTGATATTGATTGTCTGGACTGGGTTTAGAGACTGCAACAAACCATTGATCAGTCAACATCGGCTCTATGATGGTTTGGGTGCGATCCCCGCGGGGTACCATCAATTTGTGAGGCTGAACTTTTTCTAAGAGTCCAGCTTGATCGAGGTCCGTAACAATTTGTTTGCGCGCAGCAAAGCGATCTAGGCCTTGGTATACCGCTGGCGCATTCTCATTGATCTTCGCATCCAATGTAAGAATATTAATGAGCGGTAATTGATGACGTTGACCAACAGCATAGTCATTGAAGTCATGTGCGGGAGTCACTTTGACAACGCCCGTACCAAAGTTCAAATCTACATAATCGTCGGCAATGATTGGAATATCACGGGCACATAGCGGCAGTGAGACAGATTTACCAATGAGGTGTTGATAACGCTCATCCTGGGGATTGACCATCACAGCAACGTCACCTAATAGTGTTTCGGGTCGCGTAGTGGCAACGATTAACTGGCCGGAGCCGTCAGACAGTGGGTAGCGGATATGCCACATCGAACCATCTTCTTCCTCGCTGACTACTTCAAGGTCAGAGACGGCAGTACCTAAAACAGGATCCCAGTTGACTAAACGTTTGCCGCGATAAATAAGGCCTTGTTCATAAAGACGAACAAAGACTTCTATCACTGCTTTGGACATTTTGCTGTCCATTGTGAAATATTCTTTAGTCCAATCGATCGATGCACCGAGGCGACGAATTTGGCGCGTGATGGTTGAGCCTGAAGTTTCTTTCCACTCCCAGACTTTTTCTAAGAACTTCTCACGACCTAAATCATGGCGAGAGACTTTTTGGGCATCAAGTTGACGCTCGACCACAATCTGTGTGGCGATACCTGCGTGATCAGTCCCAGGAACCCAAAGGGTATTTTTACCGGACATTCGAGCATGCCGGACTAAACCATCCATGATGGTTTGATTAAAGGCGTGTCCCATGTGAAGGGTGCCCGTCACATTGGGTGGTGGTAACTGAATACTGAAGTCACCTTTATCTTTATCTAGGGTGGCATCAGCAATACCCCGCTTTTCCCACTCTGGACCCCAATAGGCTTCAATGGGTGCTGGCTCATAGGATTTGGCTAGCTCATCCACGGGAAGTTTATTAGGGGTATTCGAAGCATTTGGCATAAGAGGCAAATTATAATTGGGCTGATGTACTCTGACTTACTCGCCAACCTTAATCCAGAACAACGCGAGGCAGTTACCCTCCCTCCTGTTGATCAAAATGGCCATGCCCAATCTGCCCTCATTCTCGCTGGAGCGGGAAGTGGCAAGACCCGCGTACTGACTACTCGAATTGCCTGGTTAATCCAAACCGGGCAGGTTTCCCCAATTGGGGTCTTGGCGGTCACATTCACCAACAAAGCGGCCAAAGAAATGCTGATTCGCTTGGGTGCGATGTTACCCATTAATACCCGCGGCATGTGGATCGGTACGTTTCATGGACTGTGTAATCGGCTCCTTCGAGCTCACCATAAAGACGCCGGCTTGCCTTCAACCTTTCAAATTCTGGATACCCAAGATCAGTTATCTGCGATTAAGCGCCTATTAAAAGGTCTGAAGGTCGATGATGAAAAGTATCCACCTAAGCAATTACAGTACTTTATTGCTCATGCAAAAGAGCGAGGTTTGCGCTCAAAGGATATTGATAGCAGCGATGATTTTCAGGCGAAGATGGCACAACTCTATCAAGCCTACGATGAGCAATGTCAGCGTGAAGGGGTAGTAGATTTTGCAGAGCTTCTTCTGCGAAGTTATGAATTACTCAAGCACTCTGAACCGATTCGAGCGCACTACCAAGAACGCTTTCGTCATATTTTAATTGATGAGTTTCAGGATACAAATGCTTTGCAATACGCCTGGCTTAAATTACTTTCTGGCCACGATGGTAGTCGTCCATCCACGCAGCGAAGCGCTGTCTTTGCAGTCGGTGATGATGATCAAAGTATTTATGCTTTCCGTGGTGCCGATGTAGAGAACATGCGTCTGTATGAGAAGCAGTTCCATCCCATGATGGTGAAGCTAGAGCAAAACTACCGATCGCATGGCCACATCCTAGATACAGCGAACCACCTGATCTCGAATAACACGGAACGATTAGGTAAAAACCTACGCACCGATGCTGGACATGGGGAGCCAGTCCGCATCTATGAAGCGGCAAGTGATGGTCTGGAAGCTTCCTGGCTCGTAGACGAAATTAAAGCTTTGATTAATAGCGGCATTCAGCGCACAGAGATTGCGCTGCTCTATCGAAGTAACGCTCAATCACGAATCATTGAGCATGCTTTGTTTTCTGCGGGCTTGCCTTATCGGGTATACGGCGGCTTACGCTTCTTTGAGCGCGCAGAGATTAAGCATGCACTCGCCTATTTACGTTTGCTTGAAAATCCTAATGACGACACCTCTTTCTCGCGAGTAGTCAACTTTCCGACGCGTGGCATTGGTGCTCGATCGATAGAAGCTCTGCAAGACGCAGCCCGCACTCAACAATGTTCGCTCTATTTGGCTGCTTCTAGCTTAGATGGTAAAGCAGGGGCGGCATTGGGCGGTTTTGTGCGTTTAATTGATCACATGCGCGAAGCGACGCGTCATAACACCTTACCTGAAACGGTGGAGTTTGTGATTCAGCATAGCGGCTTGATTCAACATTATTTAGGTGAGCGCGAAGGGCAGGATCGCGTAGAAAACTTACAAGAATTAATTAACGCGGCTACTGCATTTATTGCGGAAGAGGGTTATGGTCAAGATGCTAAAGCGGCGACGCTACCCGGCGAGAATGCACCAGGCGACGTCGAAGTTTCTCCCTTAGCTTCCTTTTTATCGCATGCATCGCTAGAGGCTGGCGATAACCAAGCGCAAGCTGGACAAGATGCCGTTCAATTAATGACGGTGCACTCCGCTAAAGGCCTTGAGTTCACCTCAGTTTTCATCACAGGCCTTGAGGAAGGTCTATTTCCTCATGAAAATAGCGTAAATGAGCTCAACGGCTTAGAGGAAGAGCGGCGTTTAATGTACGTCGCGATCACGCGTGCCAAAGAGCGTTTGTATCTCTCGCATACTCAATCTCGTATGCTGCATGGCCAAGTCCGCTACAACATGCCTTCGCGCTTTCTTGAGGAGTTACCCGCTGATTCGCTCAAATGGTTAACACCTAAAGCAAAGGATGCGCGCTGGGGTGGGAGAAGCTCAGGTTCCACCTGGAATGATGGCTATACACGACAAAGAGAGTATGAGTCGAATGATTTCTTTGACTCAGGTAGTGATCGTCCGGTAACAAGAGCGCACAGTACCCTATCAAATAATGTCAAAAGAATGGCCGCTCCTCCGCGGGATACTTATCCATTCAAGATTGGACAAAATGTATTCCACACTAAGTTTGGTGAAGGGCGCGTTACTGCTTTAGAAGGTTTGGATACGGATGCACGAGCACAAATTCATTTCAAGCGTCACGGAATTAAGTGGTTACAGCTTAGTATCGCCAAGTTGGCTGCGATTGATTAATCGCCCAATACCATTGCTTCATCGGTAATGAAGCAACCCTTCCAGCTTGCATAAAAAGAGCAATGCATGATGGTTAGGCCACCCATCGAAAGAGGTGCGATGATGAAAGAAGCAGCTTGGCCTAAGTTGACAGTATCTAAAGATGCGCCGACCAGCAAGGGGATTGCCACCAAAATAGCAGCCCAAATCAGGATGTAATATATAAATGCACCTCGGTTTTTCCAGCAGGCTATCCAGCTTGAAAATAGAGCTTGTGGGATCGACATATTTTCCCAAGCAATGAGTACAGGAGAGAACCACATCAATACCGCAATCGGGAAGTACAGCAAACCGCCAATTAGTAAAGCCCAGTAGAGCTGATGGATTGCTTCAGGTGTAATGGCTTGATCATTACTAATCAATGGAATGATGGCTTGAACATTGATAAATAAACCCAGAATTAAACTGAGTCCAAAAATCATGATGGCGTAGAGCAAGCCCAATTGCAGAATGCGCTTACGAATCAGTGGTGTTGATCGTAGCGCACAAAAATACACTTGCGGAACAATACGTTCTTTCTGGATCGCTTGCCGACAGGCAGTCATAAAGCCGACCGATAAGGTAGGGGTCAAGATCAGTACAGCTATGACACCAATGATTGGGACCAGAATCGCCAGTTGCGCAACTAAAACATAAATGAAGACTAGCATCAGAAAAGCAATTGGATTTTGCTTAAACAACCAAAAGCCTTGGCGAATCCAGTGATAGCCTTCTTGAATTCCAACGGAGTTCAGTTTCATATAGTACGCCGGCTAAGTAGAATCTTCTCGAAATGCTTGGGATCATGCGGTGTGAGCATTTGGGCATTGCGAGGTAAATAAAAATCCCAGAGACGGGATATCCAAAAACGCAATGCAGCTGCACGTAACATCATGGGCCAATATTTTTTTTCAACAGGGCTTAATGGGCGCACTGCTTCATAAGCGTTTAACATCGCTTTGAGCCTTGCCGGATCTAAATCTTTTTTATTCTCGGCGAGACACCAGTCATTCACAGTGACTGCCAGGTCAAATAACCATTTGTCTGTGCCGGCGAAGTAGAAATCAAAGAAGCCACCCAAGCGATCTGCAGTTTGATCCCCGTTATTTTGTGGATCGAAGAGTACGTTGTCTCTGAATAAATCGCAATGACTAGCTCCAGATGGTAGCTCAGCATATTCGCTAGAGTTAAAAAATGCTTCTTGAGCCTTGAGCTCAGATTGCAGTAATTCTTGTTGATCGGCATCGAGGTATGGCAAGAGATCGGGTACGGTTTTCTGCCACCAGACTAAGCTGCGTAAATTTTCTTGGATGAGCTTAAAGTCTTGACCTGCTAAATGCATCTTGGCGAGCATTTCGCCGACTAGTGCGCAGTGATGACTATCGGGAGCAAGTCTCGAGAGACCAGGAAGCTTGCTGACAATAGCGGCGGGCTTACCTTTGAGTTCAAACAGAATTTGCCCATGTCGATTTTCGATCGGCTTAGGTACTGAAATACCTCGATTGGCTAAGTGCCGCATCAGCTCTAAATAATAAGGAAGCTGCTCGGCTGTTAGTCTCTCGAAGATAGTAAGAACATATTCTTGCGGCTTACCATCCAGCGAAGTATCTAAAAAGAAATTGGAGTTCTCGATCCCACCATGAATGCCACGAACGGCAGTTGCAGTACCAATCTGAAAGTTCTGAGCGATCCACTCTGAGATATCGCTCAGTTCAAGCGGGGTAAAAACAGCCATGAATTACTGCAGTGGAATGCTGATACTAGGCACGCTGATTAAACCACTGTCTCCTGAGGGAGGGCCAGGCATGACTGAGTCTGGGGGTGACATGTCATAAGTGGTCAAGCGGGTCTTTACCTGAACCTGGGTAGGACTATTTGCATCTTTGTATTCTGTGATTTGGGTGCCATTCTTATCGGTGTATTGATAGCTGGGTTTTCTGGATGCGGGATTATTTAAAGCATCGGAAGCGGTGCTTGGCTTAGCGATCGGCTGATTATTGATCATATCTAATTCGGAGATGCTAAGGGCTTGGGAAGTCGACTGCGCCAAGCTGGAACTGATCCCAAAAGTAGCAAACGCTACAAGAAAACTCAATAAAGTTAGGGCAGAGCTCAAAGTGTGGCCAAATAAGTAATTGATAGCATGCATGATTTTCACCTTTTTAAACCTACTGCCTAGTAGTAGCATCACCAGACTTGTAGGTAGTTCACCACTAGATTGTACGATTGAGGGATGACTAAACATAGACTCTTGTTGATAGATGGCTCAAGTTACCTCTATCGTGCCTTCCATGCCATGCCAGACCTCAGAAATGGGGCTGGCGACCCTACTGGGGCGATATACGGCATGGTCAATATGATGCGCCGGGCTCGCTCAGAGATTCAGGCGGACCATATTGCCTGTATTTTTGATGCTAAAGGCAAGACCTTCCGGGATGAGATGTACCCCGATTACAAGGCTCATCGCTCCCCTATGCCTGAAGATTTAGTGAAACAAATCGAGCCGATTCATGCGCTGGTCAAGGCATTGGGCTGGCCAGTTTTGGTAGTTTCAGGGGTTGAGGCTGACGATGTGATTGGTACCTTAGCTTGCCAAGCAAGTCAGGCAGGATGGGAAACCATCATCTCGACTGGCGATAAAGATTTGGCTCAGCTCGTGAATTCCTCTGTCAGCTTAATTAACACAATGACTGATGAGCGTTTGGACGTTGATGGAGTGGTTGCTAAGTTTGGCGTGCCTCCTGAACGCATCGTAGATTATTTAAGCATCATCGGGGATGCGGTGGATAACGTGCCCGGTGTTCCTAAAGCAGGACCAAAGACAGCAAATAAATGGTTGGCTGAATTTGGCGATCTCGATAACTTGATGGCTAATGCAAATCAAGTCAAAGGTGTTGTTGGTGAAAATTTACGAGCCGCTCTCGACTGGTTACCCCAAGCACGCCAACTGATTACCGTGAAGACGGATTGCGATTTATCGTCTCATGTACCCAGCTTAGATGAGCTCCATTCTAAACCAGAAGATAGTCAGTTACTGCGTGAATTGTTTGAGCGCTATGCATTTAAAACTTGGTTGCGTGAAGTCGAGCAGGGTAGTAGTCAAGCGCAAGTAGCCTCAACAAATTCAGTAGCCTTACAAGCGACCACTTCGCCATCGGCTGAAGCCAGTGCGATGCAAAGTGCTGTAGAAAAAAGCTATGAGTGCATTGTGGATGAGGCTGGTCTGGATAAATGGATTCAGAAAATTCAGGAGGCTAGCCTTACTGCTGTAGATACAGAAACCACAAGTTTAGATGCGCTTGCTGCAGAGTTGGTGGGGATCTCTCTGTCGGTCACTCCAGGCGAAGCTTGCTATATTCCGGTTGGACACCTGAATGCACCTGAGCAATTAAAGCGTGAGTATGTACTCGATCGGCTAAAGCCTTGGCTAGAGAGCAAAACGCATTGCAAGGTAGGCCAAAACCTAAAGTACGACGCCCATATTTTTGCAAACTATGGCATCACTCTACAGGGCGTAGAGTTCGATACTTTACTTGAGTCTTATGTGCTCGAGTCTCACATGCCACACAATATGGATAGCTTAGCTGAGCGTCATCTAGGCATGAAAACCATTAAGTACGAAGAGGTTTGTGGCAAAGGCGTTCATCAAATCGGTTTTGATCAGGTTGATTTACAAACTGCCACTCAGTACGCTGCTGAAGATGCGGATATCACTCTGAGATTGCATTGCGCTTTGTGGCCTCAGATTCAGGCCAGCCCTGGCTTGTTATATGTCTATGAGAAGATTGAGATGCCCGCAATGCGTGTGCTCGGCATCATGGAGCGCAATGGTATTCGAATTGATTCAGCCTTGCTTGCGAAGCAGGGTCAAGAAATTGGTAAACGTTTGCTGGCTCTAGAAGGTGAGATTCATCAGTTGGCTGGTCAGCCATTTAACATTCAGTCACCAAAACAAATCGCAGAAATCTTATTTGGCCAGCTAGAGCTACCTATCATTAAGAAGACCCCATCGGGTAGCCCTTCAACAGATGAGGAAGTCCTACAAAAACTGGCAGAAGACTATCCATTACCTGCTCGCATTTTGGATTACCGTAGCCTCGCCAAATTGATGTCGACTTATATTGAGAAGTTACCGAGGATGGCAGATCCTCAAACAGGACGAGTACATACTAATTTTTCTCAAGCGGTCGCAGTTACTGGCCGCTTGGCATCGAGTGAGCCCAATTTACAAAATATCCCCGTGCGAACTGAAGAAGGACGCCGGATCCGCGAAGCTTTTATTCCTGCGCCCGGATGTAAATTGCTCTCAGCAGACTACTCACAAATTGAGTTACGCATCATGGCGCATATTGCTGAAGATGCCAACCTACTTGAGGCATTTGCAACAGGTAAGGACGTGCATCAAGCGACTGCTGCGGAGATCTTTGGTATTCCCTTGGCGGATGTGAGCTCAGAGCAACGTCGTTATGCAAAGGTTATTAACTTTGGTTTGATCTACGGCATGAGCGCATTTGGTCTAGCGGGCAACCTGGGAATTGAGAGAGGGGCAGCCCAGAATTACATCGCTAAGTATTTTGAGCGCTACCCCGGTGTGGCTCAGTATATGGAGCGAACCCGTTTAGAGGCTCGCGATAAGGGTTATGTAGAAACGGTTTTTGGTCGACGTTTATGGTTGCCTGAGATTAAGTCCAATGGCCCGCGTAGACAAGGCGCGGAGCGAGCTGCTATTAATGCACCGATGCAAGGTACTGCAGCAGATTTAATTAAGTTGGCAATGATTGCGGTCGAGAATTGGTTAGAAAAAGAACAGTTGAAAACGAAAATGCTCTTGCAAGTCCATGATGAATTGGTATTTGACGTTCCCATGGATGAAATTGAACTCTTGAAGGCGAAGTTGCCTGATTTGATGTGTCAGGTTGCGCAGCTTAAAGTCCCATTAGTGGTTAGTATTGGGATTGGTGATAACTGGGAGGAGGCACATTAATGGAATCAAATACGCCCTTGAATCGAAGAGCTTTCTTAAAAACTTCAGCACTGACTGCAGGGGCTATGGGCGTTGGCTTTGCCCCAGCATCTATGCCAGTGATGGCTGCTACGATTAAAACGGATTTTGTCGGACTCGAGGCTGGAGAGCAAAACATCCAGATGGGGGACTATCAATTACCAATCTATGTTGCGCGTCCACAGAATTCTAAAGCGTCTCTACCAGTCATTATTGTGGTGAGTGAAATTTTCGCAGTGCATGAGCATATTGCTGATGTTGCTAGACGTTTTGCAAAACTCGGCTATCTCGCTATTGCGCCCGACTTTTTTCAGCGGGCAGGCGATCCGAGTAGCTACGGCAGCATTGCAGAGATCTTTACTAATGTCATTTCTAAAACGCCAGATGATCAAGTAATGGGTGATCTTAAAGCCACTATTAACTGGGCCGGCAAGCATGGTGGAGATTTGAAGCGAGTTGGTGTTACTGGCTTCTGCTGGGGTGGGCGTATTACCTGGTTGGCCGCGACTTTGCCGCAAGTCCGAGCTGGCGTAGCTTGGTATGGGCGCGTGATTGGCGAGAAAACTCAAGGAAACCCATTACACCCTGTAGATATCGCCTCCCAACTGCAGGCTCCTGTACTGGGCCTATATGGTGGAGCTGATACCGGAATTTCATTAGAGAGCGTT
>Ga0208251_1000342_pt1 | contig 13777 bp, 10 predicted proteins | sample CryBogCBE15Jun09_FD_184560 | JGI IMG/M metagenome (GOLD analysis project Ga0208251, IMG submission 184560) | Freshwater microbial communities from Crystal Bog, Wisconsin, USA - CBE15Jun09 (SPAdes) (version 2) | ecosystem: Environmental > Aquatic > Freshwater > Lake | place: Crystal Bog...
TTCCTCTGCAGTAGCCATAATTTCTTCTTTCATGAGTTCTGGATCGATAGCTGGTTGATCAATCGTTTCATTCTTATCTGTTGTCTTTGATAGATAAAGAAGCCCTGCCCCAGTTGTCTCTGACCCGGCAGCAACGCTTTCGATTGCGCCTTCTGATACGGCTAATTGATATGCGCTGAGCTGCTTGTTAACCCGCACATCTTCCTTGGTCTCAACAGTGCTGCCTGTCTTAAGATCGACAACAAAGTACTTTCCATTCTCATCTACCTCTAACCGATCCAGAGAACCAACCAGAACAGCTCTTCCAAACTCAGCAGTGAAGTTCTTTTCAACAAAAACAAGATCTCGTGGGTTCTTCTCGTTCCATTCAAAGAAGCGGCGAATCATTTGGGATGCAACTTCAAGCTGCTCTTTTTTATACCAACCAACATTCTGATCAACGACAGGCCACGCATCTGTAAGTTGAGCAATTCCCTCTTCAGCAGTGAGATTTGGATTCTTTGCTACTTGAGATGCAATGTAGTGAATAGCAACACCTAGCAATTGCGCAGTGGAATCGCCATCTTGCGCACCTGATTTTTCCAAGAACCATTTCAGCCCGCAATCATCAAAGGATGCAAGGCTGCTTGGTGATACATAAACCTTCTGATCGTCGCCAACAACCGGTGCATCAATACTTATTGGCTTTGCACCCAACCACTGATCTGGATGAGCACTTTTTATCCCACCATCAGCCAACGCTTTGAGCAGTCCGGCAGCAAATTCATCTCCATTCATTACTTCTCGCCGTAGAGTTGCAACGAGTGCTTGGCTTGTGAGTGAGCGTGGAACGGATGATTTAAGTTCATCAGACCCAAATCCGTGCACAGCTTCACATAACTCTTCAAAGTATCTAGAAGGTACCGAATCTTCCTCAGCAACAGCAGTCACAATGAGTTGTGATTTAGCCCTTGAGAGAGCAACGTGAAATAGGCGCCTCTCATCTTCTAACAAGCCTGCAGCAGCGGCTGCGGCAATTTCACTTTTATTAGTAAGCCCTGTTCGTACCGCTTCCACCAAGCGATCAGAGCCAAGAAGGGAGCCGCGTTCTTTCAAGTTTGGCCATGAGCCCTCTTGCAAGCCAGCAACTGCAACTAATTCCCATTCAAGTCCCTTCGCGGCATGAACAGTGAGAAGTGAAACAACTTCTTCTCTTTGAGCACTCGTTGTAATGCTGTCCGAAAGAATTCTTTCATCAAGTAGTTGATCGATAAATAATTGCGCAGTTGAATCAACATTGCGCTCTGTAAAACGCCTTGCCGATTCAAAGAGTTGAATAATTGCATCTAGATCACGGTCTGCTTGAGCTCCTTTTGAACCACCTGCAAGTGCTCTTCCCCGCCACACGTTGGCTAATGAATTACCTTCATAATCTTTTGAGCTATCCCACAGCGCCCAAAGTAAATCGCTGACATCTCCCGAAAAACGTAAAGCCTTTTGACCTGCCGCAATTAAATCATTGACACGTTTGAGAGGAAGTAGCTCTTCCCATGGCAGCTCAACTGTGGGTTGCACAAGTGCATCAATCATCATCTCTGTTGTGCTTCGCTTGTCATCGCGCACCTTGGAAAGAGCAAGGCGAATATGTCGAAGTTGAAGTGCATCTGCTCCCCCATATTCAGAGAGCAAAATCTCCTCCAGTATTAGCCAATCAGATGATGTGAGCTTTGCGCCTTTAGAAACCTTGATGACAACTTGCGCTAATGAAAGCAGTGGCATAACTGCTGGGTTCTCGGCAAGAGCTAATGCGGTCGCATCAACGCTTAGAGGAATTCCGTTGAGAGCAAAAGCACGTTGCAGAGCGCTTACTTCTTTGCCAGGAGCTCTAACAAGTACTGACATCTGTGACCATGGAAGGCCACTGCGAAGGTGCGCAGATTTAAACGCATGAGCGATGTAATTTGCTTCTTCACTCACTCCTGAAAGCTTCGCTAAATCAACGCTACCTTCCTGCTCCTTTGGAACACTCTTTCGTAACCGAGTAGGTGAGGCCCCCTTAAAGTGTGAAGAAACGTTCATCACTACATCTGTGATGACGGGAGCACTTCGAAATGCTTGATCTAAGACAATTTTTCTCTCGGTCACGGCATCAAGTGCACGCACTACACCATCTGGATCTGCCCCACGAAAACGCCCGATTGCTGAGTCAGGATCGGCAAAGATCAGAAGGTCATCCGGTGCAAGTAGTTTGAGTAACTCTCTCTGAGAGAGATCACTTTCTTGGAATTCATCCACGATGATTGTTGTGTAACGTGATCGATAAAGATCTAATCTTTTGCTGTCACTATCAAGCAGCGCTAATGCTTCATGAATGATTGCGCTGGGATCAATGCGAACGAGGCCATCACCTACTGTGGCGCTTTGCAATTCAGAGCTGAAGTAATAATGCGACCAAAAATGAGCAGCGCCATCCCAATACTTCTCACTCAGTTCAATGCCTTTGGCTTGTAAATCTTTTGCACTAAGCCCAAGTTCAGTTGCACGCAAAATTAAGTCACGCACCTCACGGACAAAGCCTCTTGTCGAAAGTGCTTGGTGCAAATCTGGGTGCCATGGGACATTCACTAATGGGTTTTGCACCATTGCTTTAATAGCAGCATCTTGTTCGGCGCCTGAGATTAAAACGTAACGGAGGGGATCCTCACCCAACTTTTCATTAAGAATTGAGAAGGCAAGTGAATGAAATGTTCGAGCAAGAGGCTCAAAAGAAGTTGAGCCCGCGCGCAGAGCAATCTGATCACGTAGATCTGCAGCACGTTCACGGCCATAGGTAATAATCAGGATTGAATTCGGATCAACACCGGCATTGACGCGCGCAATGACAGATTCGACAAGCGTTGTTGTTTTGCCAGTTCCCGCGCCTCCATAAACAACGAGGGGCGTCCCGCGGTGGTTAATGATTTGGCCTTGCTCAGGAGAAAAAGTAAAAGCTGGCAAGACGCTCTCGCGCCTCACCAGCCTTAATTCTTTTTCACCCTTGAGGTAAGCCATAGGCCTATCTAACTAGCAAGGGCTGACAGAAGCACCTATTCAGCGTTCTGATTGACCTTCTTTGCCCGACCCACGTTACGTGCTCGTTCACTTTGATCCAGAATTACCTTACGAACCCGAACGCTCTTGGGTGTTACTTCCACGCACTCATCTTCGCGGCAGAATTCCAAAGCCTGCTCAAGGTTGAGTAATTTTGGAGGAACGATGCGGTTGGCATCATCGGCGCCAGAAGAGCGCATATTTGTTAGCTTCTTTTCACGAACAATGTTGACATCCATATCTTCGGTACGTGAATTCTCTCCAACAATCATGCCTTCATAAACTTCAGTTCCGACTTCAAGGAAGATCACACCGCGCTCTTGGACTCCATCAACCGCATATGCGGTAACAGTTCCGCGACGATCTGCAACAAGAGAACCGCTCAAGCGAGTACGAATCTCACCATTCCAGTTTTCATATCCATCAAAGACGTGGTGAATAAGACCTGTTCCACGAGTTTCTGTAAGAAATTCGGTACGAAAACCGATAAGACCACGTGAAGGAACTTTGAAATCTAAACGAATCCAACCTGTTCCGTGGTTCACCATCTGCTCCATACGGCCTTTACGAAGGGCCATGAGCTGGGTGACTACTCCCAGGAACTCATCTGGAATATCAATACTCAAGCGCTCCATTGGCTCTTGAAGTTTTCCATCAACTGTCTTGAGAACCACTTGTGGCTTTCCAACTGTTAACTCGAACCCTTCTCGGCGCATGATTTCAACAAGAACAGCAAGTTGTAGCTCACCGCGGCCTTGTACTTCCCATGTGTCAGGACGATCTGTATTTATGACACGTAATGAAACGTTACCGATCAGCTCTGCATCCAGACGGTTTTTCACTTGACGGGCAGTAAGTAGCTTTCCAACTTGGCCTGCAAGAGGAGAGGTGTTAATACCGATGGTCATAGAGATAGACGGTTCATCAACTGTGATCAAAGGAAGAGCATGTGGCTTCTCAAGATCGGCAAGTGTTTCACCCAAAGTAATTGTCTCGATACCTGCAACAGCGATGATGTCGCCAGGTCCTGCTTCTAGTGCTGGAACGCGCTCAAGACCGTTTGTTATAAGAAGTTCAGAGATCTTTACTCGCTCTGTGGTTCCATCAGTTTTCATCCACATGACGTTCTCGCCCTTTTTAATAACACCTTCACGAACACGGCATAGTGCTAAACGACCAAGGTAAGGAGAGGAGTCAAGGTTTGTTACGTGTGCTTGTAGCGGCGCACCCTCGTGGTAAACAGGAGCAGGGATGGTATTAAAGATAACTTCGAAGAGAGCATCAAGATTATCCCGGTCTGGCATCGCACCATTTTCAGGGCGGTTCATAGATGCACGACCTGCTTTTGCAGATGCATAAACGACAGGAAATTCAATCTGATCATCTTTTGCATCAAGATCTAGGAACAAACCATAAGCCTCATCGACAACTTCTGGAATACGTGAGTCAGGGCGGTCCACTTTGTTAATAACCAAAATTACAGGGAGGTTCTTTTCGAGAGCTTTGCGAAGCACGAAACGTGTTTGTGGAAGTGGGCCTTCAGATGCGTCAACAAGAAGGATTACACCGTCAACCATTTCAAGTCCTCGTTCTACTTCTCCACCGAAATCTGCGTGGCCCGGAGTATCAATAATGTTGACTGTTTGAGCGCCACGGCGAATCGAAGTGTTCTTTGCAAGAATTGTGATTCCTTTTTCGCGCTCTAGATCCATGGAATCCATGACGCGATCGCGGTTCTCTCCCTCTTTCTGGTGCTCAGAAAACGCGCCAGATTGAGTCAACATCGCATCGACCAGCGTGGTCTTGCCATGGTCAACGTGAGCGATGATTGCTACGTTACGTAGTTCATCACGCTTCTTGAGTTCACCTGTAATGAAAGGACTCTTCTCATACTTAATTCTTGACATCATACGTTGAACCTAAATTCCACTACATCACCATCGGCCATTACATACTCTTTACCTTCCATGCGGACTTTTCCGCGAGCACGGGCCTCTGTCATTGAACCTGCTTCGATCAAATCATCAAATGCAACAATTTCTGCTTTGATGAAACCTTTTTGGAAATCGGTGTGAATCACACCTGCTGCAACTGGCGCCGTGTCACCTTGATGGATAGTCCACGCGCGAGCTTCCTTAGGGCCAGCGGTTAAGTATGTCTGTAAGCCAAGGGTTTTAAAACCAACACGAGCAAGTGTGGCGAGCCCAGGCTCAGAAAGTCCGATGGATTCCAATAATTCTGCGGCATCAGCATCTGAAAGTTCAGCTAACTCTGCTTCGGTCTTTGCATCGAGAAATATTGCCTCGGCGGGTGCAATCATCGCAGCTAGCTTCTTGCGAAGATCGCCATCGCCCAGTTCTGCGGCATCAACATTGAAAACATAAAGGAAAGGCTTAGCAGTCAATAACTGCAACTCATGGATGAGCTCAAGATCAATCTTTGAGGCGGCAAGGAGTTTTCCTTCGTTGAGAATTTTCTGGGCTTCAAGTGCCGCAGCAAGAAGAGGCGCACGCTCTTTGTTTGTGCGAGCTTCTTTCTCCAAACGAGGAATCGCCTTCTCCATCGTTTGCAGATCAGCTAAACATAACTCTGTATTAATTGTTGCAATATCTTCAGCTGGATCAACGCGTCCATCTACGTGCACAACATCGTCATCATTGAAGACTCTAATTACTTGGCAGATTGCATCGCTTTCGCGGATATTTGCTAGGAACTTATTTCCAAGACCAGCACCCTCTGAGGCGCCCTTGACGATTCCTGCGATATCAACAAAAGAGACTGCAGCGGGCAAGAGTTTTTCTGATGAAAAGATCTCGGCAAGCTTTGCTAGCCGCGCATCCGGAACGCCCACAACGCCCACGTTAGGTTCGATAGTTGCAAAGGGATAGTTGGCTGCAAGCACGTTGTTCTTGGTCAGAGCGTTAAAAAGGGTCGACTTTCCCACATTGGGCAGTCCGACAATTCCAATAGATAGGCTCACGAGGAGTAGAGCCTACGGGGCTTTGTCAGTCATTCCTGCCACGATAGCGCCATGTCCACAGCAGCAGCGAGCATCATCACACTCATTATTGGCCTCTTCGCGGGGGCATTGATCGGATTCTTCATTGCGCGCCTTCGCGGTAAATCTCATGGAGGCGACGCCGCTCTCTTGGCTGATTATCGAACTCAACTTGAAAATGAACGCGCAAAGAGTGAAGCCACAATAAAGCTTGGCGCCGAACTTGAAGCAATGAAAACAAGAGTTGAAGACCTAAGCAAAATTTCACAAGATGCAGATCGGCGTCGCCTTACTGCTGAAGCCGAAATCAAAACTCAAATTACTCAGATGGCATCTCATAATGAAAATCTTGTGAATCAAACGCGTGCTATCGCTGGCGCTCTTGCTAGTTCACAAACTCGTGGAAAATTTGGTGAGGCCCACCTCGAGCAACTTCTTGAAGGTGCCGGGCTTATTGAAGGAGAGCATTTCAGTCGCCAACGCTCTGCAGCGCGTGATGAAACATCTGGTGCAATTCCAGATATCACTATCGCGATGCCTGGCGGCTCTGTTCTCTATATTGATTCTAAATTTCCCTTTGAAAGGTTTTACGAGGCGTTTGAAACAGAAGATCTAGCAGAACGTAAAACACTTCTTGCGGCCCATACCAAAGACTTACTCAAGCACATCGAAGCACTGGCAAAGCGTAAATACTCTGAGCGCGGAGCATCCCCTGATTTTGTAATTCTCTATGCGCCAGTTGATTCGATCTTTACAGAGGCACTAAAAAGTGATCCAGGCTTGCTTGATAAGGCATTCGCGCTCGGTGTCACAATTGCAACACCAACTTCCATGATGGCGCTACTTCGCACAGTCGGTTATCTCTTTAGCAGAAACCGTGTTGCAACAAATGCTGCCGAGATCCAAGAGCTTGCAACAAAATTCCTCAAGGATGTTTCTTCACTACATGAAAAGATTGTGACCGTTGGTGATCGCCTGAAGAGCACACTGAAGGCATATAACGATTTAATCCCAACGGCTGAGACCACAGTGCTCTCTGCCGCAAAGAGAATGCGCTCACTGGAAGTCACCGGCAAGACTCCTGGTTCCATTCCTGAACTTTCTGAGAATGTCCGCCAGCTACACTCAAAGCTAGCGCCCTCGGACGATGATTTCATTGAGGTCGAAGAAGTTGAAGAAGTTGAATTAGCTCTAGAATTAGATCACGATGAGTAATTTCACCAGCGCCCAAATTTTGCCTAAGCCAATTAAGGGCCCTGGGCTCACTAATGCTGGTGTAGTCGTACTTCAGTTTCTTCTTATTTTGCTCGTGGAAACGATTGAATATTCACTTACCAAAGTGGGTATCGCAACAGGAATTGCTATTTTGCTCGCAGTTTTTGGTGGATATTACTTAGGTCGACCTGGAACAACATTTGTCACAGCTGTAAATCCACCGATTGCATTCTTCATTTCAACAATTTTGCTGATTGGAACAGTAGGCGGAGCTGGATTGCACCTTGCGCGCTTTGGCTTGGATTTCGTTACGACTTTTGGCGCAACTGCCCCTTACCTAATTATTGGTACAGGTGCTGCTTGGGTAAATCACTTGTGGGGCGCAAAAATTCGCGCTCTACTTGCCCGCAACTCTTAGATCTTTACGTAGCTCTGGCGGAATCGCAAAGAGTAAATGCTCTTCCATCGCTGTAACGGTCTCAACATCACCAAAACCGCGCTCTGCAAGCCACTTCAATAAATCCTTCACCAAGATCTCTGGGACAGATGCCCCGCTTGTCACACCAACTGTCTCAACTCTCTCTAACCACTCATCTTTTGCCTCTGCCGCAAAGTCGATGAGATAAGAAGCTTTTGCGCCATATTCCAGCGCAACCTCAACAAGTCTGACTGAGTTCGAAGAGTTAGTTGAGCCAACTACTAAAACTAAATCAGCACGTGGGGCAATATCCTTAATTGCCACTTGACGATTTTGTGTGGCATAACAGATGTCATCACTTGGTGGATCAATAAGGTGAGGAAAACGATCTTTGAGCTTCTTGACCATGATTTCTGTTTCATCCACTGAAAGTGTTGTCTGGGAGAGCCAGATGAGTTTTTTCTCATCCCGAATCTTCATGTTATCTGCATCTTCAATTTTGTCGATGACATGGACATTCGCTGGCGCCTCGCCAGCCGTTCCCTCAACTTCTTCATGGCCTTCATGGCCAATAAGTAATATGTCGTAGTCCTCATTCGCAAAGCGCTTTACTTCATGGTGCACCTTGGTAACAAGTGGACAAGTGGCATCAATAGTTTTTAAAGAACGTTTTGCAGCATCAGCATGAACCGCTGGTGAAACACCATGGGCCGAGAAGATAACAATGGAGCCCTCTGGAACATCATCTGTCTCATCAACAAATATTGCTCCTCGGGCTTCAAGTGTTGAAACAACGTGTTTGTTATGAACGATTTGCTTGCGCACATAAACAGGAGCGCCATAGAGATCAAGCGCCTTTTCAACTGTAATAACGGCTCGGTCCACCCCAGCGCAATAACCACGCGGAGCTGCCAATAAAACCTTCTTAGCCATGATGTAAGCCTATCTAAAGTTAGGATTACCAACATGCTGGAAAATTCTGCTGAGGAGCCGATACCCGTTCGAGTCATCTCTGAAGCGATCGGTGACTACATCAGCAAATTGGGTGCGGTCTGGATCGAAGGTGAATTATCTGAAGTCACCGTGCGCCCTGGGGCGCCCATGGTCTTTATGAGACTGCGCGACACAAGTGTGGATATGAGCCTTTCCATTATGTGCCACCGCTCTGTTCTTGAAGCCGTACAACCACTTCCTCAAAATGCACGTGTTGTGATGCACTCCAAAGTCTCTTGGTATCAAAAAAATGGGTCTGTCTCTATGTCTGTCAAAGAGATCCGCCAAGTTGGTGTGGGTGAACTTCTTGCCCGCTTGGAGCAACTCAAATCACAACTTGCTCTTGAAGGACTCTTTGAAACCTCCCGCAAGAAGCCTCTTCCTTTCTTGCCTAAAGTTGTTGGTCTTATTTGTGGGCGCAATAGCGATGCCGAAAAAGATGTTGTTGAAAATGCTAAACGCCGCTGGCCCTCTGTTGAATTTGCTATTCGTGAAGTTGCCGTTCAAGGAGCTGCCGCAGTTGTTGAAGTTTCTGCTGCTCTCAAAGAACTCGATGCAAACCCTGATGTAGATGTCATCATCATCACTCGAGGTGGCGGCTCTTTTGAAGATCTTCTCCCCTTTAGCGATGAAGGACTCATCCGCCTAGTTGCCAGTTCCACAACTCCGATTGTGAGCGCCATAGGCCATGAGAAAGATGCGCCGCTTCTGGATCTTGTTGCCGACTGGCGCGCATCAACACCAACAGATGCTGGCAAGAAAGTTGTGCCAGATGTTGAAGAAGAGCTACGCAAGATTACCCAGCTGCAAGAACGAGGAGCACGAACCCTTACTCACTTTATTGAACGAGAGCTCTCCCACCTCAAACAAATAATTTCTCGACCTATTTTTCGTGACCCAACTGTCATGGTCAGCGTTAGGCGTGAAGATATTGATTCCTTGAGCGCTCAACTTCGTACTCTCTCACCGCAAGGAACCCTAGATCGTGGATACGCGGTTGTCTTAAAAGGTGACCAAAGCATCGTCCGAGATGCCACAACGGTCACTGCCGGTGAAAAACTAGCTATTCGTGTTGCAAAGGGTGTGGTTGCTGCCACAGCAGATGGCGCTAAAAAATAAATAAACCCGGGTATGAACCCGGGTTTATAAAATTACTTATTAATTACTTGGTTGGCGCAGGTGCAGGTGCTGCTGGCTTTGCCGGTTTTGCTGCTGCGCGAGCTGCTTGGCGTTGTGCTTTCGCTGCATCACGTGCTGCTTGATTTGTAGCTTGGCGTTGTGCCTTTGCTGCTGCGCGTGCTGCTTGGTTAGCTGCTTGGCGTTGTGCCTTCGCTGCATCACGTGCTGCTTGATTTGTGGCTTGGCGTTGTGCCTTTGCTGCTGCGCGTGCTGCTTGGTTAGCTGCTTGGCGTTGTGCCTTCGCTGCATCACGTGCTGCTTGATTTGTGGCTTGGCGTTGTGCCTTCGCTGCATCACGTGCTGCTTGATTTGTGGCTTGGCGTTGTGCCTTTGCTGCTGCGCGTGCTGCTTGGTTAGCTGCTTGGTTAGCTGCCTTGTTAGCCCCTGGTGCCGCAGGGGCAGGAGTTGCTGCTTGGGCAGATGAAGTTACGAGAGTTAGAGCAGAGAAGAGAACTACTGCGCCGAGTGAAATTGCTTTCTTTGTATTGGTCATCCCCAAAGTTTATCAGTGCTGCTTTACAACTGCTCCCTATGAGGTGAACATGTGATTAAAGAAGGCTGAGAGAGAGTAGATTTAGCCTATGGCCGATAAGAAAATGTCATATGAAGCAGCCCGCGATGAACTTGCTGCCGTTATTAGTGAATTAGAAAGTGGCCAATCAACTTTAGAACAATCACTTGCCCTCTGGCAGCGCGGTGAAGATCTGGCAAAGATCTGTCAGGAATGGCTCGATGGCGCTATGGCAAAGCTATCTGCTGCCAAACCAGGAGCTAAAGAATAAATGCCAGAATTTAATTACGAGGATCTGCTTCCCGTTGGAGCAGATGAGACCGAGTATCGCCTGCTGACAAAAGAAGGCGTCTCAACATTTACCGCTGAAGGTATGGAGTTTTTGAAAGTAACTCCTGAGGCAATCCAAAAACTTACTTCAGAAGCAATTCACGATACCTCTCACTTTTTGCGAGATGCTCACTTGCAACAACTAGCAAACATTCTTAAGGATCCAGAAGCTTCGGCCAACGATCGGTTTGTGGCACTTGACCTACTGAAGAATGCGAATATCTCAGCAGGTGGAGTTCTTCCTATGTGCCAGGACACTGGAACTGCATTGGTGATGGGTAAAAAGGGCCAGCGAACTTTAACTTCTGAGAAAGATGAAGTTTCTATCTCTCGCGGCGTCTATGACGCCTATACAAACTTAAATCTTCGCTACTCACAGCTTGCTCCCGTCACAACATGGGAAGAGAAGAACACAGGTAACAACTTGCCTGCCCAGGTTGAGATTTATTCAGATAGTGATCACCCTAATGAATATAACTTTCTATTCATTGCAAAGGGCGGTGGCTCTGCCAACAAGTCATTTCTCTACCAAGAGACCAAAGCTGTACTCAACCCTGCATCGTTTATGACGTGGCTAGATGAAAAACTTCGCTCCATTGGAACGGCGGCATGCCCTCCGTATCACCTTGCAATTGTGATTGGTGGGACGAGCGCTGAACACACTGTGAAAACAGCAAAGCTTGCAAGTACTAAATATCTTGATTCACTTCCAGCACAGGGAGATGCAAAAACAGGTCATGGTTTTCGCGATAAAGCACTCGAAGAAGAAGTTCTCAAACTCACTCGCACACTTGGAATTGGCGCCCAATTTGGTGGAAAGTACTTCTGTCACGATGTAAGAGTTGTTCGTCTTCCGCGCCATGGCGCATCACTTCCTATAGCTATTGCAGTTTCATGTTCGGCTGATCGCCAAATCAAAGGCAAGATCACCAAAGAGGGCGTATTTCTTGAGAAATTAGAGCGCGATCCTGCTCACTTCTTGCCCGAGACGACAGATGAGCATCTAGAAGGGCAAGCAGTAAAGATTGATCTCAATCAACCTATGGCTGATGTCCTGAAGGCACTTTCAGCGCACCCGATTAAGACTCGCGTTGAACTCAATGGAACTTTAATTGTTGCTCGCGATTTAGCTCATGCAAAGATCAAAGAGCTTATTGATTCTGGAAAGCCACTTCCTGATTATTTTAAGGATCACGCTGTTTATTACGCAGGGCCTGCGAAGACTCCCGCTGGTTATGCCTCAGGCTCCTTTGGCCCAACTACTGCAGGACGTATGGATTCTTATGTGGAGCAATTTCAATCTCTTGGTGGATCGATGATCATGCTTGCTAAGGGAAATCGCTCCAAGCAAGTCACGGATGCCTGCAAGAAATATGGGGGATTTTATTTAGGTTCAATTGGTGGACCAGCTGCTCGTCTTGCCCAAGACTGTATTAAAAAAGTTGAGGTTTTAGATTATGCCGAACTTGGCATGGAGGCTGTCTGGAAGATTGAGATTGAAAACTTCCCAGCATTTATTGTTGTCGATGACAAGGGAAATGATTTCTTTGCTGAAACTTCAAAACCAATGATGATTGGCCAAAAGCCAAAATAATTTAGTAGTAACCAGACCAGCGATGTTTAGTCACGGCGTTGCACGGAGTTCCGTAGCGAATCTTGATATAGCGAAGTCCCCATCTAATTTGGGTTAAAGGATTAGTCCGCCAGTCAGTCGCTATGACATCCATCTTGTTGGCAGGCAGGGCTTGAGCAATGCCTGTCGCTCCGCTGTAATAGTTATGGGCTAGGAAATTCCAATGACTCTCTCTGGTCCAGAGGCTGTTCAAGCAGACAAGTTGCTTCTTCTTCCAGCCATATGCCTCGGTCGCAATCTTGTAGCCAACTTTTCGCGCGCCGTCTGGGGTCTTAGCCAATTCAACCTGCATGGTCGCCGCTGAAACCAAAGCCATCTCACCGGCGTCAGCTGAAGCTGCCCCGCCAAGTTCAACGATTCCGCTGTTAGCTGTCAGAGCAGAGCTTGGATCAACACTTGTTGCCGTCATGGTGTCTGGGATTGAAACCGACATTGCAAGGCTAGTTTCAGCATAGGTCGTGCTGATAGAGCCGAAAAGTGAGAAGCCAAAGGCAGCCACGGCTACAAAAGCCGGCTGGCGAAAGCTACTTGCCTTCATCTCTGCTCCTCTCCTTGCTCTTTTACTTTCTCTCCACGCACCTCATCCGACCCCGTTTATGGGGTCAGAGGGGAGGTGGGAAGGGTTAGAGAGTTACAGAGAGATGAACGGCAGACAACTTTTGACCCGCGTGGCTCATAAAAAAAATTAAAGTCACAGAAAAGAGGCAGGGTAAAAGTGCTGGTCAGCAGGTTAGAAATCCCTTATGTCCGATTTGTCGCCTCACAGGCAATGAGTGCCTCAGGCCATCCGCGGGCCATCCTCAAGCCATGAAGTTAATCGGCTCTTCCAGCATCTCAGTCACAAGGGCAGCGATCGGCGAGCGCTCAGATCTGGTCAAAGTGATGTGCGCGAAGAGCGGATGGCCCTTCAAGGATTCGACCACGGCCACGACTCCGTCATGGCGGCCCACTCGCAGGTTATCTCTCTGCGCAATGTCATGTGTCATGACCACCCTTGAGCCCTGACCGATTCTTGAAAGCACAGTGAGGAGAACCCCGCGCTCCAGTGACTGCGCCTCATCGACGATAACAAAAGAGTCATGAAGTGAGCGGCCTCGGATATGGGTCAAGGGGAGAACCTCGATCAAACCCCGGTCAATAATTTCATCGATCACCGTCTGGCTGACCAGCGCCCCCAAAGTGTCAAAGACCGCCTGGGCCCAAGGAGACATCTTCTCGCCTTCTGTTCCTGGCAAATATCCAAGCTCTTGGCCACCCACTGCATAGAGAGGCCTGAAGATCACAACCTTCTTATGGTGGCGGCGTTCCAAAACTGCTTCTAAACCAGCACATAAAGCGAGCGCAGATTTACCAGTTCCTGCCCGGCCACCCAGAGAGATGATTCCAATGTCATTATCTAAAAGCAGGTCGAGAGCCACTCGTTGTTCTGCT
>Ga0208251_1000348_pt1 | contig 13666 bp, 18 predicted proteins | sample CryBogCBE15Jun09_FD_184560 | JGI IMG/M metagenome (GOLD analysis project Ga0208251, IMG submission 184560) | Freshwater microbial communities from Crystal Bog, Wisconsin, USA - CBE15Jun09 (SPAdes) (version 2) | ecosystem: Environmental > Aquatic > Freshwater > Lake | place: Crystal Bog...
ACTTTAATTAAAAAGAGATTTTTGAGGACTAAAAATGAACAAAACCCTAAAACTGTTGCTCGCTTCTGTTATTACCGTTTCTGCATCCGCAGCAATGGCTTCTGATAACTGGCAAAACGGCGACGGCTCCCTGAACTGGAAAAACGGCGACGGCACATTGTGCTGGCGTGATGCTGCTTGGACTCCTGCTTCTGCAGCTCCTGGCTGTGATGGCGCCCTCAAAGGTGCTGGTGCTGGCGTTACCCAAAGCAAGATCACTTTGCAAGCTGACACCCTCTACGATTTCAACAAGTCTGACTTGAAACCAGAAGGTAAAGCTACTTTGGACAAGATCGCTGCTGATCTCTCCAAAATTAAGTTAGAAGTCATCATCGCTGTTGGTAATACCGACAGCATTGGTACAGATGCATACAACATGGCCCTCGGTCAGCGTCGTGCACAGTCTGTAAAGACATACCTCGTAGCTAAGGGTATTGATGCAAGCCGCATCTACACAGAATCCAAAGGCAAGAGCAATCCAGTTGCAAGCAATGCAACTGAAGAAGGCCGCGCTAAGAACCGCCGCACCGACATCGAAGTTGTTGGTACAGCTAAGTAATTCGCTTCAAATCTAAAAAAGCCCGGTTCTGCCGGGCTTTTTTATTTCCGCTATATTCTTCTTCATGAACGTCGATCAATCTGAAATCGCTAAATTTAGCGCCCTAGCCCATCGTTGGTGGGATCCCAATAGTGAATTTAAGCCTCTGCACGCCATCAATCCGCTGCGCTTGAACTGGATCAAATCCTTTATCAGACTCGAGGGCAAACAAGCTCTGGACGTCGGCTGTGGCGGCGGTATCCTTGCAGAGTCCATGGCACAGTCTGGGGCTAGCACCACTGGTATCGATCTATCAGAGAAGGCGCTCAAGGTTGCTGAATTGCATGCCCTTGAGGTCGGCGCCAAACTCACCTATCGCGCCATTTCGGCCGAAGCACTCGCCGATGAGCATCCCGGTCAATACGATGTTGTGACCTGCATGGAGATGCTGGAGCATGTTCCAGATCCCGCATCGGTTGTGAGGGCTTGTGCGGCGCTTGCAAAGCCCGGTGGCACCCTTTTCTTTAGCACACTCAATCGCAATCCCAAATCCTACTTATTCGCCATTCTTGGAGCTGAATATCTTCTTCGATTGCTACCCAAAGGGACTCACGAATACTCTAAATTTATCAAGCCATCTGAGCTGATCGCCTTTACTCGTGAAGCAGGCTTAGAACTTCTGGGCATGAAAGGCATGAGCTACAACCCACTCACTCAAGTGTATTCACTGGGTAGCGATATGGATGTGAATTACATGATTGCTGTTCGCAAATGCACTTGATGGAAAGTCCTTATCACGGGGTCTTCTTTGACTTAGACGGCACCCTAGCAGATACCGCTCCTGATTTAGTTGCCGCTGCAAATCAATTACTCCTTACCCGCAAGCAAGCTGCACTCCCCTATGAAATATTGCGCCCTCGAGCCTCTGCTGGAGCACGTGGCCTTATTGCAGGTGCCTTTGGTATTGACCCAGAGCACCCTGACTTCAGTCTCTTGCGCGATGAGTTTTTTACCAACTATGAAAAAGCCTTGCTAGTAAATAGTGTTTTATTTGACGGCATTGATGAGCTACTCAATCAGCTGGACCAAGCCAAACTGCCGTGGGGCATAGTGACCAATAAGCATGAGCGTTTTACACATCCTCTGACTGAGCAGATGGGTCTACGTCAGCGTGCAGCCTCAACGGTATCTGGTGACACCACACCTCATGCAAAACCTCACCCAGAGCCGATCTTGCATGCTGCAAAGCTAGCTAAGGTGGATCCCACAAAAGGACTTTATGTTGGCGATGACATCCGCGATATTGTTGCTGGTAAAGCAGCGGGCATGAAGACGGTTGCTGCAGCCTACGGCTATTGCGGCTGCGCTGAACCGCCTGAAACATGGGGAGCCGATTTTTTGGTGAAAACCCCACAAGAACTCATGGAAATCATCTTTCCTGGTCAGCCTTAAGGTCTTCGCAAAAGATAACGAGCTTTTTTAAGCGGTCAGCCTTAAAATAGATCTCCCAATGCACAGTCTTCGGGGTCGACATGGTTTCGACGTGGATTACAAAGCATCAAGGGCATACCGAGGACCCGTTATCTCGTAAATCAATGGGAATGTAATAACTGCTAACGACGAACGTTACGCACTAGCCGCTTAAATGCGGTTGCCCCTGAACTGATTCTCTCTTGGGTCAGGTAGCGCAAGCTACATCAGGGTCATTTACAAGAGATAAGACTATCTCGTGTCACGAGTGATAGTTCGAAAATCAAGTGAATCGCCAGTTAGTAACGTGTCTATTCGTGACTAACTGGTTAAATCAAATGATAAGACTAAGTATGTAGAACTTGTTGTAGAGGATTTGCGGACGCGGGTTCGATTCCCGCCGACTCCACCATCAACAGAAGTAGCCTCAGCAAAAACCCCTTATGGTGAAAATCTTAAGGGGTTTTTTGTTCGCTCTCGTTTTTGACTTTATACCAACCTTTTTCTAACATACAGCGGCTGTACAAGTCTGCCCTTGGTCCGCTGTTGCGCATAGGCTGAAACAAGGCATTACCTTGATCGGGGAGTGCGCTTTGTCGTACCACTCGATCACAATGCGCTTCATCAGCTTCTAGGTTTGCACTACTGTTAGTGTTATGCCATTCATTTTTAGCGGCACAAGCACCCAAGCAAAGCATGCAAGCAAATACACTCAAAGCAAGCGAGAGGCGTTGGCCCAAGACTGAACGAAGCATAGAGTATTTCATAAACAAACCCCTGAATTTAACCCCTGATAAATCCTATATTACCTGAAATTTATTTCAAAATAAGACGCCATAAAGAGGTCACTTCTTTGCTTCTAGCTGCATGCAAAGGGTCTGTTTGATCAAAGACCTTTTTGTGATGTGGCTTGATATTCATCCGATCGATTACCTTGACCCCAGCCTCATCGAACCAGCCTTGTAATTGCTCTCGACTACGCAAACCTAAATACTCGGCTAGATCAGACAAAATTAACCAGGCCTCACCCGCTGGCAGTAAATGATCTTTAAGCCCCGACAGAAATCCTGTAAGCATTTGGCTATTGGGATCGTAGACCGCGCTCTCCAGCGGAGAACTAGGTCTCGCAGGAAGCCATGGGGGATTGCAAACTATCAGAGCAGCTTTACCTTCTGGAAACAGATTGGTCTTAAGCAGTTCAATCTGCTTAGTAAAGTTTGATCGCTCAATATTATCTTTAGCGCATTCGAGTGCTCTTTGATCTAAATCCGTGGCAATGATTTTTGCTATACCCCTGCTTGCTAAGGTTATAGACAGAATCCCTGTCCCCACCCCAATATCAAAAGCAATGGGATATGAATCCAGGATTTTAGGCAAAGGCGCTTGATTAACTAGATCAATATATTCACCTCGTATCGGAGAGAACACTCCGTAATGAGGATGAATGTGAAATGCTTGAGTCCCACTTAGCGCTGGAATCAGAACGCCTTTCTTACGCCATTCATAAGCACCAACTACACCTAGCAACTCTCTTAGTGAGACGAGGTAGGATGATTGAGTGGGTCCATAAGCCGCCTTGCAAGCCTGCGCAATATCGGGCGCTCGCCTTAAATCAATATGATGCTCAGCGTTACATTCGATTAAGAGCATGCCTAAAGTGCGAGCGCGTTGTGATTGCGCGAGACGATGTAAATTAAAGATATCTAGCTGACTCTGATTGAGATCTTTTTTGCTTCGTGCAGATTTTTTAGAAGGTTTATCAACTCGCCTTGCTAAGGCTTGCAATAACTGACGCGCATTTTGAAAATCGCCACGCCACAAAATTGCAGTTCCTTCGCAAGCCATTCGATAGGCGGAATCTGCAGTTAGAGTGTCGTCACCAATGATCAGTTTTTGATGGGGTCGAATCCCATTTTCAGAACGCCACAGGGCAGAATGGGTTACACCACCTTCTTCCCAGCTGATGGATTGATCAGAGCTCAACTTAGCTTAGTGATCTTCGGGGGTGACGTCTAAGGCAATAAGGAAACGTGACACCATGTTGTATGCCGCAATGACACTCACCAACTCAACAACTGCAGTACTTCCAAGTTCGGTGTGTAGACGCTTCATCAGTACTGGGTCAACTTGAATATTACGCGTCATTTGAAGAGTAAGCTCTGCAGCGTCTAGCTCAATAGAATTGAATAAGTGCTTAGGGAAAGTTGACTGCCCTAATAAACGCAGTGCCTCAACCTGCTCTGGTGTTCCGCCGGCCTCTTTGAAGGGGGGTGCATGATGAATAAATTCATATTCAGCACCATTTAAAACGGCCACCCCACACATTCCCAGTTCACGCAACTTGGGATCTAAAGAAAGATGATTGCGGATGGCGCCAATGTAATGATTCCAGCCCTCTGCAATCGGCACGCTATGTAAAAGCATGCGATCCAGATTAATAAACTTGCCGCCGCGTCGTTTTCGAATTGCAGCAACCAACTCTGCAGGCTCAGCCAAATCCATCGGCTGGTAATCAATTAAGCGCTTATTCATTAATTACGTTATTGAGTATCTTTAATATTGTTCTCAATCACAAACTTACCCCAGATCGCAATTTGTTTACCAACAAAGTCGCCTAATACCTCTGGACTGCCGCCCACAATTTGAATACCCTGTGCTTTAAATTTCTCAGAAACTGCTGGGCTCTTGAGAGCCTTATTAACTGCAGCATTCATCGCATTCACAATGGCTGGAGGTGTCTTGCCTGGTGCAAGCAATCCCCACCATGCTGGCGCATTAAACCCTGGGAAGCCACTTTCAGCAACAGTGGGAACATTAGGTAACTCAGGAGATCGTTTGGCTGTAGTAATTACCAAAGGCACTACCCCACCATTTTCAATATGGGGCATGACCAAAAATTGCGAGCCAATTCCAAGGGGCACTTGACCACCTAAGACATCTTGCATCAAGGGGCCGCCGCCACGATAAGGCACATGAATCCAATCGAAGCCTGCTGTCTTCGCTAGACGGGCAATAGCCAAATGTCCAAGACTTCCGATACCAATTGAGCCATAGCTAAACTTCTTACCTGCCTTTGATTCCTCTACCAATTGCTTAAAGGTTTTAATGCCTGAGGCCTTACTGGCAACTAAGACCATTGGTGAAGTTCCAATCAAACTCACAGGGGCAATATCCTTAATCGTGTCGTAGGGTAATTTATCCTTAAGGCTAGGGTTAACGCCGTGCGTATCAAAGACCACTGCAAAGGTGTAACCATCTGGCTCAGCCCGAGTCATGGCAGCGGTACCAATCACGCCGGAGGCACCACCTACGTTTTCCACAATCACGCTCTGTTTGAGCTCTGCCTGCAATGCGGGCGCCAAAATGCGGGCTACCTGATCAACCGATCCTCCTGCCGGGAAAACTGCAATTAAACGAATGGGTTTTTGGGTAGGCCAAGTACCAACTCCAGGATCAGCAGCGAGCACCAAGCTACTCATGCCGCACAAAATCAGGCCCATAGATAGGGCTCTCATAATTTGATTAAATAAGCGTTTCATTGACGGGTCTCCTCCACTTAAGTACATAAGATTACCACTCCTAGAGCGCCTTGTTTGATAATAGAGGGCGTAGTAGAAAGAAAATTGATGAAACCCATTCTGAACATTGCCGCCTACTTGTTTGTTAGCCTCGACAAGCTCGAAGACCTGCGCGCGCTCATGCTCGAAGAGTGCCATCAGCGCCATCTCAAAGGGACTATTTTGCTCACCGGAGAGGGTATTAATATGTTCCTCGCTGGTGCAGAGCAAGAGATGCGTGGTTTCTTGAGCTGGTTACGTAGCGATCCCCGCTTTAGCGCTATAGAGTCAAAAGAGAGTTGGTCGGATGAGCAACCCTTTAAAAAAATGCTCATCAAACTCAAAAGTGAAATTATTCGAATGAATCATCCAGCTATTCAGCCGGAAAAGGGTCGGGCTAATTTCATTACTGCCCAGAAATTAAAAGAATGGTTGGATCGAGGCACTGATGATTTAGGGCGGGAAGTCGTGATGCTCGATACGCGCAATGCATTCGAAGTTGACTATGGCACTTTTGAAAACGCCCTGCACTTCAATATTGAAAAGTTCACTGAATTTCCTGAGGCAATTACCAAACGTAAGGATGAATTACTAGACAAAACGATAGTCAGCTTTTGTACAGGCGGCATCCGCTGTGAGAAATCCGGCTTATATATGCGTGAGATTGGCATGGAGCACACCTATCAACTTGAAGGTGGAATTCTGAAATATTTTGAAGAGGTTGGTTCAGCCCATTACCAAGGGTCTTGTTTTGTCTTTGACGAACGTGAAGCGCTCGAGCCCAGTCTAGATACCATCCCACCCGAACACTCTATACGTAAAAAGCTTCAAACCAGCTAATCAACAAATTGATTATGCTGACTTTCCGACCAAATCGAAGTGCTCTACCACTGGTGGTTTCAGAAAAAATGGCCCCACAATCGAGCGCCATTCTGTGAAGGCAGGAGATTCCCGAAAGTCTACGGTGTGATTCTCGAGAGTGTCCCAATAGTTCATGAGTAAATAACGACCGGGGCTTTCCTGGCTGTGGTTGACCTTGAAGCCTCGGAAGCCCTTGGCTTTTGAAATAACGGTCTGGATGCCCCGCAAAATAGCCTCTTCGAACTCTTTTTGCTGGGCTGGATCAATTTCAATATCGGCAACTTCTAAAATCATGGTTGTTCCCTTATCTCTGAGTCACTAAATAGTAGAATTCACACAACGATACATTAATCCAAACTCAAGGATGCGAGACATGTCTAAATATTGCAATCGGCTGCTGCCGATTTTTTTATCCTTATTGATCTTGGCGATTAGCCCCTCTGCTTACAGTCAAAGTAACTACCCTAGCAAAACGATTCGATTAATTGCGCCGGTATCTGCAGGTGGGGGTTTGGATAACATCGCCAGAGCGGTAGCAGAACGCTTATCAAAAAATTTAGGGCAAAGCGTCATCGTCGATAACCTCTCCGGTGGTGGTGGTGCTATCGCAGCTACTACTACTGCTAAAGCAAATCCAGATGGCTACACCCTCATGATTGCTTATGTTGGAACCCATGGTACTAATCCAGCAGTGCGCAAGCTCAACTACGATGCGCTCAAAGACTTCACACCAATCGGTATGATTGGAGCAACGCCTAATGTCTTGATTGTGAATCCTCAGGTGCCAGCAAAAACACTGAGTGAATTTATTGCCTATGTAAAGAAAAATCCATCTAAGTTGAGTTACGGCAGCTCGGGTCCAGGGACTCTAACGCACTTGTCGATGGAAGAATTCAAAATGGCGACTGGAATCTTTATGGTTCATATCCCTTATCGCGGAATTGCTCCCGCCTTTACCGATCTGATTGGCGGCCAAACCGATGCCATGTTCCCAGGCTTATTTGCGGCCATGCCTTACATCACTACCAACCGTGTGCGCCCTTTAGCAGTCACCGGCGTGAAACGCAGCCCTGCTGATCCATCGATTCCGACCTTTAAAGAATTAGGTTACCCCGGCTTTGAAGGCCAACAGTGGTATGGCATTGCAGGTCCTGCCAATATGTCGCCAGCCGTGGTCGCAAAATTAAATACCGAACTCAATAAGGTGCTTTCTAATCCCGAGTTCGCAGACAAAATGTCTGCAGAGGCACTTACCGTGATGCCAATGACTCCACAACAATTTGCTACCTATATTAAAGATGACATTGCACGCTGGAGCAAAGTAGCTAAAGATCGTCATATCGAAATTGAATAACCCAACCCACTTTTTTTATCAGGAATTCTTATGTCACATGCAATCGCCGCAGCAGCAGATTTAAATGCTCCACCAGTTACCAAGACCTTGGCTGAGTTTGTTAGCTTACATCCAACTCAAGGATGGTCTGCAGAGGTTGAGCACGAAGCGCATCGCACTTTTTTAAATTGGTTGGGTTGCGCAATCGGTGCAGCACACCACGAGAGCGTCACATCTTCTCTTGCAGCTGTTCAAGAATTTCAGCCAGCATCGCAAGCCTCTATTTTGGGTCGTAAAGAGCGTGTTGATATGGGTGGCGCTGCTTTAATCAATGGCATCAGCTCGCATACTTTTGACTTTGATGATACCCATCTGAAGACTGTCATTCATCCAGCGGGCCCAGTGGCCTCGGCGATTCTGGCGCTTGGTGAGCATACTCATACCAACGGTCGCAAGATCATTGACGCCTTAGTGTTGGGAATCGATGTGGAATGTCGGGTGGGCAATGCAATGTATCCAGATCACTACCATCGCGGTTGGCATATTACTGGCTCTACCGGCATGTTAGGCTCTGCTGCAGCCTGTGCACGTATTCTGGGTTTAGATACGCATAAAACCATGATGGCCTTAGGTATTGCCGCGTCACAACCAATTGGTATGCGCGAGCAATTCGGCACAATGACTAAACCTTTTCATCCAGGTGCTGCGGCCCGTGCTGGACAAATGTCGGCCCTCTTGGCAAAACATGGCTTTACTGCCAGCTTACGGGCTCTCGAAGCAGGTCGGGGCTATATGCAAACTGTCTCGACTAAAAATGATTGGTCAGAAATTGATCGTGATCTTGGAAATTCTTTTGAGATCTCACTAAACACCTACAAACCTTTTGCTTGCGGCATTGTGATACACCCTGCGATTGATGCTTGTGCACAATTACGTGCCCAGGGTGTCAAAGCAGATGAGGTCGAGCGTATTGAACTGCGTGTTCACCCTCTCGTGCTAGAACTAACTGGCAAAAAAACCCCTAAGACAGGTTTGGAGGGAAAGTTCAGTGTTTATCACGGCTGTGCCATGGGCTTAATGTTTGGACAAGCCGGTGAAGGCGAATATGCAGATGACATCGTGAATCATCCTGACGTTGTAGCGCTGAGAGCGAAAGTCAATGCCACTACTGATACAAGTATTAGCGAGGCGTCGGTGGATGTCACAGCCATTTTGAAAAATGGCAAAGAGGTTCACGTCTTTGTGAAGAATGCAATTGGCTCCGTTGAAAACCCAATGAGTGATGCTAATCTGGAGCAAAAATTTACTAGCCTGGCTGAGCCTGTTATTGGTAAACAAAAAACAGCCCAACTGATTTCTGCGCTTTGGAATTTAGGTAAAGCTGCTGATCTGAAACAAATCATTCAACTCTCAACGCCTGATTAATGCGATGAACCAAAATACAAAGCCTACGGTTGTTATCCTCGGAGATTACGAGCAAGCACTGCGCCGATTCTCGTCCTGGGATCAACTCGACCAGCGCGCCCATCTCACCATTCATCACGAACCTTTGCGAGATGAGGCACTTTATGAGGCTGTTAAAGATGCAGATGCGATTGCGATTGTGCGCGACCGCTCTCCTTTTGATGAGGCAATGGTTGCACGCTTGCCGAAGTTAAAGTTTCTCATGTTTACTGGAGAGCGCAATGGCACGCTCGATGCCGCAGCTTTAATCAAGAGAAATATCCCGATGGGATGCACCCATGGGGGCCCGTCAAAAGAGACGACTGCTGAACTGACTTGGGCCATGATTCTAGGTGCATCTAAACGCTTGATTGAACAAAATCATCTGATTGCTTCAGGTGGTTGGCGAGATTCCTTGTCACTACTTCCTATGCTCTCTGGAGAACGTCTAGGCGTTATGGGCTTGGGTGCAATTGGTAGCAAAGTAGCAAGAGTCGGGGCGGCATTTGGCATGGAAGTAGTTGCCTGGAGTCCTCGTATGACTCCTGAAAGAGCTGCGGCAGAAAATGCAAAATCAGTCAGTTTAGAAGAACTCCTGAGCACCTCAAAAGTGGTAACGATGCATCTAGTCGCTGGTCCGGGGACCAAAGGTCTCATTAGCGCAGATCAGTTGGCACTCATGCGCCCCGATTCGATCTTAGTCAATACATCGCGTGCAGCACTCATTAATATGACTGATCTACAAAAAGCACTCGCGGCTGGTAGACCGGGACAAGCTGCAGTCGATGTCTTCGATTTAGAGCCACTCCCGCAAAACGACCCCCTACGTAATACACCCAACTTACTGGTCACGCCGCACCTCGGTTTTATTGCAGAACCAATTTTTGAAACCTTCTCGAAGGGCATCACTCAAACTTTGGAAGCATGGTTAGATCAGAAACCAGTACCAATGCCTTTTAAGCCACAATAATTTTTTACCCTCTTGAAAACCCTCACACCCCTGCAACTGTTTATCGGCTTTTCTAGAATTGGCTTATCAGGGTTTGGAGGTGTTCTGCCTTGGGCAAGGCGCACGATTGTAGAAGAGGAAAAATGGCTGAGTTCAGAGGAATTTAGTGCCATGCTCGGCATCTGCCAAATTGTGCCAGGCCCAAATGTAACGAACTTAGCAGTATGTGTTGGCTCCCGATTCTGTGGTGTTACAGGTGCAATCGCATCAGTTCTAGGCTTATCCCTTGGCCCAATTTGTATCGTCATACTTCTGGCCTTGTTATACGATCATTTCAGCTATTTGGAATCTGTGCGCGGCATCTTAAGAGGTATTTCAGCGGTCGGGGTAGGCTTAATTGCGTCTACTGGTTTTAAGATGCTCAAAGACGAATTTCACTATCCACCGAGCCTGCTAGTCGTAATCGTAGTCATCATTGCAGCCAGCTACTTTCATCTGGGATTGGGTTGGGTGGTACTCGTTGCTTCACCAGTTGCACTGTTTTTAGCATGGCATAAAGCAAAAAGATAATGCCGACCCTCATCACTCTTTTTCTGAAGTTTTCGGCCTTCTCCGTGATTGCCTTTGGGGGCGTGAACGCCTTACTTCCTGTGTTGCTAGAGCTCACCGTTTACCAAGAGCATTGGTTAGATTTACAAACCTTTTCGGATTACTTTGCTATTGCTCAGGCTGCGCCCGGACCCAACTTTATGACAGTTACCTTAATTGGCTGGCATATGAGTGGGGTGCTCGGCGCATTTATGGCTACCTTTGCCATTATTTGGCCCGCTGGAATTTTGGTGTTCTTCTTGCAGCGCTTTATCTTAAAGATGCAACACCCTATGCGGAAAAAAACGGTGCAATACGCCGCTGCTACTTTAGCAATTGGATTGGTACTTTCTTCTGCCCTCGAGATATCGCTACAGATTAATCATGGTTTTATGGCCTACCTACTGAGCGGACTCACTATTGCCATTGTTTTATTGACACGCTGGCATCCTTTATATTTAATTGGATTAGGCGCCATCCTGGGTGCTTGCGGCTTAATTTAGAGGTGAATCACATGAAGCAATTCAATATCTGGAAACTGAGCGTAGTGGCATACCTTATTTTTGGTCTTCATTCTGCTTGGGCAGACAGCTATCCTAGTAAGCCGATTAATTTCATAGTGCCTTATGGTGCTGGCGGTGGCGCAGACGCTCGTAGTCGTCAAATTGCACAAAAGATGAGTGTCATTCTGAAGCAACCCATTATTGTCGATAACAAGCCAGGCGCTGGCGGCAATATTGGTACCGAATACATAGCTAGAGCAACTCCTGATGGATATACGATTGGTATGGGTAACTTTGCTCCATTGGCAGTTAACAAAACCCTCTTTGGTAATTTGCGTTATGACCCAGAAACTGATTTAACGCCGATTGTCTTGATTGAAAAAGGTCCGCTAGTGTTGGTTGTTAATCCCAACTCGCCCTATAAAACAGTCCAAGATATAGTGGCAGCGGCCAAAGCAAAACCTGGCAGCCTCACTTTTTCTTCTGGCGGTATTGGCGGTAGCCATCAACTGTCTGCTGAATTGTTTCAGCAAAACGCTGGCATTGAGATGATTCATGTTCCATACAAAAGTGGATCAGCTGGTTTAACCGATCTCATGGCGGGTAATGTCACGATGATGTTCGATCAAATGTATTCAGCAATGCCGAGCATTAAGGCTGATAAGCTTCGTCCCATTGCGATCACTAGTAAAAAACGCTCGCCTTTACTACCCGATGTGCCAAGCTTTTCTGAGGTAGGTTATCCCAAGGTTATCGTTCTGAATTGGCAAGGCCTGATAGCGCCCAAGGGAACGCCAAAAGCAATTATTGACAAACTCAATGCGGCGGCCAATGAGGCTTTAAAGGATCCTCAACTGAGGGATCTGATGCTCTCTCAGGGAAATGAAATCGGCGGAGGTAGCCCTGCAGATTTTGCTGCTTTGATTAAATCAGAGTCTGCTAAGTGGGGTGCTGTAGTGAAGCTGGCAAACATCAAGCCAGAATAAGATAAAACCTTACCTAGAAAATAATGCCTGGAAGGTCATGATCCCAAGAAAGGTCAGCGTTAAAGAGCCCACCAGATGAATGACTGCTGTACCAAGTGCCCAAGTAAACTCGCCGCGCTGCATAAAGCCAACTACTTCAGCAGAGAAACTCGAGAATGTAGTGAGGCCACCCAGAAAACCCGTAACCACTAGTAAGCGCCACTCTGGAGAAAGGCCAGGGTTGTTGCCAAAGAAAGCAACCGCCAAGCCGATCAAGTAACCACCAACCATATTCGATAGCAGAGTACCCATCGGAATCACTGAAGGTGAATTGATGGTCCAAAAGTTAAAGCCTGCCCTGAGTAAGGCACCAAAGCCTGCGCCAACAAAGATTGCAAATATCGATAGCCACATAATGGTCTCTATTGTAAATAAAAGCTGAGCATACTAATCGAACTCATTTCAATGCCATCCACCAGTAACTCAACCCGCTCTTTCTCGGTCTGCAATGCTAAGGTATAGAGCGCTGGCCAATAGTGTTCAGGGGTCGGAATCGATAAATGCGCGGCTTCACCAAATTGCTCCCAATCAATCAGGGGCTGGTGTTGCCGAGATTGGATTTGCGAAATAAAGAATTGATTAAATGATTGCGCCCAAGGATAAGCTTGCGCATCATCTTGCCAGTGGATAGTGCGTAAGTTATGAACCACATTACCACTCGAAACAATCAGAATATTTTCATCACGCAAGGCTTGCAACTGCTTAGCCAAATCGTAATGCGCCTGCGCACTCATTGCCCCATTCAGACTCAGTTGCACTACGGGTACATCCGCTTTAGGGAAAAGATATTTCAGTACCGACCAAGCACCATGATCAATTCCCCATTCATGTTCTTCAAGAACAACTGGGGTGCTTAATAATTCTTGGATGCGGTCTGCTAGTGCTGGACTTCCAGGAGCAGGATATTCAATTTCAAAAAGGGCTTGCGGGAAACCGCCAAAGTCATGAATGGTTTTAGGCTTTGGCATTGCCGTGACCCATACCCCTCGGGTCACCCAATGCGCAGAGATCATCAAAATCGCATCAGGTCTTTTAAGAGACTTACCTAAATTTGCCCAAGCGGCTGTAAAGCGATTGGGCTCAATGGCATACATTGGACTACCATGGCCCACAAAAATTGCAGGCTGACGGGCAGTCATCGGGGTTATCTAATCGCTTCTTTTAACCGAAAACGTAGCCGATATGAGCGGCAACGAGGGCAAATAAAATCGCCAAGCTAGTAGCGACTGCCAGCATCACCACGAGGGTGATGATCTTCTTATTGATTACTTCTTTGGTTTCGTTTTGCCATTCATTCATACCAAATCCTTAGTAAATACCGTATTAATCCCTCAATTATCCACTATCGGCCGCGGCCAGC